>ENA-UOTX01000657-UOTX01000657.1-compost-metagenome-genome-assembly--contig:-NODE-657-length-34116-cov-13.699844_pt1 | contig 34116 bp, 25 predicted proteins | sample MGYA00238143_ERZ746982 | MGnify/ENA primary metagenome ERZ746982 (study PRJEB28758, sample SAMN06268862) | compost metagenome | isolation source: single cell | place: USA: California, Emeryville, Joint... | reverse complement strand
AACCAGACTGGAAGCCTCCTGTAGACCATGCGTATCAAGAGTTCCTTGCTCAAAAGAAGGAGTTGGAAGAAATCAAGGAAGAAGCTTTGCAGATTCAGTCTGAATATTCCTCTGAAAAGCCTGAATCGTTCGGACAAGGAGTGATTTTTCAAGGAAATATAAAAAGGATGCTCAGAGGAAAACCCGCAAAGGGTATCTTACAAAATCATATAAAGAATAGGAAATATATCGGTGTTTTCACCACGTCTCCAGGACATGAACCTGGACATGAAAAAGCAACAAAGATAAACATGGTATTTAAGGGAATCGTTGTAAGAGATGATAAGATAATATTTGTGGGATCCCTAAAGAATGATCATTACATGGACCAAGGAATGGACTATAAAGATGGTATGACCTGTATCACCAAAGGAGTAAATCCTTACAACATGTACACGCGCTGCTTTGATGATAGAGGAACTCTTCGATATTTGGGACACTGGAAAGATACTGAAATTTACGATGAAGGAAAGCTCTATGATGAATATCATGATCTCATATATCACGGGGCCTTCGACAAAAATGGAGTGAAAGTAGATTTGCAAAATCTTTATCGTGAGTACATAATATATTCGGCTATTACGACAGCCACCCTTCTCTTGAGGTACACTATCTTATAGCATCCATTCATGCAACTTAAGTTCTGCTGCACATCATTGCTTTTCGTAAACAGCTATTAATATGATTGATTTAGGATTTGTTAGCAACAAACTGATAAAAAAATAATAGTTGACAAAGCAATTTTGACACTATTTTAATGTATGGATAAGGACAGCTCTACATAGAGGTCGAAACTTGACATTTTTAATAGAATAATTTTATTACTCGAAATATAAATGAAAAAAAGATCGAAGGATATAGTATCACACTTATTAAGTGTTTTGATGCAAATGGTAAGAGAACAATCCGCCTTTCTTCTGGTTATTCGTTTGAAGATGCACATTTCGCTTAGAAAACGACGCTGGTTCACTACCACTGTTTTCTATCTCCGCTCTCTGCTCCGGAAGTTTTTCCAAAGTAGGAACTCGCCCATTCGATCGCGGGACGTTTATTGACGCTATATTAGCATATCCTTTCTTTTCTAAAGAAATCGTCTTGATTTTGGATAATGAACTCTGCCCAAGGTCCTCCCTGGAGCCAAAGTTTTTCTTCTCTCAACTCTTCTCGCAGTTTGAAAGTCTGAAGGACTCGACTATTGAAAATTATGAGTCAAAAAAAGGATTTTAATGGTTTTAATTCTTCTTAAAGAGGCTTTAGAGTTAAAACAGTCATTTTCTTGGATAAATCCACAGTATATTACTGAGTAATTTGCATTTTTTGTTGGCATTTTTCTTTCATCTCATTCAAATGACAGATGAAATACGGTATATTGATTTATCAAGCTTTAAATCATGGTAGAGTGGATCTTTAATGTCCTCAGCAAAGATTAACAGAAGCTGGACTGCCGGCAGTTTCAAAACATTTCTTCATAAAAATGCATTCAGCGGAAGGCTTTTTTGGTTAAACACGAAAGAGTCCAACTGAAGCCAGCTGAGAATACATTCTGCGAGCTTGTACGCTACAAGCTGATGTTATATACAGCCAAGTCATTAATGTATTAATTAGATCAAAAAAGGAGCCAGCACACAAGAGATAGTCCAGAGGTTTGATTAGAACTTCAAATAGCAAAGGCATTTCATCCTCTACCTGCAGAAGCTAGCGCTGCTCTTGTTTTAAGCATAGTTACGTCGTAAATGTTGCACAGTACCAGAATTAATATTTCTCTCGCCTTTATTAATTTTTCTCTCCTAAATTCGAAACTAAGTACAATGGATTTAGTGAGCTACCATAACTGATTTGCAGCTGGCTATCATGGTGAAGATTTAAGAGGTTTTAGAATTGCACACATCAATGTTATAGACCGACGGAGAAAACAAATTTACATGCTTGTGAATTCTATGAATTGGGAGGCGGGGTTATTGGTCTGTCTTCCTGAGTCAGTAAATACACTGTTTCATGCTTCTCATTCTTCTTGAACGATATTTCTCTTTCACAGACTCCATTAAATCGAATTTGAGATTCTTACTACTACGTGGTAATTTTATTATCTATTGATTAGGTTAACTATTATAATCAAATCTCAATTCCAAAAATAAAAAACGCATGAACTCCCAAAATTTTAGAAAAGATAACAACCCTCAGCAAACTTCCCAGGCTGAGCGATCAAAAGCAGAAAAACCTGAGCTAGCAGAAGGGTTGATGGATATTCAGCCTCAACACGATTATTTGGGTCCTACTCAACAGATAATGCGAGATATCTCCCAATTTCAGGATAACCACCCTTCTACTGAAAACTTACGCCTCGATTCTATGTCCAAAGCTCTGAGAGAGGAGAATTTTAAGTCAGCGCTTGATGAAGAAGCAGTTTCTACCCAAATTGCTGATCCTTTCATGGGAAAAGCTGCTAAACTTCATAAAAACCATTCGGAAAGCCTTGTAAGCGATAAAGATTACACTTTAGGCGTTAATATCTCCCAGTTTCTTGCCAAATTTCAGCAATACCAGAAAAAATATTAAATGACACAAACTTCGAAAGAGAGCTAAATCTGTTTGTGGAACCTTTGACAAGTTACCATGACAGCACAACTGGTGAAGACAAGCTGCTGGAACTGTCATATGAAATAACAAAACAACTTTTAACCTCTCAAAGCTCAAAAGACCCAAGAGTCTTACTTTTGACTGGGCAAGCTGGCTCAGGAAAAAGCGTCTTCTGCCAACACCTGCAAAGAGAAATACTCTCTACTTGGCACCACAATCCAGAGTCAGACGATGATGAAAATTGGTTCCCTATCTATGTCGAGCTCTCAAGTCTCAAGAACCCTAAATCGGAAGCTATTTCTGAAATTCTTGCAAGAGAACTCTCGCTCACAGAAGAAGAAATCTCTTTTCTAAGGACCACAGCCCAAACGAACCTCAAGTTACCTCGCTTGCTATTCATCTTCGATGGATATGATGAGATTGAAGACATTCATGCTTTCCACTCTCTGGATAGCAAGGAAGGGCTCGTGAAACATAATTTCTTTGAGCTCAACAAAGTTCAGGAGGAGTCTTGGAAGAACGCGAAGTTTATCATTACCTTTTTTTGACCTGTTAGTGCTGATCCAGGATCATTTTTGCAACGAAGCATTGAACCTTTTTCCGACGAGCAGATAAGATACTACTTGAAAAAGTACTACATTTTTGAACAATTTAGTCTACTTCCAACCCTTGTAAACTGTTTACCTTCTGATTCCTCTCAAAAATCGAGATCAAGGGAGGAAGTTCAATTGCTTGAGCAGCAGATCGATCGCTTCACCCTCAGAGAGATTGCAAGAGTACCTTCAATGCTTCGGATAATTTGTCAAATCTTACCGAATATTACGTCGAAAGATCTTGGGCGCAAGAGTGCAGAGGATCCAACCCAATCGGAAGTACTCAGCGATCGGTTTCTCCTAGATTTTTTTGTATCTGAGATTATCAAAACAAATTTGAAGAGGACCTTGGAGGCCATGAATAGCTCACCAAATCAAGAAGAAAGCAAAGGTGAACTTGAAGAAGTAGAAAACCAAAAAGTTGACTCTTATATTAAGGCGATAAACAGACAAATCCAGAACTTCGCTTTAAGGTCAGGCGGATACTCAGTGAATGAGGTGAAGACCGAAAATGAAGCCATTGATGATTCCTCTTTAATCTTGAAATCGCATCCCTTTGTGAAGTGGGACAGCAGCCATTCTCGAGTCAAATTTTACTATCCATGGATTCGTGAATTTCTTATCGCAAAACGTATTGAAGAAGAGATTAGAGAAAAGGTTCCTTCTTCTGCTCTTCAAGACGGAAAGTTAGAAACTCCAAGAGATTTGCTTATCAATCAAAGACTCCTTACATATGGTGCATCGAATTCAATTGTACTTCTTCTCCTTCGAGATGCTGTGAACGATAAGAGACTTACAACAGAACAACTGATGAAGCTAATTGACCTTTCTCGTGAGAAAGGAGTTGAGCTGGATAGCGATTTTGCAGTTGCCGCTGCAAACGCAATTACCGTTCTCAATGTTGCTGGATTTGATTTTAGTTATCAAGATTTGAGCAGTATCAGCATTCCTGGTGCCAACTTAAGTTATGGAATATTTGAAGAGACTAATTTCAGGAATGCGAATTTACGAGGAGTTAGTTTTACTTGCTCTTGGTTGGAAGATGCTAATCTTGAACACACTAATTTGGAGAATCTAGAGCTTGGTGAAATTCTTGGGCTAAGACTACGAAATGAAGAGATATTCAATATTGCCTACTCTTTCGACGGAAAGTATCTTGCTGTTGGTATGGGTGATCAGACTGTGATCTTCGAGAATGTTGGTCCTCATCAGAACGATTTCAAAGAAATTAGAAGAGTCCCTGGCTCCTTTTTATATTGTAGAGGTTTGCCATTCAGTATGGACGGGAAACAAATTATAACGATTATTAAAAAGAGACTTGCGTCTGAAAATGAAGGTTTCGAGGACATCGGTGGATTGTGGGAAAATGAGGAGGGAATAGAAGAGGAAAAAGTGGAAGAAGAAATTGCCATGAGTGAAGGTAAGAGTGAAGAAGACCCGCAAAGTGATCATATTAAGATCTGTTTCTGGGATGTTATATCCGGACACCTCATTGAAGAGTTATCTGTACCAATAGGAAATAAAAAATTGCTCATTGCCAATCCAAGAAGGAAAGAAGTGATGGCATTGGATGGCAATGAAGTTAAAAAATATTCCATTGAAACGGACTCGTGGTCTAAATTTTCTATTACTAACTGGGATGAAGCTACGAACTGTGAACTGAATGCGGAAGACTGCAATACACTTCTAATGAGAGACTTTCAAAAGAGAGTGAGACTCTACAGCGCGGTTACAGGAAAGCCAATTCTAAAACTAAAACAAAGAGCGACTACCTGCAAATTTAGCCAAGACGGAAAGCAAATAATATCAAGGACAAGCCGTGGACTTATTGATGTTGTAGATACTGCGAGAGGGTATAACATCAAGCCACTGTCTCCAAGCCAGTTGGGTAATTCGTCTTTCCAATCGAATGGGCAAATATTTTTCACAATCTCAAGAGACAAACTTATCCTTCAAGATATGTCCGCCACACAGACAACTCTCAAAATTCCTCTGAAAAACGAGCCCAAGGACAGAAGTTATAGCATTTCTATCGATCTTTCAGCAAAGCAAGTAGCTTACTTCTCCGAAAATACAGGTGTTGTATATTTTGAACGACTTCCTACGACTACTATTTCATCTGCCCCAATGACTGCCATCAGAGGAAGCAATAATAAAGGTTTGAATTTACATGGAGTAATAGTCAGTAGTTGCGATAAACTATCTGAGAAAAATATAGTTATACTTCAAAAGAGAGGAGATTATGGAGCTTTTCAGGAAACTATACTTAATAAGTTATTTCCAAGCAACCCAGAAGAATTTAATGATGTCAGAGAAGTCATTGCCATTAATAAAAATCTGACTCCCATTCACGCTCGAATAATAGGTAGTAATACATGTTGGAATAATTTACAAAAGCTTGATCTCTCTATGAATGCTATTGGAGAAGAAGGCGGCGAAGTGATTGGAAGCAACAAATCATGGCCTAATCTCGAGGTATTGACTCTTCTGGATGCTCAAATTGGAAATAGCACTGCAATAAAAGTGGCAAACAATCAAACTTGGAAGAATCTCAAAAAACTTGAGCTCGCTTCAAATCACATTAGCGACATAGGAGCCATAGAAATTGGAAAGAGCAAACTCTGGGTGAATTTAGAGGTTCTTGATTTGAGAAATAATCAGATAGAAGACAAAGGAGCAAATGCGATAGGTGGAAATAATACTTGGGAAAAACTAATAAGGCTCGATTTGAGTTCGAATAAGATCAATGATAATCAAACGATAATATTCGTTTGTAGCAATGGGACATGGAAAAATCTCAAACATTTACTGTTGGGAGGCAATCCAGTTGTCTTTGAAGGAGCTGATACCATCAAGGCCATAGAAGGCATTGCGTCAATGAGTTTGGAAGGGTTGACCCTTCCCAATACGGAATTTGGGCATGGTTTACTTCATTACTTGAAAAATTCTGCACCAGAGAGTGTGAAAGAAATATCATTAATTGAGAGAGGATATAATGCAATCCATACGGTTGCTATTGGAGGCAATACAACTTGGATTAACCTACAAACACTTCATTTGGAAAAGAACAGGATTCGTGATGAGGGAGCTACTGGATTGAGTCGGAACACAAGCTGGACTAATCTACAATCACTTCATTTGAAAGACAACTCGATTCCTGCTAAGGGAGCTGCAGATTTGGCAACGAATACGTATTGGACTAACCTGCAAACCCTGGGTTTGGAAGACAACTGGATGGTTGATGAAGGAGCTATTGGATTGAGTAAGAATACAAGTTGGACTAACCTACAAACGCTGAATTTGAATAGCAATCGGATTGGTCATGAAGGGGCTATTGCACTGGGACAAAACACAAGTTGGACTAACTTACAATCTCTCGATTTGCTTGCTAACGAAATTCGTGATAAAGGAGCAGCAGGTTTAAGCCAGAACACAACTTGGACTAAGTTACAAACACTGAATTTGGGACACAATAAGATTGGTAATAAAGGAGCTACTGATTTGGGGAAGAATACATCTTGGACGAATCTACAAACACTAAATTTGGTTGCCAACAAGATTTGTGATGAAGGAGCTATTGGATTGAGTCAGAACACAAGCTGGACTAACTTAGCAACTCTCAATTTGGGGTACAACTTAATTGGTGGTAAAGGAGCAGCAGGTCTAGGCCAGAATGCAACTTGGATTAGCCTGCAAACGCTTGAATTGGGACGAAACTCGATTGATGCTAAAGGAGCTACTGATTTGAGGAAGAATACAACTTGGACGAAGCTGCAATCATTGGATTTGATGAGCAACAAGATTGGTGATGAAGGAGCTATTGGATTGAGTCTGAATAAAACTTGGACTAACCTACAAACGCTGAATTTGGAAAGCAACAAGATTGGTGTTGAAGGAGCTCTTGGATTGAGTAAGAATGCAACTTGGACTAACTTACAAGAACTGACTTTGAAATACAATCAGATTGGTGATGAAGGAGCTGCTGCATTGAGTAAGAATACAACTTGGATTAACCTACAAAGACTAAATTTGTCTTTCAACTCGATTGAAAAGGGAGCTATAGAATTAAAGGAGAATCAGAACTGGCCTAAAGACATCCGAATAATACTATAGTTTTTGCTATAATCATCTTGCATCTCGCTACAACTTCCATCTCATTCTGAGTACTGAAATGCATTTTACCTCATAAAATTTAACATTCATCGCAATATTTCCTCTACAGCAGAATGTCTTTGCCACTAAGAACAACAATTTCGAGTGTCCCATAATTTTTGAACATTCTAACTCTAGGTGGATGATAATTAGGCTTATGTACAGAGGTGCAACTAATGCAAGTGGATGACTTCAATTATTATAATTGAAATAACGTCGAGCAAATATTAAACAAATCTGCAACTAACCATAATGTTGATTAACTAGCACCAAGTGTGCTCCGATTAATAATAATACGAAGGGAAATTCTCTATATACATCCATACGCAATTTGATCGTGATGGGTCTTAAGTAATGGTTTCAGTCGATGCATGCTCGTTACTTGGGAATTTTGTTCAGAGTTCTACCCAGAGAGGATATTATATTTTCATTCGCATCTCTTTAAAAAGACAGAGGGGTTCGTTTGTGGAGCCAAATACGTTCGAGAATATAAAGATAAGCATTCGAGTGAAGAATGTTTAACCCAGTACCCTTTTTGGCAGATGTGCTATGAAGAAAAAAATAGGTCGGTGAAGTTAGATCAACATCTTGAAGGTGGTTATGAGTTACACGCTAACATCACCATGAAGAGTTGGTACCCAGAGATATTTTCATTTGTGAAGTATCGTAAAGGATATCATCGATAAAGCTAAGTTCATCACTCCAAAAAACAAAATGGAAGAATCGGAGGTAGGTAAGCCAGTTTGATGAAAATTTAGTATTAGTAAGCTGCAATATAGGGAAGAGTGCTCGAAATCTGGCAAGTAAGAGACTACAGTAGTTGATGATTAAACTATTATAATGAAGAGAAATGTGAGAAGTAAATAAGTATGCTCAGAAGAAATATCAACCAAGAGCATTGATAAGATTGAGTAAGAAGTTGCTTCAAAAGAAAATTTGATCTTGTGATAAACAAGTATCAATTCAATAGCTTCACTAAAGAAAGAGGTGTGGTTCTGCAGATTTAATGTTCGAAACGATGATATTTGAAAGTTAGGTTGGTAGTACTAGGCTTTCTCTCGCTGGAGGGCAAAAATTTAATATTTATTGAACTACTGTGTATCACATCGATTTTCAGACCTCTCAAACAACATCATGGGCACAAAATCCACAACCCAGTACCTCTTACAGAATAATTTTTTATTTGTGGCTTCTCCAAATTTACTCATCGCACAAATTTCAAAGATCCAGAATATTCAGACTGATTGTAATGCGATACTTTCGACTCTGAGTTACAGTTGTAGAATGAAACACATAGCATTAGCCAGGAATTCATAAGTTTTTTGGAGTAAACCGATTGCGATATGAATATATTAACATTTAGCTTTTACCTTGCATGAATAGCTACGAAGTAAGCCAAAGAAAAAGTCTTATCTGTTTCAGCAATAACTCATGCAGTTATTTCACTTACTCAGAATGAACTCTCATCTTATCTTGCAAATTAATGTAGCTTGATAATATATGTACAAGATTAATTGACTTGCTCTTCTTTGAGTTACTGACCCTCTTTCTTTCTTGACAAAACAAATTTCATGGGGTCTTTGGGTTCAGCCAGGAACCTGATTACCATTTCGAGTTTATAACCGTCGACTAGACGGAACTCGTACCTCTTGAGGAAGTGGCAAAGGATCAGTTTTGCCTCCATCAACGACATATGCTGTCCAATGCAATTCTTCGCACCCGCAGAAAATGGGATGAAAGCGTAGGGATCACTTGGCCGTTCACAGGTTTCGCTCCCTCTGATCCATCTCTCAGGTTTGAAAGTGCAAGGATCTGTATAGAACTCCTCGCTAAACATGCATGGAGTAAAAAGTGGCATTACAATTGTTCCTTTTTTCACTGGGATATCTTTCAAATAATGGTCCTGCAACGCAACGCGAGGGAATGTTCCGGGAGCTGGAGTAGCCATCCTTAGCGTTTCTTCCAGGAATGCATGCATATATCCCATTTTTTGCATAGTTTCAAGAGTTATAGGAGCCTTTCCATCCCAAACACTATCGATTTCCTTGATTAACTTCTCCTTCACCTCAGGATGCTGCATAAGAAGTAAACAGCCATTCCAGCTGTATGACCTGTCGTATCCATACCTGCGACAAAGAAGGTAATGAAATTAGCTACGAGCTCCTTCTCACTGAGCCCTTTTTCAGTCTTCCCCTTCTCCACTAAGATTTGCAGTAATCCCTTCCTTCCATCTTCATTTCCCATCTCACCTCTTTCGATTTTTTTGATTGACTCTCTGACGAGCTGCTTGGAAAACTCACCAAAACGTATGCTCTGCTCTTTAATTTTGCGAAGTTTTGAAGAGAATAGGAGCGCTACACGCCCAAACAACAGATAAAAATAATGGTATCTCAGACTTGAATTCTGCACAAGGACATCAGCGAGCTCTAATGTGAGGGGTCTCCCGTTTAACTTATAATCATTTAGGTTTTGACCGAAAAAAGTCCTGCCAATGATTTCGCCGGTAATCTTTTGGAATTCATCAATGATATTAACTTCAACTTCTTTTTCGTGGTTAAATTCAATGTTATCGAGAAAGTCTTTCACGGTTTCTTCCATGAGAGGAACAGTTTTTGCTAAATTCTCAAAGTGGAAAGCCTCAGAAATGATTTTTCTCTGAAACTTCCATTCTTCTCTCTCAGCGTTTCCGAGACCATAACGAGTATACAGATTCCTTAAGAACGATGGTATTTTCCTTTTTTCATAGTATTGTCCATTTTTATAGAACTCTCCGATTAATTTTGGATCTGTAAGGTTGAGTATGACTTGATGCAAGAGATTGGTCGCAAGAAGACGCATCTTCGGGTACTTGAAGCATTCCTGATGGAACTTGCTTGAGCTAAAAGGATTGGTTGGATCGAGTTTGAATTTTGATTCTGGGGTATTTGACCAAGTTTTCAGTTCTTTTGTCCCTAGTTGGAGCGTAATGATTGAACCAGGAACTTGACTGTATCTTTTAAGCTGCTTGCTTGGCTTAATTAAACAGTGATAGAAGCCTCGAAGCAGGAGGATAATAAGAACGGCTGCGAATACCTTTGCAAAAGAGAATATTTCAATGAATTGCGTCATTTCTTTTTTAGATATGCTGTATTTTAATTTGCAAGGCTTAAATATACGTGCTCATTACTGATTATGAGAGATAGCAACAGAATCTTTTAAATTTTTTGTAAGGCAAATTTAATTTGCTTGGAAAAAAAGCATTTGTTAATATCTAAGTTACAATGAAGTTAACGCTGCAATAACGCATTAAGGCAGATTTGTTAATTGATTTATTGATTATGGTCTCCTTCTTGCCACGAAATTTGAAAATACTGATCATTAACGAGGATGAGCAGTCAAAAATTCAGGAAGCACCCTCGTTCGCGAGCTCAAAGAATATCTCATTAAGCTATGAAGTGTTTAAATCTTCAAAATCAAAGAATCATTTCAACTTTCAGGATCTTCTAAAGGTTGAAACTATGGTAGGATAATCGAAATAGATTTGTTTCAAAATAAAGGTTTTCTATTTTTGTCACACCCACCGACAAGTAAAATAATTGCCTCGCAATTTACTGAACTAATCGAAATAATTCAATCAGAGGTTAGTTTTACGCTAAATAATCATTCATTAGATTTTCATTTTCTTGACAGAATAAATTTCAGCTGATCTTTGGGTTCCACTACAAATCTCACGACCATTTCAAGGTTATAACCCTCAATTAATCGGAATGCAAATCTTTTGAGGAAATGACAAAGAAGCCACTTCGCCTCTATAATCACCAGATGCTGTCCGATGCAGTCCCTGGAACCTGCTGAAAATGGGATAAATGTATAGGATCTCTAGGTCTCTCATAGAATGGACTCCCTTTGATCCATCTCTCAGGTCTGAAAATACAGGGGTCCTTAAAGATTTTTAGACATCGACGAAGCCCAGACTGGAGCAATGAGGGTTCCCTTTTTCACTGGAATATCATTCAAAAAATGATCTTGAAGGGCAACTCGGAAGAAGGTTCCAGGAGCCAGTCCTGCTATCCTAAGAGTCTCTTCAAGCGCTGCATGCAAATAATCCATCTTTTGGAGGGTCAAGAGTTATCGAGCTTTTTCCATCCCAACAGCTATTGATATCATTCATGACTTTCGCTTTCACCTCAGGATATTGCGACAAGAAATACACAGCCATGGCAGCAAAATGGCTTGTTGTATCCATACCTGCAAGACAGTTGATTATGAAGTTAGCTAACAGCTCTTCTTCACTGAGCCCTTTTTCAGTTTTATTTTTCTCCAATAAGATTTGCAGCAGTCCTTTCCTTCCATTTGCGTTCTCCATCTCACCCCTTTCGATCTTTTTGATTGGATCTTTGAGCAGTTGTCGGCAAAACTCGCCAAAATTCACAGTTTGTCTTTTAATTTTGCGAAGTTCTGAAGAAAAAAGCAGAGCTATATCACCGAACATCTGAAAAAGGTAGTGGTCCTTCAAACCTTCGTTTTTTATCATGAGATCCGCAAGCGCTAAAGGAAAATTCTGGTCGTGTATGACATAATCATTGAGATCTTGTCCAAAAAATGTTCTTCCAATGACTTCTCCAGTTATTTTCTGAAATTCATCGATAATATTGACTTCAATTTCTTTTTCATTACTGCATTCTATTTTATCGAGAAACTCTTTAATGGTCTCTTCAATGAAAGGGAGAGTTTTCACAATATTCCCAAAGTGGAAAGCCTCAGAAATAACTTTTCTCTGATATTTCCATCTCTCACCTTCGGGACCAACAAGGCCATAATCCGTATATAAAGTCCTTAAAAACGATTTGGTGCCCTGTTTTTGGTAGTATTTACTATTTTTATAGTACTCTCCGATGAGTTTTGGGTCTGCAAGAATAAGAATTGTTTTGTTCAAGAAATTGGTTGCGAAGAGGCGTAAATTGGAGGACTGGCAAAGTTCGTCAATTTTACTAGAGCTAAAAGGTTCATTTGGGTCAGATGTGAAGTTTAATTGAGGTTCATTTGACCAGTTTTTGATTTCTTCCGATGCTGATAGTCTGAAGCTAACGACTGAACCAGGAACGCGAGAGTAGAGCTTCAGCTGTTTGCCTGTCTTAATAAAACAATGATAGAAGCATCGAAGCAGGAGGACAACAAAAGTGGCCACAAAAATCTTTGTAAAAGAAAGTATTTCAAGGAATTGTGTCATTTTGAAGATATACTTTATTTGTAAAATTCAAGGGTTAATTATTCGTGCTTCTTACTGATTATTTTAGGTGTCAGTTGTAAATTTTTTTCAAGGCAAATTTCAGTTGATTAAAAAAATGAAATAAAATAATATTCAATTTACATTTAAGTTTAACACTGCAATAAGTTAGCTTTACAGCAAATTTTTGATTTATTTATTCTGGGCACATATATTATTGCCACGAAATTTCAAAAATAATGATCTTTGATGGAGATGATCAGTCTCCAATTCAGGAAGCACCCCTCGCTCGCTGGCTCAAAGAATAGAACATAAGCTGGGAAGGTGTCGTAAGACTTCATTCTTTTAAATTCTTTGAAATTCACAAGAGAGATTTGTCATTCAACTGGATTCAGGTAATTAACAACAAAGGCTATCTTGTTGACTTGTGATACTTGAATTGAAATGCGTGGATAATAAAGATGGTTTCTTTATCTCTATATATGGTTGATCTTTCTGAAATTAAACAAGAATTCTAGGACAATCCTCTTATGCTTTTAATATTAACGAAATATGTGCTATATTGGCCAAAATTTGAGTCACATCTACTAAGTACTATTCAGTTAAACCATTATAAAAAACTGAAATATTTCAAATCTAGAAACCATTCATTGTTTCTAAGCCTTTCGCCGGACACAAATTCATGGAAACAGAACAAGAAGAACCGCATCTCAAATACAGTAAATACCTTCCCCAATACAATTTCGATTGCGTCAGCGAAGATATCATCTGTTCGATCATCGACGCTACTAAATGCACTATTTGCTTAATGATAATGGCATATCCAGTTACCTTGCACTGCGGCCACTCTTTCTGCAAAAGCTGCATTTATCAATGCAGTCGATGTCCTCTCTGCAAATCAACTTTCAATAAAAAGCTACCCAAAAAGAACATCATTTTGTCCAGCATCATTGAACTACAAAAGGTCGTTTGTCCTGCAAACTTGAACGATCCTTCTCTTCCATGTAAAGCGACAGACCTAACCATCAAGAATATTGAGTCTCATGTAAAAGAATGTGGATACATTCTCTTAAGGTGCAAATGCGGGGTGTCAATACCTCGAAATTTGTTTCTTAAAAGCGATTCAAACTGCTTGTGTAGGCTCATCGTCTGCAAATTTTGCTCGAAGTTCTACCTCGAGAGGATCATATCACTTCACTCCGATATTTGCAAGAAAAAAGAAGTTCTTTGCGAGTCTTGTGGAACCAAATACCTGCAAGAAAATAAAGGCAAGCACTTGGAAGAAGAGTGCTTTGTGAGCTGTCCTTTTCAGATTATTGGCTGCCTTGCGGAAATCAATAAGGAATTTCTTAGCCATCATCTTAAAGAGTCCGTTTTTTTGCACGGCAGACTGGGATTAAGAAGACAATTTCCAGATTTGTTCTCTAGAGGAGAATGGATGACCAAAGCTATTCGAATGAAAATTGAGGATCTTTGCATGAATTCGGCAAAGCTGGGCTTAAGTAAGTTTTATTTTGAAAAGACTTTTAATTGTTTTGTCATCAATCAGATGAAAATAGAACTGTGTTCATATACTTAGAGAGCAAGAAGCAGGTCTTTCCGAAGAAAATAACCGGTAATCATAGAGTAGGCAGTACAGTTGGAGAGATAATAAGAGAAAACGGTATGGAAAGCCCTAAAGGAGAGCCAAGGTTGTGGAAGAAATTTCCAAGGATAGTTTTGGACAAATATGATATGTTTAGCAATTATATTCTTTGGGATAATGAAGTTTTAGATTTGATATTGGAGACTTGATTCCCATGGAATAAGCTTACCGATATGGATTGTATAATTTTGATGAATAGTTAATGAAAGACTTTGAAGGAAATCATTAATAGGTGGTTAGAAATTCATTTCCAAAAAGTCCAATGGATATGGGGTGTATAGTGCTTATAGCTTCTCAATAGCCAGTGTATTAGAAGCATTCAGAATATCTATGCTATATAATAAGTGTATTTAAGACAACTCCCTGTTATTTACTAGAACCTAACCAACTTACTCTTAAAATTAACACAGTTCTTCCAAATAATTGCCTGAACTACTATCAATCAGAAAGAACCAACGCTACAATGACTACCTTATCTGAAGAAAGACCTTTTCAAAAAATAATCACGTTCCAGAGCAACCCAAAGGCTGCTCTCATTCATAAATTCATTGTTTTTTCATATAGTCTTCGACTAGGCATAAAGAAGAGCAGAGCCACATGCAAATCAATAAATTCTTATTAGCGTTGTCGACAATCAAATTGCTGAAAAACTCTTGTTTCTCTCTTCGTTCTATATGCAGCCTACCATTTAATTTCCTAAAGAAAGCATACTGACTTGGCAGACCAGTCAGATGTCGCGATAATCTCATCAGGTATCCGGTAATGAATACCTGTTACTCTAGTTTCAACGACCTTCCCAGCGACAAAGTCTATCACCTTCACTGAGCCATCCTCCGAAGCACTCGCGATCAATCTTCCGCTAGGATTCCATCTCACACAATTGACTGTTTCTATAATTCAATCGATGCTGGATGATAAAATCACGAAGACGAAATTAGTAAACGCTGATGAACTTTATTAAGGGGTTTTACTATCTTAGACATCCTTCGGTCATAAACTTTGATATTGCAGTCTGATCCTCCAGCCACAATTAAATTCCCATTGCTTTGGCAAACATCTATCCAGTTTGTAGTACCTATTCGAAATACCAGTTATGTGAAGCGATAGAATCGGAAAGTACAATGAGCAGGAAACATTATAAAATAGCCTTGAACTAAAACTATTATGGGTCGATTTAATTACATTTATCAAGTTTAATAGAGTTCTTCAGAGTTAAGCTTTGCTTCTCCACATCTAAAATATTGAGTTGTGACCTAAAGATCTTTAAGGCTAGGAATGACTCTTCAATATTTGGCATCCATCTGCATAGGCCATTCCCATCTGATTATAATCAGAATGAACGAAAAATAACTTAGAAAATAAAGCCCAAGGGGTAGATTTACCGCTTCCGCCGACTCGCATCCCAAAAATATTCTTATTCAAATCCACGTCTGATAAAAAGAATTTTCCATTGATATCGAGAGTAGCCATGACCTTTCCTTCTGGATGAAAATCAAAGCTGGAAACAGGCCAATCTAGAAGTAAAATGCGTGAATTTTGGAAAAATCTCAATGGCAACGAAAAAAGCAACACAAAAAACAAAAGAGATCAAATATTATCTTAAAAATTACATGGTTTGGCATAACATGCAGCCTTTTGCAGGAGCCTCACTCGATAACTGCTCTTAGAGAAGCTGTCCTCAACCTTGAAGATATGGTAAGCGATCTTCGGTCCACAATGGATTGCGCCGAGTAAACCCCTTCGCGAGTTATATGTTACATCATAACCTGATATTTCTATCGAGAATAAGAAGAAGGAAAATAAATTTTTACCTCCGCGAACTTCTTCGAAAGAGTAAATCGTTCTCATCTTTTCAGGCTGAAAGGTGTCAAAAATTTCCAATTTTGCAGCTCTAAAATAACTATCGATTTGGAAAGCAACAAGTAAACTTGTGTTTGGGATTTCCTTGATAATAGGATAACCACCTTGAAGTTGATAAAATTTGAAAAAAATATTGAAGCTTACATAGAAAAGACCCATCAAATATTGGATAATTTTGCTTCGTTTGCAAATTTACCAGATTCAGGCTGCTGTCAGTTGAACTATACGCAAGAATCTTCGAATGTTCTTGGATTTCGCTTGTGGTTGAGTTTGATTCATCAAAGTTTGAATTGGACGTAGTCTTAGATTATTTTGTTTATCTTAAGGCAGGGAATAAAGCATTTACTTGTTGATTTCCCATTACTATGGGTTGAGTGCTTTGGGAACCAGGTTTTCGGAATACGATATGGAAGTAAATAAATTTTATTTATTTTTCTTAGTCGATTAAAGTAATGCACTCGTGATTTACCATTAGAGAGCCTCTAAAGGCGAATTCAACAACATACTGGTATTTTGAACAAAATACAAACTTCTTTGAGACAATTTCTAAATTTCGGTGTATCGAGAGCCAGCAATATTAGAAACTTGCTGACTCATAAAACTTAATTCTAAATGAAAGAAAAAACAAAAAGTTTTGCTATGAAAAGTGAGATCTTATGCAAAACGAGCTTCGATGGCTCAAAATCCAATGAGGACTTTGCTATTTCTTCTGAACTTGATATGCAAATGCGACTAATCAGCCTATTAAATAACATAACATTAATGATTGAGTTGTTACGAGCCAAAATATCGAGTCCCCGACGAGATCAGATATCGTAGTCAGTATTTCAGTCATACTATTATAGCAATTAAGAATTCCGAATTTTTTTATGTGTTGCTCTGTTTGGAAAACTCCTCATGACAAATCTAAGCAGGAGGAAGATAGTGAAGAGGGAGAGAGCGAAGAATTCGAAGATACTGAAGAAGAGGAATCAGAAGTATTGTATCGAAAATACAGTAAATAAATGTTATCATAGACTGAAAAGTCAAGAGCAGAACATCATTGTATAAAATTAACTAGCATTTCAACTAAATCAGTCAAACTCTTTGAAATTGTGTCTTTTATTTCGTGCAATCTAAAAGAGCATTATAGTTTGTTGGGAGTCACACAATATCAGAAAAAAAAAAAAGATCAATTCATTCGAATCTTCAAAAACTAGAGTCCACAACAAAGCATAAAAAAAGCTCAATCAGTTAATTACTGAATGGTTCTTGTCCAAAAATTTGAGTCCCAACAAATTAGAAATTTGACACTAATTATTAGCTATTGTAATTTATTATAAATTATAATATTTGACCACATATATCTCAATAAAATACCAGAAATTCGAAATCATGGAAATAAGACCAGATGACTTGCTTCTAATCAGATGCAGCAAATACCTCCCCAAGTACAATTTCGACGGCGTCACTGAGAACATGATGTGCTCTAAGCAACTGATCGCTCTGGTTAAATGCAGCATTTGTCTCATGATAATGGACCATCCAGTCACATTGCAATGCGGTCACTCCTTTTGCAAACGCTGCATTTTTCAGTGCAACCGCTGCCCAATTTGCAAGAAATATTTCTCGAGAAAACACCCTCCGACCAAAAACATCACTTTAGCAGACATAATCGACATGCAAGAGGTCATGTGTCCTGCAAACTTGCACGATTCCACTCTCCCTTGCAAGACACCCGTAACTTTCAGAACTGTTCAATTCCACATCAAAGGTTGTGGTTTTATTCTTCTGAAATGCAAATGTGGGATTTCTATGCCTCGAAGTTCATTTCTGATGAGAGATTCAAAGTGCTTGTGTGCCCTTGTGGCCTGCAAATTCTGCTCTCAGCACTTTTCAGAAAGAATATTAAGCATTCCGATATTTGTCGGAATACGAAAATACTATGTGGTTCCTGTGGAACTGAGTATTCTCGAGAAAACCAGGCGAAACATTTAAATGAAGATTGTTTTGTTAGCTGTCTGTTCAGTCAGATGAGTTGTACGACAAAGATCCGTAAGAAAATCTTGGATAGGTATCTTATTGAGAATGGGGATTTCCATGCGATGCTGACCTTGGAAGGCCAATTTCCTGACGTGTTTTTGAAAGTGAAGAACATTACTTTGGAGATCGCAAGCAAAACTATATATCAGAAACCTGAATCTGATAATTCGGATCAAGTTGATACTGGCGAGATGTTGTGTTCATGGTTTGATATTTAGAGGAGGGAATTAAGGTGTTCTTCAAGTACGACCAACTGTGCTTTGAGAGGAAGGTTACCGGGAATCAAATAATTAATGAGGTGGTAGCAGATGTTTTGAAGGAAGTTGGTATGGAAGATGCCAAAGACAAGGTGCAGGTATGGAAAAGAACGCAGAGGATACTGTTGAAGAAAGAGGCTATCTTTAAAGATTACGGAATACAGAATTATGAGACTCTCGAATTGAGATTGTGTGTATGATCAGAGAGATTGGAATACTAAAGAGTGTTGATTTAGCTATTAATATCTTATTGCCTGTAACGGAATAATAATGTCGTAGCTAATACAGAATGTAATTTGAAGAAAAAATTCAAAAAATTCTGATCAAATTCTTGAAGAGTTTCTTTTATTTGTGAATAAATTTGATGGAATAACCACCGGTTAAAAATTTAAGTGAAACATAAACTAATAGTTTCAAAATTATAGTTCGATTAAATAACTCGTATCGAATAGATGCATAGCACATTTAATGAAACAAGACCTCGAAAAATTCGAGCTCAAAGCTCAAATTCAAATAAGTAATCTAATTTATAAGCTTCTTCTGATTTACTCTTGGAATCCTGCTGACAATCTTTATCTGTTTTAAGAAACATCCACACAATTTGGCTACGGAACTAAAATAAGCAAATACCTAATTAAATGTTCCATACTGCTAATAAACAATTCATATTCAAGTCATATTCCTCATAGATTAATTGTTTACCCAAATAACTTACAATTCTCGATGGAAATAGAATCCCAAGAATTGCACAAAAAGCACCGCAAATACCTACCTGAGCCTATTTTTGATTGCATTTCAGAGGAAATGCTCGTTTTAAAGAACTTTCTTTCCATCATCAAATGCCCCATTTGCTTTCATTTATTCACAATTCCCGTCACCTTACTTTGTGGGCATTCATTCTGCAAGGGATGTATCTCTCGTTGCCTCGGTTGTCCGATTTGCAAAAAGAAGTTTTTGACTCTTCCTGAGAAAAGCATCATTTTATCAGACCTCGTCAACTCTCAGAAAATCTTCTGCCCATCACATTTTGACCCCGATACCGAGCCTTGCAACACTCTCAATTTAACTTCGGTAACCATCAAATTGCATGTGATGGATTGCGAAAACATCACTTTGAAGTGCAACTGTGGCAAAATGATTCCAAGAAAAAACTATTTGAAAAATGATGAAAATTACTTTTTTAGACTTGTAAATTGCGCATCCAGCTAAATGAGCGGGTCTTGAAATTCCACTCTGATGTTTGTGGAGGAACCAGAGTGAGCTGCCACAATTGCGGATATAGTTTCATGTGCAAATACAAGAACTCTCATGATAACGACAAATGCATCGTGCTGTGTCTCTTTGCTGATGCAGGTTGCCTAGCGAAGCGATTAAAAATGAAAGATTACAAGAAGCACGTCATCGACGCTAAGGAAGCGCATCTCATGAGGACTCTAAAACAAAAGTATTCGGACTTTTATTCAAAACTTGAGAATGAAACGGCCTTAGTGGCTCGGACACCGAAGAATCTCCCAGTGGCCTGTTTCATCTTTAGATCCAGGAAATATCAAATATCTTTTTCCTCCACAGATAAAACGAGAAATAACGCGAAGGTTGCATTGGAGAACGCGCACATGCAACCTCAGGAGCTTTCGATCGAATGTTGGAGAGAGAATCCACCTATGTTTCTTGAGCTGGATATGACCTTTTTAGACTATAACATTCAAAATGACGAAGTATTAAGTTGGGGACATCTGCACCGAGACTGCATCATACAGATCGAATTGATTAAATTACTTGTTAATGTCCATGTGTGTTTGCCAAGCGAAATTTAATTTGATAATGTAGATATCTTTGAGGTTAAAACCTGCTTCACATTTAGAAAGAAGCCGTTCGCGAAGATTCATCGCACGCGTGATTACATTAGTTGATCAGTTTAAGAATGGCTCGAATTCTTAGATGAATAGTATAGTAAATAAGATAAAAAAACAGCATCAACTTTCTTGTAAACTTTTACACTATGACATGTCTTTGGGTTGTTTTTTTTTTTTCAATCACCAACCTAATTCCGAAACTTGAAAGTATTCGTTTTCGAGTTGTGTCGACTGTCATGATCGTTATTGGAATAGCCTCTGTTATGCAATTTTCAAATTAATATTCTCTTGGTGTAAATTATCGGTTTTCAGATTTTTAGCCCCTCTCCCCCCAAAAAAAAACAGGGAGCTCGCGAAATATTTTCATATTACTATCAGAACGAAATACTAACCTCTAGGATTTTATAAATCACTTACACTAATATCTGTTTAATTCCAACGTTCTCAATTATAAGCTAATCTACAATTTTTGCTCTTTAGATTTTCGTTGAAATTTTGAGAATGCTACCGAATACTTCAGAGTCGCGCCATAAAGGCTTTATTCATCGAAGAGACCAAGTATCCATCAACTTTGAAATAAAATCTTTTGCATCCCTTGATTATCATAAACGCACGCAAGGCAATGAAAGAATTCCATAGAGACAGTTCAGATAATTTACGCTATTATTGGGAAGAAAAATTCAGGAGACTTAAAAGAAAAAATAAGAAATTTTTTGGCGGGATTTTCCTTGAGTTGCAAGAAGAAGACAGCCTTCTTTCAAAAATCGTTGAATTTGAGCAGACATTAGAGTAATTCCCCTCAACTATAATATTATTAATTTTAGAAACTCCGCAAAAATTTCTTTGTCCTCATGGAAGCAATGGAAGCAAAATCTCTCGAACTCTACAGCAAGTACCCGAGATATCTCCCAGAAGCTACTTTCCAAGGCGTTTCTGAAGAGATGCTGATTTCAAAAGACCTCCAAGCCCAAATCACATGTCGAATCTGCTCTGGCCTCTACATAAATCCTATCAATCTACTCTGTGGTCACTCTTTCTGCAAGAAATGTCTCATGCAGTCCCGAATTGCTGAATGCATCACCTGCAAAAAGCGCTATTCGAAGCGATTCCTTCCAGAAGTTAGCAGCATCCTCACGAATCTCGTGAACTCCCAAGGAGTGTATTGCCCATCTCATTTCGATAAGTCAACCGAACCGTGCCATACTCCAAACCTGACCGTGGAAACCGTTCAAGCTCACGTCAAAGAGTGCGGCAATATCACCCTCAGATGCAAGTGCGGTAAAATGATCCCGAGGAAGAACTTTCTGAGGTGTACGGTGAAGTGTGATTGCGACTTCGTTGACTGTAAATATTGCTCAATCCAACAGAATGAAAGGACAGTGAAGCTCCACTCTGAGCTATGCAGAAAGAAAGCTAAAATTGATTGTAACAATTGCGGGTATTGTAACACTTGTAAAAGCAAAGTCGCTAACGAGAACGATGAAAGCTTCGTTTCCTGTCCCTATAGTAATAGAGGTTGCCCAGCAAGGCGGTTAAAAATGAAGGAGTATCGAACGCATGTCGTTGAGGGTCAAGCCGTGCATATCATGCTGGAACTAATGCAGAATTACTCAGAGATTTATCAAAACTTAGCGACGGAAATTGGGAGAGTGACTAGTTATCCTCAAAAGCTCCCTTCAGTGTATTTCCAGTTTAGATCGAGGAAATACAAGCTGGCAATTCACCCCGACGAGAAAATCAAAAATGTGGTAAAGATCGTTTTTGACGCTTCGAAGGAAGAGATGCCAGAGACGAGAGTGGAGTGTTGGAGGGTGTCTCCAAAGATGCTGCTTGATTTAGATTTGACTTTTTTTGACTTTGATATTCAGGATAATGAGCTTCTCAAAGTGCATGTCAGAGAGAATGGTAAGCCCTTAGGCGTTAGATTATAGTGGATCTTAATTACTTTTAACGTAAATGCTGTATATTCCAGTCGAACTATACTTCTATTTCGTTAATTTTCCTCTCAGGAGAAGGCAATAATCGAAACTGAAAGACTCTGCACCATGGCAAATTATACCGTACATGACTTTAGTGAAAAAAAGGTTATGAATTTATCTATCTTAATAATAACACAGGGCTGAGACGAACATGTGTTATCCAACAGATTAGTTTAGGAGAAGAATTGTAATCGCATAAGGGAATATTTCTTTGAAGCTTGAAGTGGAAGCTTAACTTGATAAGGCTAGTACTGAGAAAGAATTTTGATATAAGAGTAAGATGATACGAATAATTCGAACTTAATGATAAAATTAAAATGGAAAAATTATATTCTCGTATTTTAGCAAGTTAATTTGAAGAGAAGTGATATTTATTTTCATGAAAATTTCATTAAGAACGTATAAAAAAGTCCGGGAGAATTAAAATTCTAAAGGACTATTCTCTTGCACATTGGTGAATTAACAAATTGAAAATTATTATTTCATTATCTTATTATTGTTGATGGATTCGGAACCAACTTGTCAGGATTTGCATAAAAAATACTCAGACTACCTTCCTCAGCCGAGTCTCAACAAGATTGCTCCGGAGATGTTGATTCACAAACAATTCCAAAGTTTAATTACTTGCCCTATTTGCTATTTTTTTGTTCAAGACCCCTGTCACTTTGCTTTGTGGGCATTCTTTCTGCAATGATTGTATTTCAAGATGTTTTTCCTGCCCTCTTTGCAAAACCCGAATTACAAGGGAAGACCCTCCCAAGAAAAGTATAATTCTATCAAATATCGTTGACTCTCATGAAATACTTTGTCCGTCGCATTTTGACAAGTACACTAAACCATGCAATACCAAAAATCTGACTCCGGAAACAATGCAAGCTCATCTCATAGAATGTGAAAACATCCCTCTGGAATGCAACTATTGTGGTAAAATGATCCTAAAGAGGGATTATCTGAGGCAGAGGTTGAATGCGACTGTGAATTAGTCTGTTGTGAATACTGCTTCGTCCAACAGAACAAACGATTGCTGGATTTTCACTCTGATCTTTGTAAAGAAACAGATGTTCAGTGCGAAAATTGTGGAAATACATATCTGAGGAAAGACAAAAAGCTCCATAAAGTCAATGAATGTATTGTATCCTGCCCTTTTAGCGACATGGGATGCTCAGCAAAACAATTGAGAATGCTGGACTACCACAAGCATGCTCTCGAGGCACAAGAAACTCATGTGGTGCTGGCTCTAAAAAGAATCATTCAGAGATATTCCAAAAAATAATGCACGAAAATACAAAGATGATGAGAACTCCACAAAAACTGCTGACTGTCTGGATTGAAGACGATTTGGCAAGAATGAAAACATTAATCTCTACCAGTGATTTAATTGGGGGCATAGTTGACGATGCTTTGAAGTACCTGGCTATACAAACCGAAATTACTAAGATTGAATGCTGGAGGAAGTCTCCATCCGTGCTTCTCAGACTGGATCACACTGCTTTAGATTATGGAATTAAAAATAATGAAGTATTTATTCTGAAGTCTTCCTCTTCCAATAATAAGATCAGTCTATGAAGATAGATGAATATTTCTTCATGTTGGATAATTACGGCTTCAACGAGTTATAAGATTCAAAATGAATGTCTTTCATATTATCCCTCTATATCACTTGATGGCGAATCAATATGACTAACATTGCGGTTTCCCTCACCAACCATATAAAAATAAGTGATATACCTTCCAGAGCCAGGTATTTCCTAAGAACTGCAAAAAGGAGATTCAAAGCATCATTACCTGCTCTATTTGCTTTAATAACCTCAAAATTTTTGTAACTCTGGATATTTCGTTCGGCAGAGAATGTGTCATACGGTACCTCAGACAGAATGCTGTTGCATTTACAATAAGAAGTTTACGAAGCGATCTCTTCTTCAGAAAATTTAATTCTAGCAGAACTCAATAATTTCCAGAGAGTATATTAACCAATATAATTCGAGACTAATATCGAATGGAAATGCATAAGAGTCTGAAATCGAATACTGGAGAACAGACCGATCATGCTTCTCGCTGAAAATTTGACCTTACAATCGATAAGTTTCTCAAGATTGGAAAAATCACAGAGATCGTCGTTGAAATCAGGCTGCCTTGAATGAGCGACGAAAGAATAGAAATATGAAATTCAAATTTCACTTTGAAATATCTCTCTCGTGCAGGAAATTTGTTCCATTTCCGAATTTGCATATTTATTTATTTAAATTGGCGATATTATCTCTCAAGAAAATTAAGGACAAACAGAGGAATAGATATATTGCAGTATAGTTCTCCTAAAAGACCACACTTTTAATACTCCGTTAGATTTTGAACTATTGGAGTGAGAAACAATGGAAATGAAAAACACATTTGGCATCTAACAGTCAAAAGTATAGGAGTTTTCCATTTTGATATTAAGAGAGAACTTGTTTTCATTAGTAGAGGATGTTTATAGCATTTTCTGGTTTGAAATATCTGTGAGAGATATAAAAAAGAGCATCACGATCTGCCGACTGGTTAAAATGCTCTTGACTAATTATATAAGCATCTTGTTGAGTGTCCAGCTCTGAGAACTGAAAATAAAATTGCAGATTATCGAAGTGAGTCCGATTTACGAACTTTTTTTTATAGTATTTTAATTCCTTGATTTAACTTCTTAAATTTGCGCGTTTTTCGAATCCTGATTCAAAACAACTTAAAACTGAATGCGTCAATCTGTCTCTCTTCATGTTGCTTCAAAAGCTGGCATATTTTGGGCCCATTGATGAACTTCTCGCAAATTTACTGTTGTTTTTGTGTGTTTTGAATTTGATCTGATTGGTCATTTGATAATAAGCTTTCTTCGATAATTATAACCTCATTTTCTGTAGAAATGCTCTTAAGAATGTGAAAACATAAGAAATGAGAATAGAGATTCATCTTATAGACTCTTTCCTATATATTCAACATTCTGACGATATAAGTTCCGATATTTCATTAGAATTGTTAATGGCAAATAGCAACTTCTAGGGGTTTTTGATTATTTAAAGTCTCTCATTGACGAGGTTAATAATTGTAAAATTTCTCAAAATTTCTGAGGGTTAATGGAAGAAAATCCTCAAGAGTTGTACAAGAAATATCGGAAGTACCTTCCAGAGGCTGTTTTTCAATGTTTTCCTAAAGAGATGTGGTCTTCAAAGCAATCTCCAGATGACTTTTGTTGTTCAATATGCTACGAGATCTTTGAAGCTCCTATCACTTTGCATTGTGGACATTCTTTCTGCCGAAAATGTGTTTCTCCATGCGGTGTTTGTCCTATCTGTAGAAATATTTTGATCCGACCCTTTCCTGGAAAAAATATCATTCTCTCGAAGCTGATTGATTCACAAGAGGTAGTTTGCCCTTCTCATTCCGACGATGACATTCAGCCATGCAACACTTCTGGTCTCACCGTTGGAACGATTCAATCTCACATAATGGAATGTGGGAATATCACTTTACAATGTGGGTGTGGCCTTATGATTCCCAGGAAGGATTTTTTGAAAGACACGGTCAAATGTGATTGTCGACTCGATCCTTGTAAGTGTTGCTCAATCACACACCCAAGAAGACTACTTCATTTCCATACTGATTTATGTGGAGCCACGGAGATCGAGTGCAAAAATTGCGGAAAGAACTTTGCTCGCAAAGATAAGATCACTCACGATGAGAAAGAATGCGTTGTGTCTTGTCCGTTCAGTGATCTCGGATGCTTAGCCACAATCATAATGATGAAGGATTACAAAAAGCATATGAATGATAACAAAGATGCACATCAACTGCTAACTCTTAAAAAAAAATATCCAGATATTCATCGAAAGACATTGGAAAAAACTCAAACAGCGGCTCTCACTCCTAAACAATCTAAACCAGAATCTCCTACTTCGTTAACTATTCCATCCTCACTCTATCACCCGTTCTCTCAACCAGTCTCTATGCCGCTCCCTCAACCGGTCTCGATGACGCTCCCTCAATCAGTTTCTAAGCTGCGCCTTACGAAAGGGTTACCTGCTCACATAATTGAAACAGAAAGCCATGAGTAAAGGATCTCAAGGTACCTGCTAGGAAATTTGTGTAGATTAAGAGGGTAAAGAAATCATACAAATTTCTGTTTGCTAAGTTTCATATATAAGAATCTTGTAAGTGTGTTGTTTATCAGGGAAGTGAATAGCTCACCTAATACCGAGAAAGTTTCATAAGCATTGAAGTCATAAAAGGGTCTATTGATTTTCACAAATTCTTATGTATGGAGCTGTAGATTCTTCTTTTAGATTAGCTTCTTGCTAGGGTAAATTTTAGAGAGTTATTGTCCAAAATAACTTAAAGAAGCACAGTAGGATTCATTGAAGGATTCCTAACAAGGTACCATTCTTTTCATATTTCGTTCACTCTGCTCCCTGGACTGATCATGAAACTTTCAGAAAAAGCCCATCTCATTGTCCTCAGAAATTAGAATGCGAAATGGAGTAATTGTAGGCTATAAGAATGAAGAAGCATTCCCATGCAGCCCCTTTCTATTTTTCATAAAATGACTTATGAACCAGCGGCCAGAAAGCAAGAGTTTAATCGTAATTTAGCAACTTCTGGGGACCTTTTTGCTTATCTACCCTTTCAGTGAAGGTGTTTCTGATAAGATGTTGGTTTCAAAGCAATCTCAGTTGCTTCACTTTCTAAAACATGCTAGGATGGACAAAAATAGTCGAAAATTTGAGATATAAAGCAACACTTTTTCATATTCACTCATTAGTATCATTTTTAGTGATCAATGGAGCTGATTTGTGATTATATGTTGGATGTGTTGGAGTTGCAGTTGTCCGGGCCAGAGAAGAGCAAAATAATTTTGATTTTCAGGCAGGAAACTGAAAGTGTTATCAAAAGAGCAACTACAACTGAATATCGGGAAAGATATTCGTAAAAGCAAGGTATCCAATCGAATAAACTGCAATAATAGTGTCTGCTGTGAAGAGGATTTAGCTTATGGGACTGATTGAGAATCATCACACTGGAAATATGATATTCATGGCCTCCGATGTACTCGCTTAGTTTTCGAACTGATATATTAAAGCAGTTTATTGAAGTCAGTTTAAGTTCAGTACTGATTTGCAATAATAGAAAGATTTGTGAATAATACAATACTTTCATTTGCGAGACTCAACAGAAATGGAGTCTAACTTGGTAGAAATACAAAATAATTGGTTTCTTGGTACATACTTTATAGGACCTGCTTGTTGAGAATGATGATTTTGTTCTGAACTTTCAAAGATAAAGTTAGCCTAAATAAAATACATGAAGGCTAATGACAAAATTACTAGCCTTCTTTATTGCTCTGACGTGTTTGATCCTTCAGCTCTTAATGAAATATTTTAAAAGATGACTTCATAAAGTCATTCTTCCAACAGAAGTTGTGTAAAATTTAAAATATGCTCAGAAATCTGCTTTTCTCTGCCTTCTCTGTCTGCTCTATTCTCATTTGACAGCTTTCTTAATGGAAATTACACCTGAGATTCATAAAATATTTTATTTTGGTCTCAAATGCCCAAGTGTTAGTCTCTTTCTAAATAGCCACTAAATCTTTTTCTCAATCGATCATAGTATAATTTGACGAATTTCTAAAATTTTTTCCTTTTTTTCATGACAACAGAAACACCAGAATTACACAAAAAATACAGCGAATACCTCCCCAATGCCACTTTTGAAGGCATTTCTGACGAGATGTTCGTTTCAAAGCAAGCTCAATACATGGTCAAATGCCCCATCTGTATCAGCGTTTTCAAAACTCCCATCACTTTGCTTTGTGGCCATTCTTTCTGCAGGAAATGCGTCTCAAAATGCACCAATTGTCCTATTTGCAAAGTACCGTTTCTGACTCGCTCTCTTCCTCAGAAAAATATAACCCTTACAAACCTCGTTAACTCTCAAGAAGTGATTTGTCCATCTCATTTCGATGAAGACACTGAACCATGCTGCACTATCAACCTTACTGTGGAAAATATTCAATCTCATGTCATGGAGTGCGGAAACATCACCGTCAAATGCATCTGCGGCAAAGTGATTCCAAGGAAGGATTATTTGAAAGATAGCGTTGAATGCTATTGCCAGCTCTTCGACTGCGGGTTCTGCTCAACCATGCAAAAGGAAAGGCTGTTGGAGTTTCACTATGAATCATGTGAAGAAACTATTATCACTTGTGTCAACTGTAGACACCGTTTCCCTCGGAAAGAGAAAATCGCTCATGATAATGACGAATGCACGGTGTCATGTCCGTTCAGTGACATGGGCTGCTCTCGAAAACGAATAAAAATGAAAAATTTCAACAAACATCTCGTCAAAGCGCGAGAGAAGCACATTATCCTGGCGCTAAAGCAGAACCATCCAGAGACTTATAAATTATTAATGGATGTAACCGGAATAGATGCTGCAACGCCTCAAAAGCTGCCTTCAGTGTGTTTTCTCTACAAGGGAAGGAAGATTCAGAAATCTATATCGCCGACGAACAAAATAATTGATATAGCAAAAGAAATCTTGAAGGGTGAGAATTTGAAAATGAAAGATCCTCTGATTCGGTGTTGGAGAGCATCATCAAAGATGATATTGGATGTTGATTCGACCTTTTTGGACTACGGGATCCAAAGTAATGAGCTCCTCAAGCTAGATGTGAAACAAAATTGGACCAGTCATCATCATTCATAAGATTTGACTACAGAAAAATAAACTTAAGTTACTTATAAATGCCACTATAATCTATAACTAATTGAGTTGTTTCTCGAATAGTGCCTATGTGTAATGTGATTTCATAAGGTGATCTAAAAAACTTGATTCTAATTTATCACTCATGACATAACAATTTATTAGCTAAGGATTAGTTGAAATTCTTCAAATCAAATGCCATTCTCTGATATTTTGGAGAGTGAATGCATTTTGTTTCTTCGATACGATGTGAGGTGAGGTATAAGTATGCAAATATTACAAACGTGATTCAGAGAGTGTGCTTCTATTTCTTTGAAACAATATGATTCGACTTGGTCTAGACGATAGTAAATTTGAGTAGAAATATATCCAAATTTGAGTAAAAATTCAAGAACTACACATGAAGTGCTATGACTACCTCCCAAAGTCTTATTTAGAGGTATTTGCCGAAGCATTCTTCAAATTAGTTTGAAAATATAATTATTTCCTCAATTTGTTATTTTGAGTTCAATATTCCTTTTACTTTGCTTTGTGGATATGTAAATCTCATTATGCTTGATTATATCATTACCGATCCAAAGCCGAAACAATTCAAATGAATGTGAAAACGCTGAATTGTGGTAAAAATAACTTCTAACGATTTTAGTAGAACACAGGTGGAGAGTTTGATTGACTACATAATGTGGAATTCTTCCGGTGGTTTAGACCTTACTACTTTGGCGCATTGGAATTAGACTATCTTGTTCTTCGATAATATCCTTCGCAAAATCTTCAAACGCTCTCATTAAGTTCGGATCCCGGTTCCATAATTTTAAAACCAGCTCCTGAAACTGAGATTGAACCAGGAGGTATTTCAAACTAAATTCAGGGTCGGTCTGTGAATATTTGTTTAACGCGCTCACTATAATCTTTATAGGATGATCTTTGTAACCTCCAAGGCCTTCATTGATCAGTATTTCCAATCTAATACGAACGTGATCGGTGATCAGTAAGTAATACAAAATTTTTTATTAATTACTTAACAGACATTACTTCGGCCCCGTAACTTTTTCTGATAAATTCTTTTAAATCACGTTTCTGGAGTGCGTCCTGAGCGATTTCTTTTGCTATCATCAATTGGGCTTTCCAAAACTTTGCCATGATTTGGAGTACTTTCTTCGGCGTCAGAAATGAAGGAATCGGTGAGTTAAAGAATAGTGGTTTCATCATCAAAACATCGTCCAAATCTTGCTTGAGAGCACTCCACGCAGCTTTCACATCCCTACACAAGATAATGATATCTTCATTAGAGAATATCATCAGTACTTATCCTCCTTGTACACAACATTTGTGGAATATATAAAAGCTGGTCTAGCCACCTTATTTCTCGCTAAAATCTGACTGAGGTCAATATCATCGAATGCTATCCATTTTCCGCATGGATAAGAGTTATCAACATTCTATTTGACTTACCTGCATCCAGCAGCTTCTTTTTCACATCTGGAGGAATGTTCCCGGTAGAACCTGCAACCTGTCTCTCTGTGCTATACCTGAAGATGATGGGAAATGCTTCATATCTCATCTCTTGAAGAATTTTGAGAACAAGGCTTTTAGGCAGAGTTTGTTGTCTCTTTTTCAAAATTTTCATGATAGAGTATGAAGCTCCTATGAAAGCAAGTCCAATTCCTCCGACCGTTAAGTACTTCACCCATTTATTGCTTGAAAGATTGGTATTTGACTTCATTCTTAATTTGGATTTATTTGATAAAATTATTGAGTGACTAAAATACGTTAGTAAAATTCTCTTGCAAATAGACATTTCAACATGGTCTCCAACATGATATATAATTCGACACAGCAAAATAACAATTTGCATCGGGTAAAAACTGGCCACCACTCGGTTTTTGCTATGCTGTTTGGTTCCTTGGTTTCTTTCATTCATTCATGAAATGGCGTTTCAAACTCATCGGAAGGAAGTTTAACGGGATTTTTTCCCGATTTTCTCCTTCGAGACCTTAGTACTCCCAAATCCTGTATGGTTGGCTCCCATGTCGGAGATAGCTGGTCGTAATACTTCTAAATAAGTCCAAAATTTCTAATAAAGACACAATAACTGAGATGGGAGGTTGGTTAGTCAGTAATTTCATTATAAAGAGAGACCAATAGGAGTAAAGCTGCTTATCAATTGAGTTTTGAATCGAAAGAGACTAAATTTTCAAAATTTAGGGGATTAGATTACTTCATTGTCCTTCCTTGGGTAATCGAGAGCTGCCTTAGCTACAAGTCAGTTAGAATTCTAATTAACTCTGCATGATAGTCAGCAGGAATCTTTGTCAATGTGTTTGGCTCTCTGTATCTCTATTGCACTCACTTTCAAATTATTTAAACACCAAAAATATCTCTCTTCTGGTCTCGTGAAGATTTTAAATCACGAGCTTTTTCAGTAAATTTTCCCTTTAGAGGCTTTATGGATAGCAAACGAGCCCTCTACTATTTTTCATTGCTTTTCACATATATAATAGTTGACTTTTGTTTTGTTTTCGAGATTATTATTTTATAATAGTATCTGTTTGCATAGAAGTACATGTGTGAAAAAAATTTTCAGTTACAGTCTTTGGAAGGGGATAGGACGAAATGGATAAACTAGTGGCAAAGATGAAGACTTCAGTATATTCATGCAGGAGATTGCGCACGATGTTTCTGCTTCAAAGACTTGAATATAGGCTAAATACATACCTCAGGCTTAGAAAATTGATTTTTGTCAGTGGTAGGTCAAGATATCAACATCGATCTTGAAAAGGCTTAGGTCCTTCCAAAGGTTTAGCTTATAAGGTTGTTATAAAATCAATATGAAATATTTTTTACAGGAAAACCTATTACTTTTGCAATACCAATTTAGGACAAAAGCATCTGAAAACAATTTTCTGATACATTTGTATTACTATATATTTGTAAAGTTTAATTAATTAAGCACATAATATGAAATCTTAGGCGATTTAGAGCTTAAAACTTTGACTTGTTGGATGTCTCTTGTTCTTCGATAATATCCTTCTAAAAATCTTCAAATGCCTTCTTTAAGCTCGGGTCTCTGTATAGAATTTTTTTATCAGTACAGGGCAGGGCACTGCACACCCACAAATTCTTGATACTTCAACCCAAATTCAAGGTCCGTCGCCGAATATCTTATTATCGCACTCAATATAATCCTATCAGGGTGATCTTTGTATCCTCCAAGGCCCTCATTGATCAGTGCTTCAACTCTGACACGAAGATAATTGGGTATCAGCAAGTCATACAAAACTTTATTATGGAATTACTTTGCAGGAACTAATTCTAATCCTCGACATCTCCTCTTAAATTCTTTTTCATTCTTTTTTGAATTGCATCCTGAGCGATTTCGTTTATTTTCATCATATGGGCTTTCATCGTTTTTAAAAAAATTTGAAGTACTCTCTTTGGAGTCAGAAATGGAGGAAGCGAATATACGAGCTGGATATCCCTCTTCAATGCATCGTCCAAATCTTCTTTGATACCATTCCTAGCAGCTTTCACATCCCTACACAAGTTAATTGCAACGGAATGAAAGGAGATTGATACTTATCATTCTTTTACGCAATATTAATGGAATATTCATAATCTGAAAGAGTCACCTTATTTTTAGCTAAAATCTGATTTTTAATCACATCAATGCCCGCTGATGCTATATATTTTCACATGGATGAGCATTATCAGATTCGATTTGACTTACTTGTATCAATTAGCTCCTTTTTCACATTTAGAGGAATATGGACGATTCCAAAACTAAATCTGAAGACTTTCCACACCTTTCTGCCAACGCGATGAAGAAGGGACTTGCTTCATATCTTACCTCTTGGAGTACAAGTTCTTTTGGCAGAGTTTGTCTTTTCTTTATCAATACTTTCAAGATAGAGTATGAAGCTCCTAGGAAAACAAGTCCTATCCCTCCAAACATTAAGTACTTCATCCATTTATCGCTTGTAATGTTGGTCTTTGACTACATTTTTCAAATTGATTTATTTGTTAAAATAATTGAGTGACTAAAAATACATTAGTAAAATTCTCTTGCAAATAGACATTTCAGCATAGTCTCCAACATGTCATGCACGATATAGAACTCGACACAGCAAAATGACAATTTGGATAGGTTAAAAAATAGCCACCACTCGGTTTTTGCAGAGTTCTTTGGCTTAATGCATCTGAGGAATAAATCTTATCATCAAGGAATCTCATCCTTCTATGGAAAGGAGCGATCAAATTGAAATCAATACATCACTTTTGAAAAAAAGAGATACAATTTTTTCATGCTCATTTTCGAAGCTACCCGGATGAGCTCTTGGACATTCAGGTATTACATGGAAAACTATTTTGTCGTATTTGAAGAAAACAGAAGAAAGATTCTTCACAAAGTGCAAACTCTTGCGCGTACGTGATAAATAAGGCATTTTCTCTTCACAGAGAAGTTCAGTTTATCTAAGAAAATATTTTTCGGACATCTCTAGTAATTAAGTAAATACTTCGAATTCAATGGACAGTTTATTAATTCTTCAAATTAACAAAACTGCCAGTTGATTTCTCCAGTGATTATGAAAATTTTGATAAATACGATTTCAAAATGCTCAAATTTGTTATATCCAGCTATCTTCGTACATATCACAAGCTCTCTCAAGCCCCAATAACTGGAATTTAAAGTATTTCATGGAAATGAATGATAATTCTTCAAAGATATTTTAAATGCTGGACATTCGAAATTTGAAGAGATCGAAACTCTCTAGTAGCAAATTTGTTGAGCAGGTATTTAATCGCTCCAATCTACAAGACTAATAATTTCAAAAATTCCTAAAACTTGTTTCTTGCTAATGATGGAAACCGATACTGGTGAAGACTTACATAAAAAATACCCGATGTATTTCCCAGAGATTACCTTTAAAGGCATTACGAAAGATATGCTGGTTTCAAAACAATACCAACATTTGATTATGTGCTCGATCTGTGGTTTCATTCTTAAAACTCCTACCACTTTGTTTTGTGGACATTCTTTTTGCATGGATTGTACCAGAAAATGTTCCTACAACTGTCCTAAATGTCAAGCAAATAATTCATACTATTATGCATATTCTCCTCCAGCGAAAAATATCATCCTTTCAAATATTATCGACTCTCACCAAGTCCTTTGCCCTTCGCATTTCGACAAGGACACTAAACCTTGTAAC
>ENA-UOTX01000656-UOTX01000656.1-compost-metagenome-genome-assembly--contig:-NODE-656-length-34123-cov-27.723081_pt1 | contig 34123 bp, 17 predicted proteins | sample MGYA00238143_ERZ746982 | MGnify/ENA primary metagenome ERZ746982 (study PRJEB28758, sample SAMN06268862) | compost metagenome | isolation source: single cell | place: USA: California, Emeryville, Joint... | reverse complement strand
AACGGAGCAAAAACCCCAGCGTTTTTTTTTATAGAATAATTCATTAAAAGTCAATCTAATCATTTGGTTGAGCTCAACCTATAAATTAAATGAAGAAAATTTATTAGTAATAAAAAGCTTCCATTTGCCGCGAACCAGTTTTGTCTTGAGAATTAAGACTATACAAGTTTTATCCGCAACTAAAATGTACTAATCTTCCATTATAATTGTTCATTCTAGCCCAATCCCCACTTTTCGTGTAGTGCGGGTTTTATCTAATCTGAACAATTATCGATCCACATCAAACGATCTGCCACAAATTTACTTCCGATTAATTATTTTTCGGTAATAGAAACTTCTGCGCAACTCAATTTAATTTGTTATGAGGATAGAATTTAATTTAAATTTGCATGCAGTATAGAACCTTTTCGAAATATTTCGAAATTTTAAATCACATAAATGTTTCGATTTGAATTTGTTTTCTTACTCAAGAAAACAGTCAGTATTGTACTGGCGATAATTCAAATTGTCACTGGTGAAAAATCCAATACCTAACCTTGTGATTCACAAAATTTTTCTAAGTTTGTAATAGAAGGGATTTAACATATGGAAGGATTTCTCAATACGCATATTTAAACTCAGCTGACTCCCATTATTATCATTTAGCAAAACAAAAAACAACATCTTACGAATTTCGAATTTCGAGAAGTATAATGCACTTCGGAAGTTTCACAGAAGAGCTCAACATATCCAAGTCAAACCAAACGAGCAAGCAAGATAATGCATTGACCTGCTCTAGGATCTCCAGCGAAAACGCAAATGGTATGGATCTTGAATATCTCAATATCGATTTTCAAAATGAGAGTCCTGTGATATCACTAACGAAAAAACCCAATTCTCAATCTTCACAGAATTATTCAAAAGATTCTTTGAAATTTGCCAGGAGAATTTCCAAGAGTTTCTTGCAATTTCTCAAACAAGACAACAACACTGTTCTTGAAGCCTTCCTGGAATGTGGGAGCACATTACTCGCTAGCCAAGCTGGAATCCTTGGTGTTAGAATCATTGACAATGAGGGACTAATAAGGGGCTGTCTTCAACAGATAGGAGTCGTCTGGAGTTATTTTGCGAGGCATCTCAGTTGTACACATAATCAAAAGATTTCGAAAGTCACGAAAGACACCTGGGATATTGTTTTCACTGAAGAAGGATTTTGGAAAGCCGCAAAGGAAGCTAGAAGCATCCTCCTAGTGAAAAACTATTTTTCTGATTGTGGAGCTGTGGAAGTTGAGCTCCTAACTAGCCACTTTAAGAAAATCCTCTTTTTGGTAAATAGAGGATTGATTCTCGTCTTTTTGCACATGAAGAAAATCGAGAAAGACGACTTCTACGAAAATATCGTAAAATTTGAGAATTACATCGTTTTAAGTCTGGTGCCCGAACTCTTCGATACTTATAATCACAAACGAGGCGTGTTTGTTGACGAGTGCTGTCGGTGTTGCAAAGTTTGCCAATCGAAGTTCATGGATAAATCTATCACAAGGAAAATCAAGACTGCTTGGGAATATGCGATTTCCTTTGAACAAAGTTTCCGAAGCAGCCCGTTGCTTCCTTTGAATATTCTCCAGTTCTTGACTTTATTGGATGATGCGATTGCATCATTCTCTAATTAAGTCATGATCCTTGTTAATTTCAAAGTGATCGCAAAAGCGTTCGAGTGATTTCTCCAGCCTTGAGAAACACGGTTGCGATACTGTATTGGAAAATTAAATTTGATGTCTGAAATATGTTTATTAGGTTCGGATAGTCTTTTCTCATAAATATTTTCTTTCTCATTCTTTCATCTTGTTGATAGTATTTGACCTTTTTTTTTAAAAAAATACCATCATTTAACCTTTTTTAAAAGGACTTCTCAACAAAAAAGACCAATAATGTTTTTTCCCTATAGCATCTTTTTCGCATTTACAGTCCTGAAGATTACTTTGTAGTAAGCCTCGACTTCCTAAGAACCTTAGTTTTGAGTAGCGAGAGGTGAAATCTGAATAAGAGCGCTTGAGGATTTTCAAAGATTACAATAGAATTCGCTCAGCTTTTGCGATCTGATTTGAGCTTTTCACGAATAGGAACAACATGACAATAGTTTTACCAATAGATTAATATGCAACCCATGATTAGAATTGTAATCGAGAGAAATTTTCCCTTGAAAATATCCACAATTACCACAAAAAGCTACAGAGCTAGAACAGCGGTGTTAGCACTTTCGATGTCGTTTTTTTTTTGCTTTTAGTTTTTCTACTCCAGTGAGATTTCAAATCTAAGCTCTTGAATCATGAACTTTTAGAGGAATTTTCATTTTAAAGGTGAGATTTTAGTTGTGTTTTGCTCGAATGCCTGAAACCAAAATCTTCTTTAATGTTGATTGCAACATCATCTATAAGAATATTTCCAAGTTTTGACTTCCACTGTATTCAAAAGCTTTCAGAGCCGAACTAATCATTCGCTCGATGGCTGCTACTGTTTGAAAATGATGTTTTGCGTTGAAATTCATGTTATAAGATTCTATAATCATTAAAAGCCAATTTTTTCAAGCTTATGAAGGTGCAGACGACTAACTAATTAAAATAAGATCTCATATTAATCTGAGAACTCTTTAATAAAAGTACATCTAACAATTTTTCTGAGGATTAGTTCTCTCTGCCTCTCAGAGCAATAGGCCCATGACAGTTCTCATAAGCTTCCGCTGGTTCAGATATTAAGTCTTCCCATGAGAGCTATAAATTAAGACTTCAAGTTCCATTACTTAAAGTAATATGCAATAAAAAGTCGAGAGTCTACCCATTAAGAACAATTTTTTTGAGGGCTGCCCTCTCTGGACACCAAATCCAGGTCGTGAGTGAACAATTTTTGAAAACACAGAACCTGAAACGATCACAATATTCAATATAAAAAAGAAAATATAACTTTACTGAGAAATAGAGGAATTTGAACTCGAGCAAAATCACGCAAGTTCTTCAGGATTTATTTAATTCCTAAGTGTTCTCTGAAAATTTTCGAATTTTATTAAAATTGAACCTACACTGGCCCTCTTCCCAAAATTAAAAGAAAGTCTTAATTCACGCTCAATAGAATTATCGAGCTATGACCCTGCTCTCAGGGACTAATAACAGAAGTTTGTATAAGAAAGCCTGAACCAATAGCCTTTCTGGGTAAGATAATGGTTCAGGAAATTACGGAAGGTTTTTGCCAAAACGGTTAGAATGCCAAGTACATTAATGAACTGTTATTCTCTATTAAAACCTCGGATAATACTCTCGTGCACTTTCATTGATTATGAGGCTTTCTTGATTCCAGCGCTCTTGAACCTTATCCTAAGGCAAGTTTCACCTTTACGAAAAAAAAACGACTAAAATCGGTCTGACAATTCACTTTTTCTAAATTCTTGTTGAGAAAGCGATTGGACACTATTGGTTTACCGGCTTATCATACTTCCTCCCTTATATTCCTGCCAAATGGAAGTCAGCATTAGATAGATGATCCAAGCTATTTTTTCCTGGTGGATTAATTTTACCATGAGCAGCAACGAAGGGATCAGACCGAAAATTTGGTTTATATCACATCATGAATGCGTCTTATGAAAAGAAGCACAGCTAACCAACTACTTTTCAAAAATTCTAACGTTCTGCAAGTTTTACTAATTGAGCTCACTGATCGAATGTGAAGCCAATATCTATCGAATCACAAAGCCATCGCTTCAGTCACATTCTGGGGATGGAACCTTAGCATCTTATTTGAGAAAATATGCATAAAAGCGAAGATGTTTGATTTTTTTGTTTTTGCAAATCTCTCTCGAAGTGAATCATAAAACTATTTGGAAGGAATACGAAAATTGTTTTTGGACAACATCTATATTCAATTTTTTTAAATCCGCACATATCCATTGATTCAATTAAAATTTTCCTATTTGACCAGCACAATCTTTATGGAACATATCTGACCAATTTTAAAGAAAAATTTCCCTATTCTAGACCCTTTCCTCATTTAAATTGTTTTAATTCAGGGAACTATACATCTCCTCAATCAACTTCATTCCAAAAGGACTTCTCACCTTTACCATGACCATGCTATCAATTAGGTCCACCTTCTAGAGACAAAGCGCACTGGCAGCAGAAGACTATATTAATTAAAGCCACAGTACTTCAAGAGACTGACTACCTTTGTTTTCCAATGAAATGAAATCGAATAATTACAAGCCTCAATTTTTAGCTCCTAATTCTTCTATTCTGTAATTATTTGATAATCAACAGCCTTCGAGAATTTGTGAATTGAATAAAACTTAACATATCGCTCTGACCTGATTTATAATAACTTGTCTCGTTGAAGAATCAAAGTCTCCAAGACCTCCTTGTGGAAGGAACACCACCGACAATCTGCTGATTCGATGTCGTTTACAACGTTCGTGAATCAATTCAGACAATGTTTTCACTCAGCTCTTGCTGAGAGTAGAAAACAACACTTTCTTACCTTTTTCGTAATCACCGTGTGGATGACAATAATCGTTATTCTATTCAAAGAAGGATATAATGTCTATATGCTACTAGCTCTGACCCTTCTATTTCTGCTGCTGCTGTGGACACTAGTCCGTCGCTCAAGGTACAACGTGGTTAATATCTTACTAGCAGGACTTTGCATCGTTGTTCAGATACTATTTTCAGCCCCAGTATCGCACTATCTCTATGTTCCAATACTCGGGCTTAGCGTAAATATGGTCGCCGTGTTCGCAATTGAGGCAGAACTGCTCATATTATCGCATTTAGTCATCTCGTTTCTCATCAATGCTTTTTACGCAAGTCCAAAAATCATTGAAATTGCTTTGACAAAGTCGCAGCAAGAGATTACGACAGATTTTTTAGCCGCTGTTGATTTAAATATAAAGCAAATGTATTTGTCAGCCGTCATTTTCGTTATTCTTTGGAAACTAAGATCCAAGAAAAACGCAGAAATCAATGCACTTAAAACTGAGCTGACAACTGCCCTCGCCCAATTGAAGAAAAAGAGCGACGAATTGGAAAAATCTCTCGAACTTAAGGAGATTTTCATCACAGCCTTTTCGCATGAGCTAAAAAACGCCTTGAACGGACTCCTTGGAAATATCCATTTAATCGGAAAACGCATCACGGATAAGAGAACCACTCAACTTTTGCATAGTGCCCGAGCTTGCGGTGAGATACTGAGGAATTTCGTTGATAACCTCCTTGATTATTCCTATTGCGAGACCGGAGAACTGCGAGTAGTGCCTGAAAACCATTCCGTTGCAGGTTTTTTCCAGAAGACGTGGAACGTAATCAAAGAGATGATATATAATAAAAGACTCGAGGGCTATCTTAAGATCTCGAGAGATATCCCAGCCCATCTGCATTTTGATCGACAGAAACTATTCCAAATAATATTGAATTTGACTTCCAACGCAGTCAAATTTACAGAAAAAGGGAGAGTTTACATTGTCGTTCAATGGATCGAGCAGCCGAACTGCCAGTACATGCAGCCGAAACAACAAGAAGTCTCAATGACCCCTCGTCGGACAGAAACAAATGAGACCGAAGCGAGGAAAACTACGGAAGACGAGTCAATAGAGTTCACGGAAGAATTGAGAGAAAGGAATCGGTCGCATATCCAAAGGCTGCCGAGACTCAACAGGCCTGAGTGGCTGAAGCCTTTCTATAAATTGGATCACGAGAAGACGTCTTGGGGAGCTGAAGAAAGCTTATCAGCGAGGGAATCCTCTCAGGGAGTCATGAAGATAATGATTGTTGATAATGGCTGTGGTATCGAAAAAGACGCCATGGATAAAATCTTCGAGAAACGCGCAGACAGCAACAGCAACCCAGCTCGAAGGAAGCAACTCGGGGTTGGTATCGGGCTCTGGATCACGAAGCAATTGGTCCATAAACTTGGAGGCAAGGTGAAAGCGAAAAGCATGCCGGGACTAGGGAGCTCGTTTGAAGTGCTACTTCCAACAAGAGGAGTAAAACAATCATCGATAGCCACCCCTTGTTCTCCGTCGAAAGCTGAAAGAGCAAAATTCATTGATCTTCAGCAGCAGTCACTTAGAAGTCTCGATCAAGTCGAGATTAATAATTATGGGCTAATGCCGTTGCAAAACCAGCGAATTAGAGTTAACTGCTTGAGCTCGACGGAAGGGATCACGATTCGAGATATAGTTTTAATCGTTGATGACGATAGGTTTAATGTCGAGTTTCTTATACAGTGCGTTAGAGCGAGCGGAAAGAGGTATTTAGCTGCCTATGACGGTGAAGAAGCTCTAGAGGTTTACAAATCGAACTATGATGAGATTTGCCTCGTGCTGTCAGATAACACGATGCCTAAGCTTTCTGGCGTTGAGTTAGCGCGAAAAATCAAAGATTTTTCAGTTCAGAAAAATCTTTTCTGCCCGAATCTTTTTATCATTACGGCTGATGCGAAGACTATCCCACAGAACAGCGCTGGGTTGGATGATGGTATCTCGAAGATCCTCACAAAACCAGTGGAGATGGATAAGATCGTTAATATTGTTTTGAAGTTCTCGAGCTAGTGTGTCCTTAGATTCTTTTGAAACAAAGTTTTGTATCCAACTACGTTTTATGCAAATGAGATGTTCATAGAGTCAGGTTTGACGTTTATGAACTTGATATAAAATTTTTTACGCATACATAATTCATTGCTGAAGCTGTTGTAGAAGTTTTTTGATATTGGATCAAAAATTGAAAAGACTGAACTGAGATTGAGTTGCTGCTGGGGTTGAATGGTTTTGCTACGAAAGAACTTTTTTTTTTCAATATATTAACAAAGTTATTTGAGATCAAAGAAGCGTGTTATCAAGCAATCACAATTCCGTGCAGTGGATTTTTCAGCCACTCTTCCTAGCTGAAGATTCAGGCCATCATAATGGACTCAATATACTCAATATCAGGGTAAATTGATACAAATTATTTTCATGTAATCAATAAATTAAGTCAATCTAATTTAGGAGGGCATCTGATTTAAAACGTTTCGACTTAAAGAGGTTCAAAATTTATTTCAAGCCAGGACTCTCAATAGTAGCCAGGGACTGCAGACCGAGCTGGAGGATTCCATGAATGGAAGTTAGATCGTACAGAATTTTTTAACTCCAAAATAGCAGAAGAAAACGTGCTTGCGACTGATGGTAGCGTAATTGGAACAAATCTTAAATTGCTAATGCATGGAAGAGCGTTAAAAGAAAAGGTAATTGAACTTTCTGATAGAAAACAAGTCTGAATTGAAAAAGTAACCAAAAATCCAAATAGCTCAAAAAGGTCTCTAAGCCTAATGATTGGATGATAAATTATGTATGGAATCAGTTTCTTATTTCTAACTTATACCTCGAAAGTCAGCTTAACACCTATTAATCATACTTATCACAACTTTTCACTGTAAGAAAGAGGTTTTGTCAATAGTTTCCAGAGAATCTGCGAATTTTCTGGACTTGTAAATTATTTACTACTTAGGAAAAAAGTGAAAATAAAAAAGAATGTAATTCTAATTTGATAGACACCTTGAATTATAAAGATTAAAGACAATCAATCAACCGGTAATTTAAAAGTAAGTCCTGCCGACTGTCTGGATAACAAGCTCTCCAGCTCCCTGCTTTGCTCTAATTCTGTCATATCTTTTTCGGTTCAGGGTGGTCTTTAGCGTTTGGTATTGAGCTTTTATCAACAGCTGCTCTTCTGGGTCCAGCACTTTGATCGAATCTAGCAACTTTGGATTCTTTTGCGTAAATTTCCTCAGCGCTTCCTTGAGATTAAATCTCTTATTCACAAAGCTTCGTGTGTCATCACTTTTGACATCATCAGCTTCCATCACCTCTCTATAAGAGCTTTGCTCTTCAATTTTTGGACCAAATTCTTCAGAAGTCACCTCTTTAGCCTCTATATGACTCTTAAAACCCAAATGTCTCATCCGGTCAACTTTCGGTACAGTTTTAGAAGGTTTCTGTATATTAGATGCAACCGTCTGTTCTTCTTCTTCATCATTTGAAGGCTTGTACTCTTCTTTCACAAGAATTCGCATCGTTGGCGAAGATTCTTGGGATTTTTCGTGCTCTAAATGCTCGGAGTTGTCTCTTGTTGGTGAAGGAATAGAGACACTAAGATCCAATTTTTGTTCTTTCTGACTGCAGTCATTAAAGCTGGAACTCAGATCACAGTCCAAAATGAAAGTTGCCTGCTTGAGAAGCTCCTTGAGTGTAGATCTCACAGCAGCTGCTTCTTGAAGAGGACTTGAAGAGGAATTTAAATCAGATAAAACTTCTTTCAGAAGTGAAGAATAAGGCTCAGCGATCAATGATGGATCTTCTGGACAGCCAAACACGGTATGGCCTGGAGCTAAGGTCTTCTGTAGCATGGTGATTTGAATCAATTTATTGAGATCCTTTTGGAGGTTTTCCATGATGATGCGAATCAAGGCTGCCTTTTGGCATTCTAGTTTGTAGTGAATGCAGTTATGGAAGTTCATTGGAAATTTCGTAGTTAAAAAGTTTGAGAAATATTAATGTATTATAGCTGGATTTCGATTCCGATTTATATGTGCTAAATATCTCCGTTGTAGAGTCGTTTTTTATTAAAACTACGTTGCTGTTGGAATCATGTCTAATAAAATCGGTTTTTTTATTTTCAATCTAAAAACGATCAATAATAGACGCATGATTTTTGATATCGCTGGTACACTAATTCTCACATGAGCCGATTATAAAAAAAAGTTTTTGACGTGAAGACAGCAGCTTCAAACGAAAAGAAACCATATACATTGTTTGATATTGATAGGATGAGAGTTGATACAACAATTAGTCTTCAGCTTGGTAAGGAGAATGAACCCATTTTACGAGGTTTGATAGGATTAGATAGATAGTAGCTTATCACGTTCATAAACTAGCGATGTTGAGACTGCTAAGTTAAGTCATGGGAACAGAAATTAAGAGGAAAAATGGAATTAATGTTGCGTTGCATGAGAAGTAAAAGCACCATTCCTCATACAGAATCTTGCGGAAGGTTCGAAAGCGAGAATACTAAAAGCTTTTAAAGCTTATAATGGAAAGCAAGGCAGCTGAAAGAATTATTCTGTTATTACTGTTGAAAAGAGTCGCTTTATCATTTTAAACATCAGCGACCATGAACTAGGCGTCCGATATATCTCTCTAATCTGGGACTCTCTATGTCTTTATAAACTAAGCTGCCTTTGGTTTTCATTTTCGTTTATATATGAATATTTCTTACTAACTGAACTAACACGTAAGGGACAGAGCAGTAAACGACTAACTTAATTTAATATTTCTTTAGATAAATGAGCCAATGCCAACTACGCACTATAACGGAATCGCTGGCTGGCTATCTCGAATAACGGCCCATTAAAAACTATATAGCTCGCATGAGCTTACCTTTATCCTTTTGTTTGTAACATTCATTAACGAGTTGCGTTTGGGCTCTTCAGTTTTTATTTTCACAAATTTGCTAGTGCACCTCCCGACTTCCAAATTCCAGTATCTGCAGGTTTTGTGTCTTTGAAACTTGCTGAGTGGAGTTTGGCCAGTATAAGTAGCGACAATGGCCTCATCAAATTAATTCTTGCCGAATCTCTTAAGGAGCCTGGCTGTTCCGAAATTTTGAATTATTTCGCGAGCCGAGATCAGAAATCGCATGAGTCATACTTCCATTAATTTTTTCTGAGGACAGTTACAAAATCTTGATTCTTATTAAAGATTGATTGATTGGTTTTTAAAGAACAAAGGCACTTGCGCCTTCAGGAACAGCTTCTCCGAAATTCAGTCTATCTTAGGTTGCATGCTTGAGACTAATGCTATCGAGTAAGACGAAAACTGCTTGCTGATGCACAAATTATACAATGTAAAGCTTGTGCAATACAGTGGAGTAGCTGCTAAATCGAAAGGTCCGCCCATACTCAATCAGAGCTTTCCAATAAGACACCATTATTGACCTAAGAAAGCAGAATAAATGCTATTAACATTCGGTTCATTGAAATTTTTTTTTCAAAACCAGAAATTCGTACGTTACGATGTAAAAAATAGATCTTTATTAATAAATTGCTTCAAAACCGATAAGTGAAAATTAATAATTCTTAATAATTCTCAGAAGTTAGTTAAAGCTGCCTTCCTTGGAAGTCAGAGACAAATCAAACTGTTTTTCCAAAAATTCATAATATAAGACCAAGACCCTGAAGAGGCGATGGGGTTTCCATAGTTTGTTAGTGATAAAATATGTATAACTGCTATTATCATAGATGAGGTAGTATTTCCTAGTGCGCTCCAGAAGCACCAATTTCTCTCTTCGGGAGTGAGTTCAACGATTTTAACACCTTCGTGTTATCTCAAGCTTCGGTAAAAGAAAGTAATGATCGTTTCTTCGAGAACAGAAACACATTTAACTGCAGAACGGACTTAAATCATTCATAGTTAATGTGAGTTAATATGGACGGAGAGGGAATCTCTGCTGCTCCTTTGTTGGCCATTATCATTCTGATATCCTGACTCTACTACTTGAAGTTGAAGGTCGGATATAATAATATTGGCATTCAATTCTCAATTGAATAACTGATAGCACGAAACTTCTATCTTCAGATAGCATAATAACCTCCAAAGTTGAGATTCTTATTTTCTTCTGTGATGTTAACACCATAATGACTGATATTTGTTATTTTGGAGTGGACTCACTCTTACAGCTTAATCATGAGTGAGCCTGGACTATTGTAAAGTCTTTACAGATCTAGTATACAAAATTAAGAAATATGTTTTGTATCCTCATTTCCTATGATCTCCGAAGACTATATCAATAATTCATAACTCTATTCCAAACTATCTAACTACACATGCTCACTCTATTAATATCTTTCAAATAGAGCAGATCGAGAAATTTAAAGGAATTAAATCTTTCATCTTTCCTTAATTTATTAAATCCAAATTTTATAAAAGGAATACTACTATCGCTATTGGTAATAGAAGATAACTCATAAGCTCATTCTAATCATAGAACTTCTGTCTGCGAGGAGCTTTCTCAGAAAATTTCTTCCAATCTATCCCGAAATCTGGAGCTGTTCCAAGAATTTTATCCAGTCTTTCTTCATGCTCCTTTGTAAGCTTCCGATAAGCTTGAATCGCATTTAACGCACTGTCAATATGAGACGCCTTTGTCAGTCCCAAAATCGCCGTAGAAACATCTTTGCTTTTGAGAGTCCACGCAATAGCTAACTCAGCGATCGTGATACCCAATTCTTTCGCTATTTCACCAAGCGCCGCGAATAATTTTTTCGTGCCTTCAATATTATCAGGATTCAGCGCCTTATCGATTTTATAAACACCATACAGCCTCGTAAGCTCATATCTTGTACCTGTCTTATCAAAGTTTTCTTCGACCAGTTTACCAGTCAAAAGTCCTCCAGACAGCGCTCCCCAAACTGCCGTTCCCATCTTATATTTATCGTAGATATATGCGTATTCAACTTCAACTTTCTCTCGCGTTAACATGTTGTACTGCGATTGCTCACAAATAGGCTTTGGGACTCCGTACTTGTCGCACATCCAGTACGCGTGGAGAATTTCAGAGGCTGACCACTGAGAAGTGGCCCAGTAGTGAGCTTGACCTTTCTCAAAGATGTCTTTGAAGGTGAGGACAACTTCTTCCATGGGAGTTGTGACATCAGGCTTGTGGCAGTAAAGGATATCAACGTAATCAAGCTGGAGTCTTTCTAAGCAATTTCTGAAGGCTTCCAGCAAGTGCTTACGAGAAAGGCCGTTGTTATTAGGGGTCATAGTGTTTCTCAAGGAATAGAAGATTTTTGTGCTGACGACATAATCGCTGCGAGGTCTGCCGCAGGCTTTGAGAGCTTTTCCAAGGACTCTTTCGTGTTCTCCGTCGTTGTAGGTTTCAGCGGTATCGAAATAATTGATACCAACTTCAAAGCATCGCTTGACAACCTCGTTGGTTCGTTTTAGGTCTTCTTCAGTGTCGTGAGCGAGCATATCTCCATATGAAATTACGGAGACCTTAAGTCCAGAGTTTCCGAGGTATCGATATTCCATTGGAATCACAGATTTTTCTACCATTGTCGGCGTATCTATTTCAGAAAGAGATTAAAATAATTAAAATAAGGATCTACGTGATAAACCAGGCAGGTATTACTTTTGATATTTGATACTAATATGAAGTGAATAACTACTGTGTTTGCTGAATAAGTGACTCAATTTAATTGAGAAGTCATGAAAGAGACTTCAAAGATGTATCCCAAGATATGTTTTTGGTATTGAACTGAAAGAGTAGTGAAAATTGAACTCTCCGAGCTCATCACATAGGAAAATCTTTTCATTTGCAGTCTTTTTTCTTTTTTGTTTTTTTTTTTGGAATAATATGATTCTTTAACAGCTCTGACTTAGAAACAATAATATTGTCTGTCTTTTTCCTTACTATCTTTAACGAGAATGTATTTTCCCATACTAAATCTACAGCAAAGCGTGAAATAACATTTGTTTTGTATGTTGCACTATCATTTTGAAGATTAATTTTTCTGTCTGAGAAGAGAAGCTTATTTTCCTTATCCAAACTTCATTATAGCACGAATTATGGTAATGCACAGATCTATAAAATTTCCGGAAACAATTTTCAAAATTCAAAAAATTATCAAATCCAGAGATTCCTGAGAGCGTTAACTCCTCAACTCTTAATTCGTCTACTGATTTAATAAAATCCAGACTTTTCTAATTGTAAACAACTCTAGCGAAACTCACATAAGATGCCCACTATTACGACATTCTTCGAGTCGCTCTCCTTACAAACGATTTTCTACACTGTCTTCTTGATGCTTCTGAGTGTAAATCTCCTCCAATACTTCCGCAAGACAAAAATTTCCATATTCCATTCGAATGAGAAGTTTGCAGATTTCCTCTCCAAAGCTCCTTCTCTCAAATCCAAGCGGTTCTACCCCTTTCCACTCGTCACCTTCGCGCTGGGGCAATGCTATCTCTCCTTCAAAACATTTGAAAACGATCGTCACCTGATTCAAACTCGAGAATCATTCGATTATCCACGCGGAGGCAGGGGACATGTTGAATGGATCACTGAGAGTGGAAAAACTCATAATTTCGTTCCGAATATCATCGCATTTATCCTTCCGGGAATAAGAACGAAGCCCAATGCTCCTTACTTAAGAGACATGTATATTAAGCTCCTAAAGATCGGAATTCGCCCCGTTTTATTTGTACCTCGATTTAATGACACCAAGCTAGTCGTTCCGAAAACAGGCTATCTTGACTTTATGGAAGACATGCACCATGGTGTCCTCTACGTGAAAAGCAAATATCCACAAGCAAAGCTGATCGCGATCGGTCACTCTTACGGCGCGAATACGCTTACGAATTATCTCGCAATGTACAGCCAAGAAAAGCATATCGTTGCTGCTGTCGCTATTGCGAATCCTTTTAATCTCGTTATATCAAGCCAATATGCTAAAGGAACTGTAATAGAGAGACATCTCGTTAGAGGGTTGAAAGAAATTATCAGCGGCGGAATGGAAGATATTGTAAGCTGTTCCAGTCATTATGGCTGGTCGGTCCCTGATATATTAAAATCGAACACGGTCCAAGAGGTTGATGATAATTTTACTAGTAAATTGTTGGGATGCAAAAATGCGGTGGATTATTATGAGATGCTATCGAGTGGAAGAAGACTGAAGGATGTTAAGGTGCCTTTTCTATTGATAAACGCTGAGGACGATCCGTTTATTGATCCCAGAGGGTTACCGAAGGATATCCATCTGAAGAACAAAAATATTTTGTTTGTGTTGACGAAGAAAGGAGCACATATTGGATGGATCGAAGGGGTGTTCAGACTCAAGAGATGGTATGTGTCTCTGACGACCGACTTTGTGAAGTGGATAGTTGAGAAGGAGCAATTGGTGGCCTTTCCTGATAGTGAATGAAAAAATTATTATGCATGCTAGTAACTAGACCATATATTTAAATTATGGCTCTCTACTGCTGTTGAGCTGCACAGATTTAGTTTCTGGCTCTGTGTAATGTGTGTGTGGTCCTCCAAATTAATACATTAATGCTTTTCTATTATCTTTCAAATAACTCTGCACAAAAAATGTAAGTCATGCATAAAAATTAATCTTCAACAGCTTATTGTCCATCTAAGGTCTCTCACTACTAGCTTTATGCCTCATTTTTGACCAGTCGTTGAAAATTTCTTAATGGTGCAATAATCAATCATGCAAAGAAAACTTCCGAAAAAGTCCAAATTAAACTCTTCCGATTTTTATCGTGAAGAAGTGCTAAAGTGCCACGTTAGTTCGTTTCTTTGTAGAAAAAATCAAAACATCCAGTGCTCGCTAATTTTACTATCCTCATTGTTTATTTTATCTTTTACCTATTTCATCATAAAGAACTTCCATTGTCTTCAATCGCAAAGATAGCTTATTTCATTTCTTATGATGGAAAACGCTTTTTCAATGGAATTGCGTTATAATTATTACGGATCATATATATAGATGCAATTTCTCAAGAGATTTCATATAGTTATTACGAAAAGCATTATAGAAAGGCAATTATTACTTTAGAATATAGGTGAGCCTTAATTATTTGTAAGTAGGTAGTAACGATATAAAGACGTTTGACAATGTAGTTTAGTAATGGATTATTCGGTGTTAATATTAATCCCGATTACTTCAGTAAAATAAGTTAAGTGAACATTTGGAGTGAATGCATCTCGAAGTATTGGTCATATGAGGTCTGCCTTCGCTGATTAAGAGTAGCCTTTTGCATATTTTCTCTGATCAGCTGAGGAACTGAGATATTGGGATAGTTCGTGCTTTCAAAATTCTGATAGAGCCTCTCACCTGCGGAATATGATTCAAGGCTAGATGACGTTAACTTCTGGCCGAACTGGGAGGTTCGGAAACTCATTTTAGAACTCTGATTGGAATAGGAGGATAGAGGACTCGTACCCATGATAGAATAATTTTGATTATTTAAAAGCAGATTATCGTTTGATCAGATACAATGATTTATTAGCAAATCACAATTACTTGCTAAATAACTGGTTTCATTTCTCGCAGAGATCATTGGCGGACAGAATCTGACGTCAAGCGATTAATTCAGTAAATCGTAAGGCGATATGCGATCTCTGCGGTGAGTTATTAATCCTGTAATTTGAAGTGCTTTCAAATAATATATCTTCAGAATTCAGTCAATTCAACTTAATTACATGAGGAATCGAATGATAAGCTGGTGTCTCAGCATTGCTTTGAAAGATATGAAGGGATCATAGGACCTTAGAACCTATTAGGCTCGAAACATATAATATCAAATATTCTTCTAGATCTGCTTTCCAAAAGTAAACTCAAACATTTTTAAATATTTATTAATGGTGGAGCCTTATTTCTTAAGGTGAGTCTCAGCTCAGTACTTTGTCTCTAAGCAAGAGAGGTTTTTCTGAGACTGCTTAGTCTGAGAACCAATTAATAATGTATTTAAATTTCTTCACTCGATTTCTATATTCTTTCAGGCTATAGGTGCTTTCCTGAATTTAATTATTTTTCAATAAAATTTCGAAAAGGAACACATTTCCGGTTCATTCGATGCGGATCTAGACTAGCAATAAACATGAATCCCATTTCTAAAACTGTTGTAGGTTTTCATTCTCCCTTATAGTTCATAGGTTAAGTCTCTCAATATTTGGCGCCTTACTTTTTTTTAATTGAGTTGCTTCATTTATCTTTTTCTTCGTTTTCTGGATTACACAAGAAGTAATTCCTCTAAATTCAATCTTTCTCGCAAGAGCTCCTAGGGTTCCATATGAATTCAAGTGCATGGATGCAATAAAAATGTAGACTTGACACTTAATGTGCCATATAAATGTAAGGATACAATGTTGAATCCCAACTAACCGGAATCACCTGGTCGGCGGTAAAATAGAAGCTTCGAATCTTTGCTATAGAACCTACCCACTATTGGAAGTCTAACTTATCTCCAGACATCTCGATGAAAACTAAAATTTGTGGGAAATTGGTGGTTGTAGGCTCAACTCTTAAGAATCTGGCTCCTTAGAGGTCTTTGAACTATTACTCAAAAGAACGAAATGACTATTGGATTAAATTTTCTCCATATGATATTTTCTTGAGAACCGATTAGCGTCGTCCTGGATGTATAACGAACTGTAGTGCGCGCTGCTCTTTTCTCAGCAGTTTCTTAGGAAATTGCCTTGTATCTAAAACACTGTCTCTATAGTTATTGCGTATATGGACTTGAGTTGCGATCAGAAAAATCTTGAGTTAGTATTTCAAATAAAGGTTCAATCGATTAATTTTAAAAGCCTATTTTGGTAAAAATAATTGGAGTTTTAGAATTCATCAATTTCTGCTGCCTCGGTTTCTTAGAATCGTTCGTAAATTTCGGAAATAGGTATTTTTTTTAAATAACTTTTATTTTCTCAACCGAATTCAAGAACTTATTTTAATTAGACTGTTCTCTCTTAATTATAAGTCTGTAGCCTCCTGGCAAAGTTTTCTATAAGGAATTTCCAACATATTAGTCATAGTGTACTTATCCGCAGTAGTTTTTGCCATAAGATTAGACTCGGAGTGTTTTCTGTTTTGTTTCCCATCGAACTGTTTACATTATCTCTCCAATTTCACCAATAATTGAATAATAGAGTGAAAAATTAGGTAGGAGGATAGCTAGTCGTGAGTTAGCGTTCCTGAGATTTCCAGAAAGGCTGTAGTGAGAAATCAATCAGCTCTGAAGGTATTCTAACTAGTAGGATGTTGGTTTTTACATTTTTCTAATTGATAGCTTATTGCATCCCTTTCTTAATAAAAATCTGTTCATCTATCTATGTCGATGGACACAACTTAAGATAATCTCCGAGAGGAATATGAAAGATGGTACTAAGAGAACTCCATATTGTGAGTGTTAATTTAAAACATTTTGATACTTGTTATCGAGGAAGAAAATAAATTCGATGATATATAATGACCTTATTCTTTGCAGAGAAAGAAGCGAGGTGCTACTCATAAACTATTCTTACAAAAAACTATTCTACAAATAAACGCGGTTTGCATAGCAATTGTTATGAAAATAAGTGAAGTGAGCTCTCCGTAGAAGATCTCTTTTCTTGATGAAGAGTTTTCAAGCTCTTTTTACGTGAGCTTCTCCTCAACCTTGAGTGATGGCGGCTGCGCCGAGGATTGAGACATTGACTCTGAGCCAGAAGGAAGCCCGTTCAATTCATTAGCTCCTTCCTTATTGTGATCTCCTTCAGCGATTCGACTCTGAATCCAAGTCGTTATGTCAAATTCAGGGTGTTTCAATCTAATGTGTTGGTGAAGCGAGCCTTCAGATCCGTAAGACTTGCTGCATTTCTCGGTAGGACACTGGAACATTCTGAAAATATTTTTCGCGGACCTTCTAAATCTCTTTTTCTTCTCGCTATCTGTCTTCTCCAAACCTAAAGTCATCTGCTTTCCATGCTTGCTCATGGTTTTCTGTTCATAGCTGTTGAGTGATTGGAAAAGCTTTTCTCTTTGAGCAAGGAGAGAGTTGATTTGGTTCTTCATCATTTCATTTTGAGTGATGACACTTTGGAGGAATTTTGGGTCGACGGGAACCTTGCCATCGATGATTGGGTTGGTCATGAGGATTTGGCTTAGAATTCTCTGGTTTCCAGTCAAACCAAGTGGCTGACCAAGGTTCTGTTGAGGAATCTGAGGTCCGAAGTATCCCAAATTCTGAGCGAGCTGATTTTTCTGGGAGAGTTGCTGTAGGACCGCAAGTCCTGGGTTTGGAATGAATTCTTGCTTAATTAACGGAAAAGTTTTCACAGACTCCATTTTTATTATCCTAAGAGTTGGTTTCTTTATAAAATTGCACTTTTTTTTCTTTTGATAATTATATAATTATACAAATTTGCTTTCTCTGCTTATTAAGCTATCAAACGCTATTAATAATCTGTATTAAAAGTTCTTTCGGTAAAATACTTTGGCAGTTTGTTAAGAATTTAAGATGGGCGATCTGGAATAAATTTTTTAATCAACTCAACTAAATTTATAAAAAAGCAGGAATAATTAGGAGCCAGGAGCAATTTAATTCAGAATTCTGAAATCGAGTGGTTCGGGATCCAATGGGACGCTTTTTCCTAAAGACCTCAGAGTCGCTCAAGGTCGGACAGGCAACACAAGCCTATGGCACTACTCTTGCGAGAATCCATTTTAAAGTTGGCTGCTGAAAAACTAAGTTTGATCGGAAGTGCGTTCGAAAATTAAAACGCTAATTAAAGCACACATTTGCAACGAAAGACTTACCGAAAAATAATTAAAGCATGAGTCCAAAAAATACGTATAAAGAGAATGGTAATCCAAGCACCCGAGAGAGTGAACGTTGACTTTCAATATGTTTTATGCTAAAATGAAAAATTGTTTCTACTACCTCAGTATAGTATTTTTCATTAAGAATTACGGTTTGATAGTATTAATGAGAAATTCAAGAGCTAAACAAGAATAATTGTTTTCAAGAGTGATCCTATTACGATAAAAGAAACGTTGGTTCAATTTACGAGGTTAGTTGGTTGATTTTATTCTCCGGATTGGACTTCCAATTCTTTAATTGAAGCCATTAAGGGATTTAAGGAGAAGGAATGAGGAGCTTGTAACGGAGTTGAGAGTTCAAAATTCTGGACTTTTGATAGGAAGCGCGGAGTCTGCTTCTTATTATTATAAGCTTCTTTGAGAAGTAATTTTAGAATTATTCGCGGCCTTTAAATGGAAAAAATGAGACTCTTTTTGAATTAAAATATGATCATTTAGAATGTTTCGTTAAAATCTTATAATGAGCTAAAATTTCTTAGCCTGTGGGTTAATGTGTATTATTCTATCGAGAAAGCAAATACACTATTAATAAAAGTGCTATTTCAGTTAAAAAATAAAATGGACCTCTTCAAACTGTTTGCGGTCATGTTTGAGTTTCGAAAGCTCCATTGCCTGAGAGATGCTCAGCCCCCTTGAATTCGTTATGGCTGAAGCGGTAGCAAAGGCAAATCTTGTTTTGACGTTCATGGAGAGAGGTAAGTATTATTAAACGTTAAATATAAAGTAGCTCTACTTATTTATCGCTTCCGTCCCGATCAAACCTTGAGATACCCAAGAATCCTTGCCATTGTAATGAAGCAGCGATCTTAGACTCAATTTCTTGAACTCAATTCATTCGCGCTTGGTGGTCTACTCGGCTAGAGTTTGCAGATGAGTGATGGTTTCAGAGATCCAGGATAAGAGTCCATAGATAGGTTAAGCCTTTAATTAGAAGCCATTCTCCTTATTGAAGTTAAAGTTCTAACTACGTCACCGTAGGAGTCTACAGCGTAATCAAAAATAAGAAAATTTACGCTTATTAAATAGCTTCACTATATTGATTTTCCCGTAGCCACTGATTTCTACCAAGAGATGGAATAATTATAAATTCCTAAATTTTGAGTTTTTTCCTATATAATTGAAAAATAATTCAAAGAACCCTCACCGCGCCTAGAGCCATTATATTTTCTTTTTGGTATTTGTTAGTGATTCTTCTTCGAGGTCTATCCTTCTCCCCTCCTCCTCATTCTTTTTCCGGGAATAAAGCAATCCGAATAAAATTGGTCATTATTCTTGCTTTCAGATGGCCATGTTAACTTTTGACAGAACTGAATTGCAAATTGAGATACTACTACAATCCAGAGCTCTCTTGGGTTCGTTGTTGAAGGAATTTTTTCTCCCTTGTTTTAATTGCTTGCTATCAAATAATAAAACAATCAAAGAATAGACAGGAGGATTTTTGAAAGCGAGTCAGGCTTTTCTTCCCGGAGAGAAGTAAGAGAAGGGAAAATCCAAGTTATTATCAAAACCAAACCTCCAATGATGAGTTCTTAACCGTTTAAATCTTACTACTTTCTTTTAAAAGACAATGTAGAATGAATATATGTATTCTTTTGAACTACAACTTTGAATCGATATATAGAAGATGACGGCTAGGAGATTTTACATACATTCTTTCCCATATAGCAGCAATCCTACATTAAGATTTTTTAATTTAATGCGCATCTAAAATCTGAAGAGTCTATCGGAGGAATGCTATTTTTTCTCGATCAGCATTACTTATGAGTTAATTTATCGGATGCGCTCTCTATTTGGGAAGCTGATCTTTGAAAGCTGGTAAAATAGGTTTATGATTTTGGCCAGATTAGGTATGGGGTTATCTAATTACCAAATTCGGTTTCTTCCAACTATTTTTCATAGCAAAGACCAGACTCCAAATGGACCGTGACACCTCCTTTCAATAAGTTCATCAATTTCTCATATTATCTTTGCAATGGTGCTACGGTGCTCAATCCAGGCCAATAGAGAGATTTTTGGCTGAGTATATCTTTCTAAATGCTTCTTCTCCAAATGAAGTTCAAGGTTTATCAACCAAAATTGATATCCAGGGTTTAGGATGCATAGCGTGAGTTTTCTGTGTAATGTTGATTCACAAAACTGAAATCCCAAAACCCTCATTCCTGACTCACTATCAAGGAGTATAAATTAAATCTCAATAATTTTGAGGCGTTTAAGCTTCCTTGAGATTTTTCGATTAAACAGTGGATTCGTCGTTATAATCACTTCCTTTAAGCAAGCAAGGAACTCGGAATGTAATCTCATAAACCAGATTGAAACTGGCAATTATCTTTTTCAAAAATGTGATGAGAAAAAAGAAAGTGTTTATTTCGGAGTAGATTAGAAAAGAAATAAGATAGTTTTAGTATCCAATGAGCGATTAGGTCTTTGTTCTTGAAAGTTATCGATAAGAACTAAACAATCTTTGAGAAAAGTGCCTGGAATTCATGAAATATGAGGAGCACACGTCTCAAGTAGAAAAAAAAGGTGTCAGAAGAATCTTGCAGGTATAAATTGAGCAACCGTCATCTGAACCTCCTCTCATAGAGAGGCTCGAAGAAGCTTTGTTTTCTATAATTTATTTCGAGATTGCCTCCGTTCGAATAAATCAACTCAATATTTTTTTCTTCCCTTCTTTCTCTGGATTCACGAATGCAAGGTTTTTAGTCTCCCGCTTTTTAGTAATTCATCCTAGTGACCACCATGTGTCGATACCTGATAATTTATAATGTAGAGGTAGATCTGTCTGGACATTGCTTCAGGTAGGAGCAATATTTTGGTCACAAAACGATCAAATAAAATTACTCGAATAAATTTAATGATTAACCCTTGTAGAGTGAGAGAGCACTATTAATTATGGGCGTCCCTTTCACTTGTGTCTCAGATAATAACGTGACCTCTCGCGCGGCAGAGTTCATTAATAGTGAGCAAATGAAGACCGACCCTCAAGGGCGAGATAAGTCAGCAGTCACAAAACAAGCCCAATATTGTCGAAATCAGGCTCGAACAAACGTTACTACCAAACTCGCAGAAAATTCTACCTATTCTACCACTACCGCTCACGCCATGAAGACTGGCTTTGAGGCTCAATCTCCTAAGATGAAAGGCGTGTCAATAGGAGTGCATAAATTCCCAAGATTATTCAACAGACAAGAAACTGGTAAAATAGCCAAGGTTGATTGCTTAAGGCAATCCATCAGCTCCATTCAGAAGGTTAGTCTCAAATTCCTCGACGAGGCTCCACATATAAAAAACACCAACGTACAAAACGTGCTAAATAAGCTTGGATCATTTTCATACAGTGATCACAAGCAACTTTCAAAAGAATTTTTACAGTTTCCCACGTTCAATCCGGTTGCCTTTGAGGACGGGATTGTCTACATTGGGCAGTGGAAGCTCTTATCTCCAAATTCGGTTGTCTCAAGCGAATTAACCAGCAGTTATATAATTGAAGGAATAGAAGCGATTCGCCACGGGAAAGGGAAGCAAATTTGGCCAGAAGGTTCAATCTATGAAGGATTCTGGCGAGATGACCAGGCTGATGGATTCGGGAGACTGATCCACGCAGATGGTGACTATTATGAAGGCGAGTGGAAGAATGACAAAGCGCATGGAAAAGGAAAATATGTACATCCAGATGGGTCTTATTACGAAGGAGATTGGGTAAAAGACCTGCAGGAAGGCTTCGGTATTGAACACCATCCCAACGGATCTGTTTACACTGGTGAGTTTGTTGCGGGAGAGAAACACGGGGAAGGGAAGTTTGTAAACCCAGATGGCTCGTCCTACGTTGGGAGCTTCAAAAATAATCATTTCGACGGAAAAGGAAGGTATGAGTGGGCAGATGGGAAAGCCTACGATGGTGAATGGACTGAAAGTAAATTTAATGGCTATGGCGTTTTTACTTGGAAAGATGGAAGAAAGCATGAAGGCTACTATAAGGGAGGTCTGAAGCATGGGTTCGGAGTTTATCACCTAGGCAATGGGAAGAAATTTGAAGGGACATGGAAAGATGGAATGCAGGAAGGCAAAGGGACTTTCACGTCAAGAAAGGGAAAAGTATTAACAGGAACGTGGTGTCAGGGAAAAAGAGTTAAAGGCGAAGGTGATTTGAATGATTCCCAGATTTTGAGTTCGAAGAAAGAGAGAACAAGCGAGAGATGCCGATTTGATAGATTAGATTTTTAGGTGTTTTGTTTGCTCTAGTTTGTAATTTTTGAAACTACTTCATAATAGGATTTTTCTCTGAATAATGACTGTTTTAGTCCAGTTTGTGAGTCTTTGAATTTTTTTGGGTCCATAAATGTATCATTTTGTAACGATAAATCTCGTTAATAAATAAAACTGAGCAGCTTGGTGTTTAATGAATGCAGTGCATGCTAACTTTAAATATTCTCTTCCTACCGAAATATTTCGTTTGAAATATACACTCGCCATTAAGTGTCTGAAATTCCACAGCATGGAAAGTGAATGCTCTGCTTGCACTTACTGAAGAAGATTTCTTTCTTTATTTATTATGCATGATTCATTGCTTTTGGATGTTTTGAAACAACGTCCTGCCTTCAATTATTCCAGTTGATGAGGGTTTTGTAAATTTTTGTTTCAGCCAAGTTACTGGTGGACAGACAGGAATTAAAAGGAATACATGGAGAATGAATAATTTGGAATTCAATTATAAATATTTGACCGGGTTTGGTGAATAGTCAATAGACCCTGTTCAACTTCTCTTCTATAAACATAATAACAAAGTAGCCTTACCAAATTAAAATAGAGAACATACACACATATCTTGATTAGTTTATTGCTGGAAGCACGATCTGTCCAGATTACCAAGATATCCGCTTTCTTCATTTTCCGCCAAAGTGAAGTCAATAATTTTTTCCCATGTATTTGTGCTACTGATCTTAAATTCCGGCTCGAATTTTTCTTTATTCGCTTCTTTAAACAGGCGCCTGAGGCCATCTTCATCCCATCCCTCTCTCTTCAATCGATACTCATTCGCTGCTTTGTGAACGAATTTCAAAACTCTTTTAACTCTGCTTCTCAACAAAGCAAATTCGATTTCAAGGGCATCTCTAACCAAAATTTCAGTGAAATACCTTCTCCGAGGTTCAGTCTGTGTCAGCTGCGGGCCATGGTTAGCCTCAATGAACCAAAGATTCATGTCCTCATCCAGCATAAAATCGAATCCCATTATACGGAAACTTCCACTCCTTTCCTCAAAGACATGTCGAGTAAACCGCAAAATGTGAGCAATCGCCGTTTTGAATTTTTTCCTCAGATATTCAATAAACTCGCGCTTTCCTCTCTCTCCATGAAGCTTTCCCTTGCTTTCTAAATCATCAGCCAGCATTTGGAAAGTAGAAAGCTGCATTGACAATAACTTTTTCTTCTCTGCTTTTGTTGTCGCGTTTTTGATTATTTCATCAGAAAGATGGGAGTTCGTAAGATGACTCTTTTTCTTTATAAATAAACATTGGTAAAATCATTGTGACATTAGTTTTCTTTAGTTACCTCAGAAGTTTGCGCGTCATATTTTTGCAGAGAAACTCTAACAAATCCATCCCGATAATAAGCAATCAGAGGATTCATCGATGCGATAAGGACGTAGACCCTGAAATCAAACTTTTGTCTGTCGTAAATTAGCAGAGGGTTGGCTATATATTTTTGCGCTATCATATCCTCATTCACTATGCCGCACAAGCTGCCGGAAGCATATGTCAAAGTGATTTCTGCCTCGAGCTTCTCATCTAAAACTTCAACTCCTTTTCCTTGATGACTTTCAGCTCCCACTTTCATGAGGTATTGAACCGGCATCTTCTGTTTAGCCGCAGCATATTCTTGAGAATTCAATATGTTGAAAAATCTTCTGCATTCTTCTTCATCTATATTGAGAGCAAATTCAGAACCCATTTGATACTCGCAAAAAATTACCTGACAACCGATAGGAGCTCGGGAAGAATACATCGTAGTTTATGCATGTTTTCGGCAGGTTCCTCTGCCTATATTGCCTATAAATTGATTAAACTCATTGCTTTGTATCCATCATGATTAATTTACTCGAAATAAGTCACCATATTGTGCTTCGTAGAAATCTCAAGAGTTCCTTTGAGAGAAGCATAACTTTGAGTGATACCTGAGGATGAAATTAATTGCTACTCAAAGTTTCCACCAAAATCTATTTACAACTGAAATTCACGCCAACATTTCTAAGAATATCATAACCCAAGTCCAGTCCAAATATCACGCTTGCATTTGGTCGCAACGTTTGGAGTTGAAAAGTTTCATTGAACTTCATAATGACGTTTGGGATATAGTAAGTATTTGATATGCTCTCCAGCATTTTCCGGACGGAACCTAAGTAAATTTTTTATCATCTTCGATGGGGCAAACATCAATGCATACGTTGAAAATAAGTGTCGACTATGGTGTAGTGATGGAAGAGATTTTCAGGGTGTATCAGGTTCAGCACGTCAACTTCGTCGCAGTAGTGTTCATTTTTGGTTACTCTATGCTTTACGACCGGCGTAGAATCATTAATGAAATTCTCATACAACTGCAGCTTTCTGAAAATATTTGCGTTTGAGATGAGTTCGGTATATCCGTCTTCTGCGGTCTGGTTATTAACTATACTGCTTATTAAATGCTCTCTGAGAAGAGGGATTTTGAGGTGATCTTGATCTGCTTCAGGAACAAAAACAGCGAGATCGTCTGCTAAGCTCTCGTAGTCCACATCAGGTACTATTTCGTAAAGGCTGCGGAATCGGAATTTACGAGAGAAAGGGTCGTAGCTAGCTTCCTCTAACCAGTAATCAATTAGTCCCAAGGAACAGCGCCTCACAAGGATTTACTCTCTCCTTGAGCTGTATCAATTTGAGGAACTTCCTCAGAGACTAGAGGCTCTTGTGATGAATATCGAACGTAATTTGAGGTTTCGCCTTGGTTTTTATCTAATTGATGTAGTAGTTGACATAAAGCCAAGGTTTCGTAGATACCGAGCGAAGCTTTAAAATATACAGCAGCAGCAAGACCCAAGATACAATATGCGACAACTGCTTGGGATATTCGCATCTTCATGTAGAAGAATTGAGAACGAAATGATTATTGAGAAGTAATCAGCTTGATTTTCAGTGAGAGACATATTGAACATTCTTTTATTCGAACTCAGTTACTTGTTAAAAAGAATGGAATATTCGGTAGCCTCTATTAACGGGTCTATTCCAGAAAAAATTAAATCGGAAAAGTAATATGATTCTTACTGAAATCCAGATCTGAGTTGATATCTTGCTGAACTCATTTATTTAAATTTTTATTTCATCCTTTGGAATCCTTTGGAGCCAGCTATGAAGTACTTGGGATGAATTCGAATATTTAGATGCTTATCTAATTGCATTAGTTAAGGCAATATTCTAGTAATTTGGATTTTAGCGTATATATCTCTGCAAGCATTTTTTAGAAATGTTCTCTGAGCAGAGTCACAAGAAATCTAAGCTTTTATCTGTTGAAGTGAGAAAACTAATCGAAAAATTTAAACTATTTCGTCTTAGATGGTGACGATCTGTTTTGGCAATTTGATCTTGAATAATGCAAAAATTAAAATTCTTGTGAGGAGATTGAAAAGAGTATGATGCTTGAAGGTACTGGGGTTCAAAGCTTTCAAATTGCTCTGAAATCAATTTCAAAAATACTTTGCTTCCAGATGAAAGTCATGTTGAACCTTAAAGGCTATTTTCATCATTTTATTTCTATAGTTTAGATAATCTCATCTGCCATCTCAACTCAAATTTCGATGTCATTGCAATAGATCGGCTGCTACGATCCTCCAATTAAATTGTTACAGGCCAAAATAGCACGAAAACTGATTCTTAATGGCTAATAGAACCAGATACTGTCTAAACTGAATCAATAAGTTGGAGTAGATTTTTTAAAACTTTTTTTTCGATTTCGAACAGTCTCCTCAGATTTGCGATGTTACTAAGTCAAATTTCATGAGTCTTGCAATTACCTCATCAGAGGCTCTAACCCTCTGAAAAAAAGCATAAATTTTTCAACAATTCCCTTCAAAATAAAGTGCACTACAACGAAATAAAAACCAAACCTAATTCTCGCGAATTAAAATATAAAAAAAACTCATTCATCATTAGAAGCATGAATGATCGAGATTACCTAAATATCCTTGTTCTTCGTTTGACCCCTGCGATAAATCAATGATTTTCTCCCATGTATTTGTATGACTGATCTCAAATTCCGGTTCAAATCCTTCCTTATTCGCTTCTTTAAACAGCCGCCTGAGGCCGTCTTCATCCCATCCCTCGCCCTTCAATCGATACTCATGAGCTGCTCTCTGCACAAACCTCCTAAGCCTCTTGACTCTGCTGCGCAGCAGAGCGAATTGAATCTCAATCGCATCTCTAACTAAGATCTCAGTATAGTATCTCCTGTGCGCTTCCGTCTGACTCATTTGAGGAGAGTCATTTGCCTCAATGAACCAAAGGTTCATATCCTCATCCAACATAAAATCGAATCCCATTAGCCGGTAACTCCCACTCCTTTTCTCAAAGATCGATTGAGTAAACCGGAGGATATGAGCAATGGATGTCTTGAATTTTTTTCGAAGATTTTCAATAAATTCACGTTTTCCCGTCTCTCCATGAATCCTTCCCTTACTTTCTAAATCATCAGCCAGCATTTGGAAAGTAGAAAGCTGCATCGATAATAATTTTTGCTTTTCTTCTTCAGTTTTTGCGTTCATCACAAAAGCATCAGAAAGATGGGAATTTGTGAGATGGCTTCGTTTCTTTGTATGATAACACATTATTATGACCGTAAAATTTCGATTTAACTTACTGCAGTAGTGTTTGAGCTGTATGTTTGAAGGGAGACTCTAACAAATCCATCTCTGTAGAAAGCAATGAGAGGGTTAGTTGATGCGATAAGTCCGTAGACTCTGAAGTCGAATTTCTGCTTGTTGTAGATTAGCAACGGATTGGCCACATATTTCTGCGCGATAATGTCTTTAAATAAAACACCACACAAGCTTCCGAATGAATATTTTTCAAGAAAATGGTGCTCGAGTTTCTCGGTCAAGACTTCAACGCCTTTTCCTTGATGAGTTCCATGTCCCACTTTCATAATAAATTGGACAGGTGTAGTCTTCTTAGCCGCCTTATATTCTGGGGAGTTGAGAATGCTGAAGAATTTTTTGCATTCTTGTGTATCTAAAGAGTTTTTAGGAAGTTTATACCAAGTCAACAGACATTAAAAATATATACTTGCCAGCCGATAAGAGAGGGGGAAGAATCTATCATAATCAATGCATGTCTTGGGAAGATTTCTCTGCTTATATTGCCTTTGCATCAAATGAACAAGATTATAATGTATATCGATTAATATTAATTTACTCAAATGATTTCACCATGACATGCTTCGTAGCAATCTCAACCGCTCCTTTCAGAGAGGCGTAGCTCTGAGTAATACCTGAATAAATTAATGGTTACAGCTCACAGCATATTGCGAAAAATATTGTTACAAGTGTGCCTTATCCCGACGCTTCGAAGCACATCATAATTCTGATTGATACCGAACACTACACTAATATTCGGATGCAATGTTCGAAGTTTCCATGATCCAGGAAATTTCTTCTTGTTTGGAGGATAGAAAGCGGTGTTTGCCACGCTCTCAAGAGTTTTCTCTAAGGACGCTAGAATTTTATAAGATGACTTCTCGAAATATCGATGATTACGCTCGAAATAGACGTCGGCAACGCTGTAGTGATTGAATAGAAGTTCAGGAAATATCAAGTTCAGCACGTCCACTTCATCGCAATAATGCTTATTTTTCACCAGTTTATATTTCTTAATCCGTCCTTTATTATGTTCGAACTTCTCGTACAATCCAAGTCTCCTGAAGACGTTTGCTGCGATAACCAACGCGGTATATTCATTTGTTTTCGTCTCTTTATTTAACAAGCTATGAATCAATTCATCTGTGAGAGGTGGGATGATGAAATGATCTTGGTATTCTTCAGGAACAAACGCAGCAAGTTCTGGCGCTAAACTCTCATAGTATACGTCCGGCGTATTTTCGTAGAGACTGTGGAAACGAAATTTATCAGAGAAAGGGTTATAGCTCTCGTCAGCTAAATGAAATGGGTTAGTCCCACAGCTCAAAAGCTAATTTTGTTACTTCCTTCAGTAGTTTGATTGTGGGGATCTTCTTCATAGATAAGGGCTTCTTGTGAGAAATATCGATGGTAGTCTGAGGTTTGGCCTGGATTTTTATCTAACGATAATTGTTGTTTAGTAGAAACCTGGATGTATCATGTACCGAACGCAACTTTCAGAGATATTGCTGTGGCAAGACTCAAAATGCAAAGCACAGCAATTGTTTGGGATAAGCTTCTTCTCATTGTAATGCTTTTCGATGAAATTTAATTATTGAAGGCTAGCCAGTTCGACGTATTATCTTAAGGGCGATCTTCTAGATTCATCTACTAGTTTGTACTTGCTCGTGAGGTGAGAACATTTCGATAACTCGGCAAGGAATATTGCTAATGGACGATACTTCTCGAACAAGCAAAATTCGAAGAATTAAAACTTGATTTTACTGAAACTTTGATTTTTCTCATCAACATGGCCAAAATTTCTCTGTTCGCTTCTATTTCTTGTCTGTTATAGTTCAACGTATGAGAGACACTAATCATATCAATCAAAGCATCAAATTGCAAGGCAGAAAAAGTGATATGAAGGTCCGAATAGAGTCGTTGGAATTTTTTTTCTTAGCCTTTTCGATGTTTTTAAGGCAAATAAAATTCCGATTCAATGTTCTTTAGGCCATTGACAGGCAAATTAAAACTTTCTTGAATAAGGCCGTTAGAGCAACCATAAAATGATGTCGAATTGCACTGGCAATAGCTTCGAATAATATGATAGACATCTCGCTCCTGCGCGGTCGATAATCTCCCGTAATCTTTACAATAAACTCATTCTATGTAAGAACAAGTTAATAACTTTCATCTAAATGTAAATGTTTAAGAGTTTGCTAATTTGCTTCTTGAAACAGAGTACTATAGACCAAAACTTATTACATTAAGCGAAATTCTGAAGGCCAGCTATAATTCAGAATACATTCAACATTATAATATAAAATCAAACTCTCTTTTCTTGGTTTTGAGTTACTCGATAGTCCATTGTTTTCAATATTTGCAGAGCAAGAAAAATTTCCAAAAAAACCAAGAGCAGTAATACTGAAGTAGGAATGAATAATCTAATTAAGAGAAGTTTAAACTGAATATTTCGAAGTTTCTGGCGAACTAAAATTCTAAGGATTATTTTAATCTCGTTTGAGTAGCTGTAGAAAATCGACCTACTCTGAGGTTATCATTGTTAGCCTCTAAGTTTGACTGAGAAAGTAGTTTTTAGTTCTTTGATAGCAAGCCACTATGTTGATGAAAAAGTTATTCGAGATTACATGGATACCAATTGCATTTCAAATGGAACCTTGAAAATAAATATAAAACAAAACAGCTACCTAGCTATTTCATGAATATCAACAGATAGTATGTGATATTACTTTATTTAGGTGAGAGACACGATATCTATCACTCTTCATAGATACTTAATTGGTTGGTTTAATACCGCCTCCTACTTAGTCTGCAAATGAATTAAGATATACAAAGTAAAGTCAATTCAAAAAAATGAACCCACCTGAAACTTTAATTATGCTTGAAGCATGAGCGATCAAGATTACCAAGGTATCCACTTTCTTCACTCGATCCCTGGGATAAATCAATGATTTTCTCCCAAGAATTGGTATGGCTAACTTCAAACTCTGGCTCAAATCCTTCTTTGTTCGCTTCCTTAAACAGTCTCCTGAGACCGGCTTCATCCCAATCTTCTCCCTTCAATAGATACTCGTGTGCCGCTTTCTGAACAAACCTCCTCACTCTTTTCATTCTGCTGCGAAGCAGCGCGAATTCGATTTCAATAGCATCTCTGATTAAAATCTCAGTAAAGTATCTTCTATGGGCTTCAGTTTGAGTCATTTGAGGAGAATTATTCGCCTCGATAAACCAAAGGTTCATGTCTTCATCTAGCATAAAATCGAATCCCATTAGCCGGTAATTTCCACTTCTTGACTCGAAGGCCGGCTGAACGAATCTGAGAATATGAGCAATGGCAGTTTTGAATTTTTGCCTCAGATGTTCAATAAACTCTTTCTTTCCTTCCTCGCCGTGAATTCTTCCCTTGCTTTCTAAATCGTCAGCAAGCATTTGGAAAGTAGAAAGCTGCATATTCAATAATTTTTCTTTCTCTGCCTTTGTTTTCGCGTGGTTAACGAGCTCGTCAGATAGATGAGAGTTCGTAAGATGACTTTTTTTCTTTTTAAACAAAGGAGATTAGCATTTATTTCAATGTTGTGGTTACCTCAGAGGTGTGAGAGTCATATTTTTGCAGAGAGACTCTAACGAATCCATCTCTGTAGTAAGCAATGAGAGGGTTAGTCGATGCGACAAGAACATAGATTCTGAAATCAAACTTTTGATTGTCATAAATGAGTAGCGGGTTGGCAATATATTTCTGGGCGATAGTGTCGTCCTTTATCTTCCCGCACAAGCTCCCAGACTCATACTTGTTAACAATCTTCTCTTCGAGCTCCTCGCTTAAAACTTCAACTCCAAGCCCTTGATGAGTTCCCGCACCGACTTTCATAATATATTGAACAGGTGTTGTCTCCTTAGCAGTAGCATACTCTCGAGAGTTGAGAATTTGGAAAAATCTCGTGCATTCTTCTTTATCTAGAGTGAGTGAAGAGAGGTTTATAGCGCTCTGTAAGAGTTGAGTTCCTTACCTGACAAGCGATAGGAGGTTGGGAAGAACACATCATAGTCGATGCATGTTTTGGGTAGGTTTCGTTGTCTATATTGTCTTTGGAAGAATATATATTATGGCAGGACTCAATATATTTGAATTACTCATAATATTTCACCATATTATGTTTCGTAGCGATATCTACTGCTCCTTTAAGAGTCGAATAGCTTTGAGTGATGCCTAGGAAGGAAAAAAAGAAATAAGCAATGAAATCCGTTAGAAATTAGAATTACAAGTGTGAGTCACTCCGATGCTGCGTAGATAATCATAATTGTCATCTGTACCAAAGAACACACTCACATTTCGCTTCAGAATCTGAGGAGAACGTTTGTCACGTCTCCTGGCCTTTGAGAGGTAATAGGTATCTGATACGTTTTTCAGCATGTTCTTGACAGAAGCTAAGAGTATTTGTTAGCAACATTGCTGAGGAAAAGAAGTTTACGTCTGAAATAAGTATCGATGACATTGTACTGATGGAAGATGTTTTCAGGTTTCAGCAGGCTCAGCACATCTACCTCATCACAGTAGTTCTTATCTTGAACCAAGTTGTAGCGATAAGCTGGCGAAGTATAGTCGGTGAAGCCCTCATACAACTTAAGTTTTTTGAAAACATTCGCTGAAGAAATTAGAGCACTGTATTCGTCTTCTACCTTCTCCTTATGCTCTATATTGTCAATCAGATCCTCTGTGAGCAGCGGGATGTTGAAATAAATTTGATCCGGCTCAGGCACAAACACAGAAAGTTCAGGCGCCAAGCTTTGATAGTTAACTTCAGGCGTATTTTCGTAGAGACTATGGAAACGGAATTTATCAGAGAATGGGTTATAGCTCTCGTCTTCGTCAGCTAAATAATAAGTTTAATGAGTCCAATAGGTCAAAGATATATTTATTGTTACTTTCTTGAAGAGTTGGACTGTGAGGGTCCTCTTCAGCGTTCAGAGGTATTTGAGGAGGGAATCTATGATAATTCGAAGTTTCGGCGTGGTTCTTATCTAACCAAAATTGAGTAAAAAGCAAAACAAATATCATACCAAACCCAGCATTTAAGGAAACTGCGGCTGCTACGCTCAAAATGCAGAACGCAGCAATGGCTTGGGATAGTCTTCTTTTCATGGGATAAAAATTTGAAAATGAAATAATTATTAAAGGCTAATAAGTTAGCGTTAAAAAGAGATAGAGATAAGTAGCTGAATTTATCATATACTCGTTAGCAGGTTGAAGAAACATTCTATAATTTATGTAAGGAAGAATTGCTATCGGAGATTTATTCTGGAAAAATTAACAAGTGGAATAATTTAAACTGATAATTACTGGACGCCGTTTTTATATCCAAGGGTTTGCCTGCTTTCCTTCTTTATGGTCTATTTACAATAAGGTGATGACCAGAAGATCCCACAAAGGCAATAGGATCAGTTTAAGGCTTACAACAATAGGAGAGATCCTGTGCATGAAATTTGCAACTTTTGACGGTTTAAAATTTTTTCGAGTCTTAAGGCAGCGTTAAACACAACCAAATGTTCAAACTATTTCAGAGAGAAGACAGCTAAAGCCTTGATTGTTTAATAGAGACGGTTAACTTGTGACAAACTACTATTAGTATTGTTTTAATTGATAAATTGTTTTGAGAAATGGCTATGTCGAGAATCGAATCACTAAAGGAATAACATTCGAAAAAAGCTACACAAAATATGATGGTTAGAGGCACCAGGTTCACGAAGGAGAGAATTTAGGCGAGCCTTGAATTTTTTTCTCATGAAATCTGAATAGCTTGAGGGTGGATCACGAAAATGAATAAAAAACACACTTGGAACTTTAAAGGTTGACCCGACAGTATTTCAGTATATCTGTGGAATGAAGGTAGTACTGTTTATGAGTTCGCATAATTGGAATCGCTGTAACGATTCAGATAAGAATATATCTCCGTAAAATGTTTTCAGCAAACCATTGAAATAAAGTAGTACTGAGCATTATTTAACTGAGTTAATATTACTTGTTGAAAGTCAATTTAATGAATATTCTCGCACTGTGTCTAGTCTCACGATCCCTATTAATCCTTATTCCAACCAAAGAACCTTTGGGCTTCACGAAAAGTAGTTTTTTCTATGCGAAGATTGCAATTTTGTATGAGAATCTCATTACTTTGAATGGGAGGAATTGTCATTTCTTTATGCATATCTGAGCAAAAATGTGATGATATTCCTTATGATTTTCATAGTGCTTGAGAAGAATATGGAAGAAATATAACAGAAGGTTAGCTAGTTTCAACTATAAAAGGAATAAGTTTGTTTTTCGAATAGTACCATTACAATTGAATTGAGAGAAATGAATATTAGTTGTGATTAGTTCTGTAATGTGAGAAGCAAATAACTTATCATATAGAATGGCGTATGTATTTTTTGAATAAAAGGAGATAATTTAGAGTAAGTGTATTACCAGCCAGCAACCACATCTGATACATTGGAAAACAGAGGAAATACTTCTCTTCTCTTGTGGTATTTTTCGTTTGGGAAGGAGTATTCCTCACGTCTTTCCAATGAATCGCGTACAATTAGACAAATAATTACAAACAATAGAATGATATTGGATAGCTTTCGAAACAGAACCATTTTTGTTATTTTGAAAAGTTATCATTATGTTTCAACCCGGGGTTGGCGTTTCAACATTTCTTCGCACTCTCTGTGCCTTATTGTCTTTCTTTGGAAATTAAAAAGAAATTTTGTAACGAAGCATCATCGCTTGCACTTCCTCTTGGGATTTAGGCTTTATGTTCCTGAACCATGCACTTTCACGGATCTGTT
>ENA-UOTX01000655-UOTX01000655.1-compost-metagenome-genome-assembly--contig:-NODE-655-length-34154-cov-8.368284_pt1 | contig 34154 bp, 25 predicted proteins | sample MGYA00238143_ERZ746982 | MGnify/ENA primary metagenome ERZ746982 (study PRJEB28758, sample SAMN06268862) | compost metagenome | isolation source: single cell | place: USA: California, Emeryville, Joint... | reverse complement strand
TACATATCAATCATTACATCAGGAGAACCGTTTATTAAATAATGTTTTGCGACCGTTATTAGCATACTGCCTTCGTTAATAAGGTACTCTAAGATTTTTGTTTCCGCTTCATTACGAACCGGCCTTCTCAAAACAGCCCTACGCTTGCCGTTTTCCAAATATAAGATTTGTTTGTTAAACTTCCCTTGTCCGTAAATTACAATTTCCGTGTTTGCGTTTTGAATCGCCTTCTCTGAGACTTTTCGCACCAGGCTATCAGCCGGCTTGCCATTTCCTGGCAATACCAAATGGCTCGCGTCATTTTCAGTTGAATTATTCCTCAGCAGTTTTTCCAAAACTGTTTTTAATAAACTCAAATGCTTTGGTTGTAGAGTACGACTCTTGATGGTGGGAATGTTCGTCTCGTACTCTGATAGCGTTTGTATGTTCATTATGTACAAAATTTTGTTAATATTGAAATTTAGAACATCAACAGCCGCCTGCTCGTTATATTTCAACAATTTTGAGAGCTTGTTCTCGAGATCAGCTTTGAGTTGGTACAATGGTATATTGATGCTGGCGGTGCTTCTGAAAGAGAGCAATCCATTGGGACTGCAGCAAAACGATCCATATTTCAACGCGCTATTGATGAATAAAGTGTATCGTTTGACACAGGTCACTAGCGTCGCTGATTTTGCCTGTATACACGTGAAATCAGGGTAGCAGATCGCGCTTTGGAATGAGAAAGTCGCGGTTGAGCCGCTGCTGTTGAGGGCGACTTCAACAAAGTGCGCATAGTGGAATCTCCGGGTAAGCGAGGGAAGAATTCTGCCCAGAAGGACTCTTTTTTTGGTTCTATTGAGGTTGACGGCAGCGTTTGGGCCACATTGATCCTTGAAAAACTGTTCCATGGTCACCAACAACTGATCTGAGTCTCGTTTCGTTTTCCGAATCATTTCCTTGTTCTCTAGGCTTTATGCTTTTTTAAACTCTTCTTCGGGCTTTAATTAATTAGAATGCAATTTCTTGATTGAATTCTGTTGACAAACAGGAAATAATAAATTGTCCAATCTGCTAACAACAAATTTCGGTAATGGGAAAGCCCTATTATAACAAACGACTGTACTCCTTGCGTCGAAATAAAAGAATCTGTCAACAAAAATGAATGACTAGTGAAGAACCACACTGAGAAAATTTTGATGATAACGTTTATTTTGTCAACTCTTTGATGGTAGTCCGTCTACTAGAGCGTTTTTTCAACAAAGCACGTGGCAAATAAATTATTATCAGAAAATTTAATTCTTTTGTCTTCATTGATTTTGCCTCATAATAATTTTATTCCGATAAAGCCCTCAATCTCTAGGTAGACCCGCATTAGTGAGCCTTGAACGATAAATAAATAGCTATTGACAAAGTAAAGAACGTAACACTGATATTAAATACATATTTAAGATTTAGATTTGTATGAACTTTCTATTAGCAGACATCTTAGTAGCTTCCCTCCCAATCATTAACTGCTTCAACCCGGTTTAGTTTCCTTTTTCCATCTCAAACGCATGATGTTTTATTCCATGGTCTCAAAGTATCAGTAACGCGGGTCAAAGTCAAGTAAGAAAGGAAAGCTAACAGAGAATTTATTATTAGTACTTATATCCTCAATCATTTGCAAATAAGCAAGAGAGACCTAGTAGTCTCTTAACCTCTGCTTCACGAACTCCAACGCACTTGAATTATGCGTTTGGAATGCGAGAAACTCTTCATAATGATCCTAAAAATCCATATGTTAGTTTAATAAAAGCATTTTTTTATTAATCTTACTTCAAAGGCTTTGTGACTGTTCATCTTCACGGCTGCAGGTAGATCAAATTTCAGCGGCAGTCTAAAGAAACACGCAGCATATAGTATAATCGGAGCCATCTCTTTCAACTCAAACCCAAAACCAAATCGCAAGAACTCTCCAAACAGTTTATTAAACTCTGATCTCTCTTTCAACGCACTCGAGTCTTTACGTGAAAACTCTTCAACAACCTCCTTTGCAGTGCGCTGCATGCAACTCTTCTCCAGCACGAGATACATAAACGCGGCCAGCAGCCCTCTCTGTGTGTATCTCAGGCTTTGTATATCGAGCACAGCGCAATCGATTAATTGATGAAGCTCTCGGAATAAGCTGTAACTCTCTTCACAAGGTCTCTTGAAAAAGAGTCTCTTCGCAGTTCCGTTGGAAAGAAGCGAATTCATCGAGGTTGGTATAGTCTCTAAGTAGAGATCCCATTGGCTGAGGTACCAATTAGCCCAGCTGTTTAGCGTAGGAGAATTGAGGCTCCATTTTAATATATGGAGCATGTGGTTCTCTTGTGCTATGATCTGAGCGCCTGTGTATCCGTTATCGCAGGACTTGGTAATGTCTGTGATTTTTGGAGGGTATATTTCCTCAATTTTGGACGCGAGGAACAGCGCTGTGGCTCCTACTAACTGAAAGTCAGTTCTTGAGACGTTGGGCTGGAGAGAAAGATAGCGGTCGATGTAAGTGACGGAAAGATGGAAGGTTTCTCGTTTGAGTCCGTACTCAGCACTGACTTCGATCATCCAATCTAACAAGATCGCGCGCATCCGTGGGTTTAGATACGGCTGGAATCGGTCGAGATAGTCAGGGTTAGGAGCGCATTCTCTTTCTCTAGCAATCAGATAATTGACGGTGTCAGCGTCAAAAGGACAGGAATTCTCTTCGGCAACGAAGTTGTCTAGTTCCTCTTGTAATGATGGAGCTTTCGACCTTATTCTGCTAGTTTTATCATCAAAGACTTCTTTGGACTGGTCATGGAAATATGTCCTTCGGGAGGTTGATTCACCGGAATGTTTCAAATAATCATTTTCTCTTTCCTCAGCAAGAGAGAACTGTTCAGTGAATAACGCCAACTCACTCTTCTCCAAAGGCTTTGAGGAACTGTTCTCTGTTCCTGCAGTAAGTTTTTCAGCGTTTTGATTATATCTTGAGCTTGCGCTTGTCTCGACCTGGCATTCGTATGACCGATTCGTTTTTGAGTCTTTAGTTGAAATGAGAACTGCGCTTTGAACCTCCTCAATTTTCACTTTTGAGTTGTTACGCTCCGAGTTAGCTATCTGATTGAGCCCCGGGTGTCTTCTGTCTTTAAATTCTCTCCCTTTCAATTGGTTATTTCCTGACGTTCTCTCATAAGAATGCGTCTTTTCCATCGGAACATCCTCTGTCGGACCTCGAAGCAAGAACCGTGGCTTAATTTTATCAAATATAGGGTTTCGGCACTTGTATCCGTTATTTTCATCAGACAACAGGAAATTGGTTCTCGTTAGCACCTTCTGGATTTCTTCATCCGTCATCGTTTTCGACGTGCTTTTTGTTTTTGAATGAGACTTCACAGGCTCCATATTCCCAATCGTCGAGTTGTTTTCTTTATTGCTTTCGATAAGATAATACGAAACTATTTTTTGTCTATTTCTATCCCTTGATTCGGGCTGCGGCACGTTTGCAATCGTCGACCTCGCTCTTTTAGTATTTCTGACTTGGTTGCTTGAAATTAACGAGAGCTTTGGTTGAGCGTGATTCGGCTCTTGGTCGATCGAGGTTAATTCTGCTTCTTCTAAGAGCCTGTGAGGCGAATTTCTACCACTAAATTCACTTGAGACTGACACGCTCTGTCTGTTTGATTGACTATTAAAGCAGTCCAGGATCTTTTGAGAATGTTTTCTCTGCAATTGATGCACACTACTCCAACAGTTTTGGCTCTTAGGTACATTGTCTGCCTGCAATATATAGGGGTGCTCAGGATGAACAATACGACAATTGATGTTTTCGTTGGTTCGTTGGGTCCTTTGAGTAGTAGCTGTGGTACTTGATCTCTTATTTTCGATATCCACCTGACTGAAAGGAGTTATTGATCTCTGATTCGATCCAGGTCCTCCTTTCAAGGGGATTCGTTCTGGTAAATGATTTCCTCCTGGGCCTTGGTTCCTCAAGGTGCTTTTGAAACTGGGTACGCGTATCCTTTGGGTATCCTCCAGCAAGAAGATATTTGGTTTTCCAGATCGCTTAAGAGCCGCGTTTGCTTTGTAGGACATTTTTCAAGCAGAAAGACTATTAAACAACTCAGCCTTTTAAATTTGAATTGAATCTTTATTCTCAACTGACTAACAAATTTCAAAAATTTATGAGTTATTTAGAATATCAACAAAGATTTGAATTTAAATGAAATAGACTGCTCGCAGAATTTCCAGCGAGAGTGAATTGTTTATCCACAATATAACACTCAATCCAGGGTCAAAGTAGCAAGTGACTAGCCGGTATGTCGCGACTTTGTGAGAAATTTAGAAGTTTACGAGGCACTTTTCTTGGAAGTAGGAAGAATAACAGCTTGATACTTGGATCCTCGTGACAGAGTTAAAGAATGGTGAATTTTTGTCGAAAATGAATCGTTGCCAAAATGACAAAATGACAGAACTTGGAACTGAATGAGGGGGTATTGCTACGACCATTGCTATTTATTTCATAAATCGTGCTTTGTCAATTATTTTGACCAATTTTCAACAAAAATCTTAAAAGATTTTTCAGAGTCTTCCATGACGATTCGTCATTAAACGACTGCGCTTGTTCTGTTCCTCCCATTAAAGAGGCTTCTGGTGTGTTTAATTGGGAAGATATCTCGATTAATACTACTAATACAACTTGAATTCATTTTACTGTTTTTCTGAATCTACTATATATATGAGACATTTCTTTCCAAAAAATAGAGCTTTTGGATAGTTCTGCCGGTAATATATATCTCTTGATTCGTCGCCTGTGGATTCGAGACTACCATTTAATCTTTATTTTGGAACTTCCTTGGGATTCTACTGCGTCTCGTAAATCCTTAAACTATCTATTCAATACTATTTGCTCACTCTATATAACTTCTATCACTTTGAATCCTATTTTCTAACTAACACGGTTGGTTTCCTCTAACTATCAATCCAACTAGAGGATTCAATATAATTAGAACAGATGTTAGTCATTGTACTCCTTGTCCTTATTTCCCCAAAATTTATAAACCTTGAGCTTTGTAGGTGCACTCTCATGAATCTCATGAAGGCAGAAAAGCTCACTTTCTTTGATAATTAATTCCTTTTCAAAGTGCCAAGTTGTGTAAGCTTTATCCTCGAATCTCCAGATGGATAAACACTTAAACGTTCTTGGACGTGGATTAATCACCGCTGAGCAATAGCGAATCCACATCCCAAAGTTCATTTTAATGTTTTTCTATCTGAATTTCTTTGGAAAGCGATGATCAGTCGATCTTATGATCTTTTCAATAGCTCTATGCGTTACGAACTCCACCAATCTCCACGTCGCTGCGTGATCGCTGAGAACTCTTAACGCGGAATCAAGTTTCTCTGGATATACTGAGAGCGTGTTTCATTTTGTCTATGAATATTAATTATAATCCTTAAGTGCTGCGGTACTTAAATAGCTCTTTCTGATGATTTTGTTTAAGGCTGAACAATCGAGAAGAATTCACTTGATTGAATGTAAATTTTCGAACAAATTCAGAAAACGAAAATAACTTTTTTATTTGGGATACTCAAAGCAGCGGGAGAAATCGAAAGATAATAAAATTTTTTCTAAAAAAGAAGTCCAGCACTGTTCAATTTCTGCTTCCATTACAAATAATTTAATCAAATTAATAAACAGACCGTTGAGGGAGCTTCAAATGCTAAAGCTCAATAAGAGTTTTGTAGAAGTTTGACACGCTTAGCTTGCCTATAATCTCTTTCTGAATCTGTCGTGAGATCAATCATAACCAACTCGACTATTTTTCATTCGTAGGCAACTAATTTAGGATCTATTCGATCACGCTGATTCAATGAAAAAATCATTTTATTAATGCCTGGCTCTGAGGTTAGTTCAAAAAGCGAGCGTCTTCCGTTTTCACATTAGAAATCAGGAGGTTATGCGAAATATATATTGCTAAGAATGAAGCTTTTCAAGTTGATTTTTTCTATGCTGCCTTGATTTGTTGTTGATATCTTTAACCATTTGATCAATGTACCCTCTACTTTCGAAAACAGTTGCTTGCCTCAACCACGTTTTAAGAAGGGTGCCATTATTGCTAATAATATGCAGAAATTAATGAAATATGCTATTCTTGCATCTGAAAGTGGAATTAAATCCCTTTTCTCTAAATGATAATGATTAGTAAACAAGGAGGATGCGAAACTTGATACCGGAGAGACACAGGACCTGCTAATTCAAACAAATTGTGTAGAAAATAATGAATTTTAATTTTTTGGGGGATATTTTTCTGCTGAATCTCACTACCTAACGACGCATTGGAGCATGCCGCTGGTTGGGAAGACTATGCGCGCTTATAGACAGGGATCCTTCGATCTATTTAGAAAAACTTGTGGAAAGTCATTTTCTCTTTTTTTTTTTGTTGCTTTTTTGTTTAGTTGGAACACTATCCATAAAACTTCCTACTGACAGAATTAATATTTCCATGGTTTATGAAGTTCAGAACAAACTATTGCTATTCAGGTGCTGTGGAATGTTTAATAGGATGAATTCTATCGTACCATCTCTCATACTTATTAATTTGTTGCATATATGTTGTAGGAGCTAAATTAAGCGCTTTGGACTGGGAAACTTCAAGCCCTTAGCTCCCTCATAAGAAATTAGTCTTTCTTAAATGGGTTTAGCTCCAACATTTGTCATAGGTGTCCTATGAAAAGACCCCTGAACCTACCGCTGATGAGATTGTATCATCTCTGAGTGAACCAAATTCATTTTGTGATAGGAGCATCAAGAATTTAAAAAGACGAGCCAAACATCCTTGAAAGAGACCACATATTTGCATCCCATTATTTCGAAATCATTCGCAAAATAATTCAAAAATTCCTTTTCATACATACAATATTGCTATAATGCAAAATCCCTACTCACAGACGAGACTCATCCGCAAAAGGTTCTTCTATCGCATAACATTTTATGCATAGGATTCGTTGTTTCTCAGTCTCTTACGATTACGAACAACTTGGTCTAAGAAAATAAATAGCGAAACTGGCTTTAAATTCAAGAGTGCTTTAATCGATGAAAATTGTAAATTTTTCTAGAGGTGAATCACACTCTGCAAGTGCTTCATGGATTGCAGTGGGAAAATAAATAGTGACAGTGGAATATTCATCGCCCATCTTATCCCGCTTACCTCTGGATGTTCTCCTTGTCTGATCAAGCTCATAAAACCACTTGAGTCGATTTATCAATGAGGAATATGCAAAATTTTTTACTTTTTGCGTTCTTTTATCTATCCATAGCAGTATCAGAGGACAGACTCAAAGCAGCAGTCAACAACTACTGATTAGTGTTGAAGTATCAACACTTTTCAGATTTTTCTCATGCACATTACATTTCAATACAAATTTATTTATTTTTTGTGCTCCTTTACACAAATATACTTCATTAAGTTGATATTCTACGAATTCACTTCAGACTGCAGAAAGTATTGCAGCTCTTCTCTTAAACTCTGCTGCAGAGGCTCGTAAGGAATGTTTTAAAAAATATTGAGAGTGAAAAATAATCGTCGTTGGCCTCACAATCGATGCTTCTAATTTCGTTTGAACAATTTTCTTCACTCAATCAATTAATGTCATTCTAGACAATTCTAAAGACATAATTATATCGTGATTCTCCTTAGCGCTGCAATAATTGCAAAGAAAATGACCCAAAGTTGTAGGAACCAACGTTTTCTTTATTCACGGAACTGCTGCTTACTGAAATTCAGTGCTTCATTTGAAATTTCAATCAGTAACCAAGGCCTTCCTAAAATTCAGTAAAACTTTTTCAATATTGGTAGTCAAAGCGAATCACGAAGACTTCCAAATCGAGGCAATTACACAAGTTTTACCTCCTCAGAGTTTTCCTACCATGTCCCTCCTTCTTTTCCTCCTTCGTTCTCTGGAGAAAACATTAAGATCTGAATGACTGAGTATTGCTCTGAGTGCGTACAGTAATTCTCAAATTAAAAATTATTTTATTTAGAAATCGATACTGGCTATCAGAATAGAAACTCAATTTTTAAGAACAATCGGCATCACTTTTCCTGATCGTGATTGCTGAAGCAACTCATATATATATAGAGATGGAGTGAGCAAATCTATAAATCAATAAACAAAAATTTAAAAAGAAAGCAATCAATCTCAACAGCACAGCATCATGGACTTCAGAAATCAATACACAGGATCAGAATATCTGAACGTAGCTAAGAAAATGGTTTCAGGCTTCAAAACAGAGGAGGTCGTACCGCCAAAATTCAAGAGATCGAAGTCTGATAAGCCAGAATTGGATCATAATAAGGGAGAAAAAGGCCTCACTTTGAAGGATAAGTTGAAACTCGACCAGCCTGTTTTCTTCCCTGAGACAGTCGACGACTCAAAGAAGCCTTTGAACCCAAAATTGATGTACTTGTACAGCGAGAGCGATCCTCATCTCAACAGGAGAAACTTTATCGACTTCAATTAGAAATGTGGCGAACGGCAGCAGCAACCCTCTCAACCAAAAAAAGAGACATATATATATAGAGACTGAAAAAATACACAAATCTATTTTATTGAATTAAATATATGGATGATTTTCTTTTGGTGCACTTCTGAGGTGTTACTTTTGAATTTATGCTTGAAAGATTGTAAGGTTCTATACTTGACCTGTACGTAATTTCATAATTACTTGCATCTATAATACGTAACCCATTTAAAGCTCTAAATTCTAAACGATTTATTACCTTGTACATATTAGAAAGAAATAATGAGTTGCCAACTCTTCAGAATTGAGTCGAAGACTCAGTTTCAGCTGAAATAAACAATAGCTAGTTTGGCAAATCTAAAGCCACTTCCATTAACTCCATGCATGAATGGATTAAATGAGGATGAGAACTTAACATATTCCCAAAAAAAATCTATATGTAGCATTGATCGGTGCAGATTTGTCAGACTATGCGCTATCACTCCGAGAAAAAATTGTATTGCTTACATATCTCTTTGTTAAAGTTAACATTTCCGTTTTCAACGATATCGAGTCATTATTAATTCATCTGGGTGCTTAAAATAATTAAAAAAATAATCGAAAGAAACTTCAATGGGAACTGCTTGCTACGTCGAACGCAAATACGATACTTCAGATGCTGATTTGGATTATGGACTATGCTTGACTGGAATGCCTATATACGACAAGGTAAATAAAAAAAAAATTCTTATAGAGTTTTTATCAGTATCCTCCCTAGTTATATCTTGAGTGCCAATACCATACGGAAAGATTCGATTGGTTAAAGTCAAGCTTTGAAAACAGTAAAGCAGAACTGGCTGCTGTGATCAACGCAGAAGTGATTACCACCGGAGTTTACGTAAGTGCCATTGAGCGTTTGATTACCCAGCATGCCGAGAGCAACCCGACGGACAAAATCCCGATTCAGTTTCTTGAAAAGCATCCGTATATACTTCTCGATAGTCACACAGATTCGGAGCTTGTCAACACATTGCGACCTGCAATCAAATTTATCATGTTGCTTAGGGAAACTCTTCAAGAGCTGGCAAAGATAGATATCTTCATTCACACCGATAAGAGCCTATCGAAAAGTAATATTATCTAAAAAAAAAAAGGGTCTGAGTTATCTTTGTGAACATTAATAGCATTATTTGAAAATTATGAAATGAACGCGATGAAAGCTGGACTAAATGACTTCGATAAGTAATTCAACGATTTTTTGGTTGGGTTTAACGTGAATGTAATAGGGCTTTGGGAAGGCAAAGAACGAAAGCGAATTTCCAAATCATGTCGAATGTTGCGTTCGAAGTGAGGATGTATCAGCAGGAATTAGAGACAATTTCGAAGTTGTTGCCGAAGCAGCTTAGCCAACTGAAAGAGAAACTGTCAAATAATAAGAGTGCAGAAAAAAAATAAAGTAGCAGAATTAAGTCATTTCATTTCTAAGGTGAGTGTTGATAGGAATTCAAAATAAGAATTATGGTAGATTAGAGAATTGATGCACATACATAATATGAATTCAAAGGTGGGATATATATTTCTTATTGTGTGTAAAATTCCTATTCTGAATGAAAATCCTGCATAAGATCTGAGTTAATTTTTATTGTTTAGCCATTCCGAGCTTTACTTATACGTACTTAGCAAGAGATAAAAAATAGAAGCAAGAATGAGAGTCAATTACGATTCATTTTTGGAATCTCCAGCTCGTTGATCACATTCAAGTAATTATTGTCAAATTACATTTAAAGACTTGTTTTCCACAATCATTATTCTCGATAAATATTTGTGAAGAAGCATGTTTAAGAATATGTTCTTTTCATTTCAACCTTATTAATTCATTCGATCAATATTTAATGCTAACTATGTAATAAATGCTTTTTCATGTTCAATTTGGAGTGAATAAATTTGTTAATTGTCATTGAAAATTACCGAAACCTGAGAATTTACACAGATGATGCTCTGACATTCTGGTTTGTTACTCTTTACAATCTACGCATTGAAGAAATTTTTACAATTTAGTTGTTGAAATGTCTTGTCTGATCAGTCATCAAATTAAAATTACTGAATTTTTTGAAGATTATAAAAGATGAAAATTTTCAAAATTAATCAGGGTTAAACAATAATAAACACTATTTTATAGTAACTTCTTGCTATGGTTTGATAGCACACTGTCCTAACTAACTAAGATGCATTCGTAGATATTTATGCAATTAGTAAATGAGTGTTTGACAAATAACTCATATACTATTAAGGAGTTAAGAGAAGCAGATATCATCTAGTCAAGTATACTATGTTGAAGCATGGCAGCATCGACCGACCAATGGAAGTTTTCTTCTGATAAGCAACTAAAGCTTTGAGACTCGTTTGCTGGGAATATCATGAGAAATAATGCAAGCCGCAACCTCGATGAGATCCTCACTAAGCTCATTATTTACTACTTCTCAATACTTTTTTTTGTTACTGAAAATCTAGCAAGCCAAACACAGGATGATTAGACTGGAAGACAGATATCCATCAATTCGCTCAAAAGTTTCTTTTCACATTCACATCTACATCACATTCGTGTTATTCAGCTAATTGAGACTAAGCTAAGATATCAAACAGAACCCAATATGAAGACATTCATTTATCCTAGTAAACCACTCATAATCTGTCACATTAAATATCGTTACCAATTTATTTTTCTAAAAATTAAAATTTTTAACTCAAGCACTCTAAGGAGTTTGCCCTACTCTTGAATCGATCAATTTTTTTATTGCGTTCTACCTAAAGTAAAAGCCCTGCCTTTCTTGGCAAAGAACCACTCTGCCTTCACAAAAAACCTGATATAGAAAGAGAAAATATGTTCTACCAACTATTGTTGGGTACAAATCTGCCCGGAGAGAGAATATCACACTACACTCGTTTCGAAAATTTCATAGCAAAGAGCTAAATGATACTATGAAATTTTATCGACATCGAGTCAATTGAGTCAGAACGAGCATTTTTCAATCATAGTAACTCCAATTAACTAAAATATTTGTATACAACCGACGCAAGAACATTGCTATCAAGTAATTGCTCCACGAGCAAGTAGTGTCTCGATCAGTGGCACTAGTATCAAAAGAGCATCAGATTAGTCTAGGTCAAAAAACGAATTTGAAAATGTTATGAGGCAGTGTGTGGCGTGGAAGTTAATATAATTTGATCGTAAATGTGTTCTGAAATTATTTAAAACTGAGAATGATTAACACGCCAAGAGTTTTCGATAGAGAGAGGGTTATGACCCCTCAATCAGGCCAACTCCGGAATTCGAGTATCGCAGATGCCGGCCTTGCAACAAGGCAAAAACTCTCCAAAAAGCCGATACGACCAAGAACCCCTGGAATGCCTCTGGAGATTGATACGAGGTATGCATCTACAAATGTCACCCCGAAATCCAAGCGAGTCATTCAACACGGATCATTAACGAGCAGAAACTTGGATCAGCCTCAATATTCTCTTGTCACTGAGAGCAGACTCGACTCAACAAAATTTACTGATAAGCCGAGTTTGCTCGCGAGAGGAGATAAATCTCTCAGAGCAAGCACCGATTCATTGCCACTAACGACACCAAAGGCAAGAGAGTTCACTCGATTGGCTCTGATGAAGCACAGTAATTTAAAGCTGCTTGCCATTATTTTGAATATCTGATTAGATCCCTCACTCACCTCTTTAGCGAAGATATTTCCTGATACCGACAGCATTTCCACGAGCAACAGGCGGTACAAGCAATCACACCCTCCTCTAACAGAGCGAGGAGGAGGAGAAGTTGAAAAACAGTTGAAATCAACGCCAAAACCGCGGATTATCTACAAATCAGCAGATTTTAGGAACGCAAAGCCTGGCTTTCAGGTGTTCAGAGGACCACCGGAGTCCAGATATGATAATTCAGCAGGAGTTAACAGCGTGCAGGACCCCATTTCAGTTGAACAAGACGAAAACGCATCTGCGTTTGATTTGTACAATATGAAACGCAATAGACTTTTGGACCCTACAGCGCCTTTACCCAACGCAGAACCTCCTAAGTTTTCTGATAAAGAGTATGGAGTGGTAAGGGCGTTTGGTGCTTGTACTAATCAAGGGCTTTTGAGAAACTATAATGAGGATCGAGTCTCGATAGTTTTGAATATTCTGCCTCCTCCAGGCAGAAACACAGAGGAAAAGTGGCCGAATTGCAATTTCTTTGGGGTATTTGACGGTCACGGTGGCAATAAATGCTCTGAGTTTTTGAGGAATAACCTGCATCAATATGTAATCAATTTTGTTAAACAGTGGAGAACTGATTGTTTATGATGAATGCATAGGTGATAAAAAGTGCGTATTTCCCTTGGAACCCTCAAGAAGCTCTGCGAGAAGGATTTGAAGAGGCAGATAAAATCTTTTTGCAAGCATCTCTCAGTGATTTGGAGACTACTGGTACGTATGATCGATCTGGATCTTGCGCAATTGTTGTGTTGATCATTGGTAATTAACCCTTCTCCACAGAGCATTCCTGAACTCTTACTTATATCACAACGCAATAGATGATATGTGCTTCGTTGCAAATGTCGGAGATAGCCGCGCCGTTCTAAGCCAAAACGAAGGAACCAGTTGCATCGCGCTGTCACGAGACCACAAGCCTTCTGATAAGCTCGAGCAGCGAAGAATCGAACAAGCTGGAGGTTCTGTTTACCAGTAAGAAATATCTTTTCGAACTTCACGACTTATCTTATTATTATTCCTTTAGAAATTTTCCCCTTGGACCAAACGGGAAAAGACTTGATATGGACCCTGTATCGAACCCTTTCCAAGTAGTTATTCCTCATAGAGTATTTCCTGGAAGGCTCTCAGTAACTACATAAATAGATAACTTCGGTTAATTTCTTTTTCATAAGGTATCTCGAGCATTTGGTGATATTGAGGCCAAGTTGCCAAACTTCGGAGGTAATCCTCATGTCCTGATCTCCAGACCAGAGATCACGAAGTTTCAGATCGCAAAGGACCATGATTTTATCCTTCTAGGCAGTAATTCCCTCTTTAGTCTCTCGCTTCTTACCTGCTCATCACATAAGGCGACGGTATTTTCGATAAGATGACGAACCAAGACCTTTGTGCTGTGGTTTGGAAGCAAACGAAGAATCCCGATATAAAAAGCATTCATGAATTAAACAAAATCGCTGCAGAGAGGGTGATACGCGAATCTCTAATCCAAAGGTCACTTGACAACGTCACTACGGTGATCATTAGCTTCAGTGCACTAGAGGAGAAGTTCATTCCTCCTCCTACTCACGTCAGGCCGAACTCTAAACTTGAAAATTTGAGAAAGAATTCAAAAACACTCAAAACTGCGGAATCAGAATTCGAGTCAATGACCAGTCCGCTGCAAAATTCGACGGCTCATTATAAATTTTCGACGATGGATGAAAGGAGGTACCGCAGTGTGGTTGATAAAGAAAGGATTGCAAAAGCCGAAAAAGCTCATCCAGTTCGAAAATCCACGACTCCGTCTAATTTTCCTAAAATTTCATTCAAGCATTTGACTTCTCCGAGGATGTAAGAAACTTGGTGTTTAATATAAATATTCTCATATTAAATTTTTCACTATATATTACTCCTGGTGGTTTTCCATTCAGATATTCATTAAGTTTTTTGAAAATCCATCTATTTTGTAACCTTGTTTCCATAATTATCCTTATAATATAAATTGTCTGTACTTTCAAGCTTTCCATTTCTCTATGCATTTTACAAGATTATCGATAAAAGAAAAAAAGTTAAGTTTTCATTTTTGATATTGATGGGTCATTTGCAACCCCTATTGACTTTGAAACAACGGAAATGAACATAAATAACATTAATTACTATCCGGGGAGACAAATTGTTAACCAAAGGAATCAAGGCAAATAAACAATAACAAATAAAAATAAATTCAACAAATATTTTTTATATTTCAATCGCTTTACTGGCTGGGATCATCTTCAATGGTAGTCGTGGAGAATCCCTTATAACCAGTTTTATTGGGTTCATAAGGCTTGATCCCGTTATAATTTGAGATGTCTTTTAGTTTATCCATGCTTCGGCTCGAGTTTACGCTGTCGTTGCTCAACGGACTCGCTGGTCTAGTCGACTTTTGACTCGTCAACTGGCTAGAGAGTTGGCTTGGGATTTGCTTATTGGCAAGTGCAATATTGCTCGTCAAGCCTCCGTTCATCGTGATGCTTCTTCTGTTAGCCTTGCTCTCGTTTTTCAGCTTCTCATTCTCTCTAAGTAACGCTTCTTTCTTCTTTTCAAGTCTCTCAAGGGACTCTTGCAACTCCTGCTTCTGGTTGATAAGGTGATCTTTTTCCATGTTCATCTTCGCGATCTTCTTCTCGTGCTCGAAAACCAAGTTGTTCTTCTTGGACTCAGCTTCTTTATATTTCTGCTCGGCGTCCTGGATCTTTTGCTTGAGTGACTCTCTCTCACTGTCCAAGAGCCTCTGGAACTCTAAAATCTTCGCGTCACGGTCTTCCTTAACAGCCTCTAACTCTTTGAGTGCTCGCTTTTCATTCTCAGCCATCTCGATCATTTTCTTCTCAACGAATGATTGAGAGCCTTTCTTTCCATGGTTTTCGACTGCTTGGTTGTCTTTCAGTGTCTTGATCTCCTTTTCGAGCTTCTTGTTCTTCTCTTCAAGCTCTTGAATGGCGAGTTTATGTCCTTCAGTAAGCTCTTGAATTTGGGCTTGATGTTTAGCTTCGAGATTGCTGATAGTTGCCTGATGGCTACTTTCGATGTCCGCGCGATCAGCATTGCGGTTCTTTTGGAGCTGCTGAATCGTGATCTCGAATTTCCTTTGGGCTTCAATCAATTCGCTCTTGACTTGCTCTTTCTGCTGCTCAAGGAAGTTAAATTTGCCTTTCCAAAGGGCTTTGTCTCTCTCGTAGTTGGAGTTGATTTCAGCGTGATCCTGCTCAAGTTGGAAGAACTGAGTCTTGTATTTCTCGATTTCGGCATGGAGTTGCTTTCGCTCTGTCTGGAATCGTTCCTTCAACTCACTGATTTGAGTGCTTGACGATTGGCTGTCATTAAGCAGCCTCTTCTCCTGCTCACTTCTCTTTGCTTCAAGAGCCATGATTTTGTCTTGGAGACCGCTCTTCTCTTTTTCAAGAGCAGCGAGTTGTCCGTTGTAGGTTGATTCAACCTCCTTCAAAGATCGTTTGGTCTTCTCGTATTTCTCTTCGACAGCAGTCTTTTCTTGAGTGAGTCTGTCGATCCTCTCGGTATATTCTTGGACATACTCTTGCTTTTGGAGTTCTATTTTGAAATGTCATGAGTTATACTGTCATTTTTCGCGGATGAATTACTTAATTTTTCTTCGTATCTCGTTGTGATCTCATCAATTTGTCCTTGAAGCTCTTCGATTTTCTTCGAAAGGAACTCGTTCTAATGATAAATTGTTATTAAGTCTTCGCCACCACGTGTTGAAGTAGTTACCTGCTGGTTGCTAAGAGCAAGTTCTCTTCCGTACTCCACTTGCTTCTGTAAGTACTCGTTGTTTAGTTTATTATAACTACAATACCGTTATAGCTGAATGTCAAAAGACATTAATTCTTACCGAGCCTTGTAATCTTCCAACGACTCAGATAGAGCTTTCTTCTCATCATTGAGCTCCTTTCTCTCCTTCTCAATCGCTGCTTCCTTTCTCGCTCCTGTGGTCTCGAGCTGCTCTTTGATTTGGCTCAACGCGAAGATTTCCTTATCTTTCTTTGCAACCTCAAGTGTCAAAGTTTCAATCTTTGTCATCAAAGTTCCTCTCTCGCTGGTGAAGTTGGTAAGGTGCTGCTCAAGGGTCGATGCGTTGCTTGATTGCAGCTTTTGAAGAGTCTCTTTAGTTTCCTTGAGATGGTTCTCAAGTGTATCAATTGCTTGCTGCTTCAAAGAGAGTTCATGCTCATACTGATTGGTCAAGTTCGCGTTTTGAATCTCGCTTTCACGGAGATCTTCCTTATAGTTTTCGATTTCTTCCTCATGATTCTGTTGCTCTTCTCTGATTTTAGACTCGTACTCCTCAGTGAGCGCGCTGATTTTTCTATCATATTTCTCCTTTTCTTCCACAAGCTTTCTCTCCAAGCGCTCTTTCTCGATCTCGTACATATTCTTCAGCTGAGCCAAGTTATCCTCGCTCTGTCTTTGGATTTCTTTGATCTCTCTGTCTCCCTTTTGGGTCTTCTGCTCAAGATCTGACTCGAGAGCCTTAATTCTCTGGTTGAATCTCGCCTCAGTTTCCTTCACCAGTTTCATCTTTTGAGCCTCAAGAGTTCGATTCTGCTCATTGAGCTTCTCCTTGGTGGCTTCTGAAGACTCGAGATCCTCTCGAAGGGTTTGGATTTCTTTCTTCAAGTCATTGATTTCGAGCTTAGACTTCAACTCTAATTCGTTGTTCTTCTCGGTCAATTGCTCGATTTGAGTTGAGAGACGCTTGCGAATGCTCTCGAATTCTGTTTCGAGAGTCTTGAGCTCGCGACGATGAGCTTCTTTCAGCTCTTTGAGTTGTTTCTCATCGGTTTTGCTGGAGTTCGTCTCGTGATCGTTTTCGAACACCTTCAAAGTCGCTTCATAAGCTTTCTTGATTTCAGCATGCTGGCTTTTAGCCTCAGTGAGTTGGAGCTCAAGGAACTCGATCTTTTGGGTCAAGATAGCCTTTTCTTTCTCAGCGTTTCCTTTCGCGGCTTTCAACTAGAAGAAAAAAATCAGCATAAGCTTTGTGCTTTAGGAAGAAAAATTATTACATTTTCATCTTTGTTCTTATTGGAGGATTCTAAGTTGGCGATTCTCTCCTGTAAGTCCGTGATTTGTTTGTTAGAATCTTCCTTCAGTTGGGTCAACTGGCTCTCTGCTTTCTCTTTTGACGCGAGCAATTGACGATGTAAATTTTCTATTGTTGATTGTGCCTCAGCAAGTGAAGAATTCATGCCTTTGCCGCTGCTTTCCAGCCTCTTTCTGTCTAATTGAGACTGTTGCTCTCTCATGGCGAGCTCATTCTAGCAACGAGTTAATAGATGTTGCACATAGTATTTACTTCAAGTTCAGAGTTTCTCTCTTCAAGTTGGTTGATTCTCGCTTGGAGACACTTGTTCGCGTTGTCGTATTTCGTTGAGGTTTCCTTCAGTTGGTTCACGTGGTCTTTCTTCGTGTTTTTCACTTCAAGGCTGAGCTCCTATTAATGAAATGTATTAGTCAAGCTGCTTATGAGGTGAAGTTTCTCTCACCTTCTCTCGCTTGGAGACTTCCTCAAGAGATTTTTCTAAGAAAGTGACTTTCTGAGTGAGAAGGGCTTTTTCCTTGTCAAACTCAGATTTCGAGAGGAATGCTTTGCGTTCAACTTCCTTGACGGTTTCTTCACCTTGGATGAGTCGGTTCTTCAACGACTCGATCTTTGCGAGGAAACTTTCCTTCTCATAAGCCATTTCCGACCTGAGCTCATCCTCAAATTGCGCTTTCTCGCGCTTAAGATTTGCGATTTCTTCGTTCACTCTCTTCTCTCTTGCGTCCATCTCGACTTTCTCAGATTCCAACTGAGAAATCTTGTTGAGGAGATAGTTTCTCTCTTTTGTACTCTCGGTTCTCAACTCAACGATGTCTTCTTGAAGCTTCTTTTGGGTGTCCCTATATAAAAATCAAGATGATGCCTTCGAGAGAAAAAACTTACGAGGAAATCGTTTTTTGAAGCTCGAACTCTTGTTGGAGTTGCTTAATGAAGAAGTTCGCACCATCATTCAACGACTTCTGCAGGAATTCCAAAATTATCAGTCGCTTATTTGGAGCATTAGGCCCATTATCCATGAAATAAGTATTGAAGAGTCTCAGATCTCTTTCAAAATCATGGAAACTCTTATACTCGTTGGATTTAAGCTTCTTGTTGATTCCTGAGAACTCCTTGATAATAAACGAGCTGCAGACTCGGGAAGCTTCCTTCTCGTTCTCATGCTTCAAAGCCTGGAATTTTTGCTTTATTTTTCTTCTCATATCTTTGAGATATTCTTCCACTTGGTCTCCGATAGCCTTCTTCTTGAAAAGCGCCATGGCCTTATCCTTTCCCATAGCATGATAGTTTTTCAGCTCGTCAAGAGGAAGAGGCAGCTTATCTTGGAGTATCTCACGGACAGTGGCGTCATAAGCATCAGCGCCTTCCTGAGCAGCCTTCATGCATTCTGATTGGCAAACGTAGCTCCAAGCGTTCTCGATGTTGGGCACTGCGCCTTCATTGATCGCTCTGATATAGCTATGCACGAGTCCAGCATACATTGCACCGGACAGGCTCTTCCCATCGATTTGCTTTGGTCTAATGCGGTTCAACACGGTCTTTCTCAGATACATCATCTGTTCAAAGAACTCTGGGCGGAGTTTTTCGACTTCCATGGAGTCAAGGTTTTGTAAATTGTCTTCATTGGTCAATGGTCTCACGAGGCAGAAGCAGTCTCTCTCCTTGAAGAAAGAACAGAGAAGTCTTCGGATTCTATTCTTGTTTTCCACGCTGTCAGAGAAACCTTTTTGAGGGGCCAATGCGCGCTCGAGATAATCCTTGGAGGTGATAGGATCTCCTTCGGTGTCTACGAGCTGCAGAGTGAAATCTCTGACGACCCACACGAAAGATGGGAAGTATTTCGCGTAGTCTTCGCAGTCAGGTTCGTCGTCGTGGTACGATTGGGATCGAACCTGGATATTCTTCGTGAGATTCACAATCAAAGAGAGATTTTGAATGGCGGTTTCGTCAATGCTTCCCACGGAGTTGTAAAGGAAGCAAGAGCTCAGCAATATCGCAAGGGAGAAGATACGCGAATCGTGGGTTGAGTCCTCGTCAAGCGCACCGATTCCTTCGGAATCGATGACGAAAATGTTGATTGGCTCGCCATCAGCAGATTGGCCAGGGATTGGTCTGCCCCAAATCCAGAGTCCCTATTGATTGGAATGCATTAGGCATGAAGGATGAAGTCAGTCTCTACCTTTGTGCATGGATTCACAGTTGGTCCGACACCGAAACCATTGGAGCGGTCAAGGATCATTCGATTGAGAAGATAAGACTTCCCTGTTCTATACATGCCCGCGACTGAGACTACTCCGATTGGGCCTTTCACTGATTTGATGAATTCGATGGCATCGTCATTGACTTCGAGCTCTGAAAAGACGGTGGTTATTTGAGAATGAGAAGAAATTTGTTACTGTGAGTTTTAGTGTTGAGGATAATGAGAGGGATGGCTTCGTCCCTGTACAATGAGGTAGTGCTGTCTTTGAGTGTATTTGTCATTTTGTCAGTCCTTGGTTACTTATCTTTTTATAAACAAGTAATTTTTTGATTTAATTATGATCTTGAAAATTCAAAATTTAAACAGCAGCAGCATAACAGATAAAAGGCTAATTCAGAAGTATCAATTGAATTCAAATTTAAAATTTGTTTGCTGATGATGCTGAGTAGGAAAAATTAAATTTTGATTCACTTGGAAAGTTAGATTACTTCTTACCCTGGTTATGAATCATCAATGAATGCTGTGAATGCTAGCCACCTAAACGTCAGTCGCAATCTCATTTTGTGTTAGTTGGGGGAAGAGAAGGAGGAGGGGAAAAAGATATATGTCGCTCACTCTCTCCTAAGAAAAGCATCATGCAAAATAACATGAGCCCATAGCGATGAATATCTCATCAGCAGTAAATGAAAGCTAGCAATTTCGCGTTTTAAAGTGAATAAACGCAATCCAATAGAGAGAATTACAGTCAGGGATGATGTAGAGTTCTCGTGTGTGATTGAAATTTTTTAACAGATAGAGAGAGAGAACAATTATTTTCAGTCCGATTGTTATCATGCCCTTGGTCTAGTACTTCGGTTTGTCTCTATATGTTCTGGTCTATAGAAAGATACTCGAAATGAGCCATTGATAAGAGTGAAACTAACTAAACAAAATAAGCCTATTTCTTTGATTAGATTAAATAAATAAAAAGGACTTCAGAATCTTTGAAACAAAGAAGCGGTTCCTAAACGAATCCAATCGAAAGCAATGTCGAAGAATTCGCAAAGTGCGCGTTATTTACTACGATTGCAACATAAACTTCTTTAGAAAATCAGAAAGCCTCTCCAAAACCAGAACCCGAGGGATTCATCAAAAGAATTGGCAGAAGAAAAACCCCAACAAAAATCGCAGTTGTCGAAATCGTAAGTTTACAACCGAAACACTGGTCAAATATCTTATTATTTTGGATATCCACCTCAGCAAGCCGAGGATCAAAAATTCATAGAGCAGAAACTCGTTATTATCCATAACCATCTTTTGGATCTAGCTTACTCCTGCTATCAGATGATACTATTCGCCTATGACAAAAAAACTCTAGAAGATATAGAAGAGAAAGTACAATCAACCAACCAAACCAGATATTTAACATATTCTCTACTACAGATTAGTTGGAGGTTTGATTCTTTTGTTGTATCTGGCACAACTCGCAAAGAACGACAGGGTAAGGTTAACGGATCTAACATCACTAACTGCTTAAAGATAACTTGACGGAAAAAATACTAGAGATTAAAGAGGATCGAGTCACTTTTGATGATTCTGTAAAATGTTTTAAGTGAACCATTGACTGACCTCTCGTTTCAATAGATTTTTGCTGGAAGCATTTTCACCAAGGAAGAACTTGCGTAACTTTCGAATTCACATGGCATTATAGTATTGTTTTGCAGAAGCAGTGGCAGCAAGCTTCCCCCATTTACAATAATGAAGTCATTCGTCAAATATTTTAATGAGCTGAGTGATCCCAAAGCAGAGTCTAGTCTTTCTGAGAATTTAGAGCTTCCCAAACAGAAAAAGCAGATTGTTGAACCAGAAAAAAATAAAAGCACGAGGAAAACTGATCTGAAAAGCGAGCCATCAAATAGCAGTAGCAAGTCCGCTAATCCTACCAACAAGTCGGAGACCATTTCCTCAAAAGCGACTCCTGTCAAGCCTACAAAGCAAGATTCTCAAAAAAGCAAAACTAAGCATTCAGGAGATAAAAAACCCTCAAAAAACGAGGCGAAAAAATCCGATTCGAGCAAATCCGATGCAGTGAAAATTGAACCAGAGGAGAAAAATGATGATAATAAAGTAAAACATCCTCCAAAGGAATCCACGGAAGTGTTGGAGACTATGACTGGGACGCGTCGATCAAAGAGAGTTCGAAAGGCGCCTGAACCATTTGGTTCTGATGTTCAACAAAAACAGGCTGGCACAGAAAAGAATCCGACTGACACTGCAAAAAATAATAAAGATATTGAACCAGAAGAAGAAGGAAAGTTGAAAGGTTTAGAAGATTCGTCAGTTTTACGTCAGGAAATGAAAGAAGAGGAGAAAAATGAAGATAATAATAGAAAAATGGATATTATTTCACTTGGCGAGAAGAAAAACGACTCATCTTCTCAAAAAGCCCCAGCAGACGATTCTGGTTCTATTGGCCGGTTTATATCTCTGAGCAGCGCGAAGAACAGTCAATGCGAGGAAGATGATATCTCCAGTTTTGATATTGAAAATTTTGACAATTCACCTCAGAAAGAAAGACATAAAAAGCAACCTGATGCAAAAGAAACTCAAAAAATTGAAGCCAAAACAAATCCAAGTAAAGATATATATATATTGAAACTAGTAATATTAAGTTTTCTTAAAGTCTTGGTAAAAAAAGAGAGGATAGCCCCTGAAAATGAAATGGACGTGCGATTTTATTTCGATGAACTAAAAGAGATCAGGAAGCAGACAAATCAGAAAATTTTTGATTTTCTTAGCAGCACTCATAAAGACAACCTTCATCCTAAGGTTACTGATGACAAACCATCTCGTCAATCAAAGAAGGAGGAAGGCGTAATTCTGGAGAATGATATTAAAACTTCTGGAGCACTTGTTGAGGATCCTCGAGAAAATGAAATATTAAACGATCCTTTCCTTGTGAAATTATTGGGAGGTAATGTAGAATGTAAAGGCATATTCGAAAATGTAAGGGATATCGATCTTGTCAAGGTTTCTAGTACGCTCTCCCACATTAGAAACACAGAAAAAATATTCATTTAAAATTTAAGCTTCATTGAAGATCTATATATCGATTGCCCTTGTAATATCCTCTCAATCCTTTCTTAGTTCATATACTTTAAAGTCTTACCATTCTCAATTGATTGTGTCAACTACACTCTTAAAGAGGCAAGTGTGGTTTCTCTATAACCTAAAGATTAGTTTTTTCTCTATTGAAAATCAGGATCGATGTAAATTAAATTACTCTTATACTCAAAGATATGAGCGTGGCGGCATATAGAAATCGATACAGAGTAAGCCGCTTTCAGGCCGCGACACAACCCGAAGTTATGAAAGTTAGCTACAAGGACGAGGAGTACAAAGATCTTCTCAAAGCCAAAATCGTTGCTGCCTTGGAATTGTTCGTTCCTTGGCTCATCACTCGCAGCATCATTGAAAAATACGATGAATATATTAAAGTGGCCTCTGGAGTACTGTACTTCGGGGTAACTTGGCTCAAAGGCGCCCCCACGCTCGGCGAGGAGTACTCAGGGCTCCGAGCATTCTCCTTAGAAACTCTGAAAAAAATGAATAATTCAGAGGTATCACCGATCACAAAGATATTTTATATCATCGCTCATATGCTTCTTCCATTGGCTTCGTCAACAGTACTCAGAAAGCTATACAACCGATGGAAAAACCGTCAAAAGACTAAATTGCCAAGAAATTTCGGCGACTTGTTGCTGAGGGTTTTGCCTGAATATCAAGAATTGATCCATAAGATATTTAGAACAAGCCTCGGGTTCTTTCTATTGAGAGGAAATTTCTACAGATTCTCTGAGATGCTAGTCGAAGAAGGTTATAATTTAAAACGAGTGATGAAAGGAGAAAAATACGAGCAGATGGGAAAGATAATGCTGTTGCAAAACGTCTTAGAGATTGTACAATGGAAATGGGAGCTTTTGAGACGATATAAAAGTATGCAAAAAAAGCTTGCTGATATAAGGAAAAAGATCGAAATTAAACAAAATGATGATCAAGAGAAGGATGATTATGAAACCGATGATAGCGACGCTGAGAGATGTCAAGTCTGTTTAGAAGGGTTTAAGAATGCGAGTGCGACGCCTTGTGGACATGTTTTTTGCTGGGAGTGTGTTATTAAGAGTTGTATTGTAAAGAGCGAGTGTCCGAGCTGTCGCACATCGTGCAAGCCGAATGAAATTGTACAATTGAGAAATTATCTAACGTAAGTAGGTAGATGCTTCACAAGGCATTTACAAAGTTAATCAATAGTTAAGTAGAAGTAAGAGACAATATTTATATTGTGAGTTTAATACACGCCTTTCATTTTCTTTTGCTTTCAATTAATTTGATAAGGTCTTAGCTAAAAGACGGATGAAGGAACGAAAAGTGTACTTATTAGTTTGCAAGTAATATATTTTTTAATAAATTATATTCAATTACAAATATTTCATGTGAAGACAGAATTTTTTTGTACGTTTGTTGAATTTTTGAGTGATCTAAAAAACCAACCAATTTCGCTGCGTAACTCGGCATCTAAAAACAGATAATGTGGTATAAATAGAACAAAAAGTTCAATGCACATTTAGTGGTCTAATCAAAAAGGTAAAAGTGTGTCATTCTAAAAGAGGAAATTAATTAATTTACTGTATGATATATCGAGAATTAATAATCTTACAAGACTGATTTTTGCAAAATAAAATCGGGTACTAATTTCTTTTAAAATTCTTTGCGCAGCCAAAGTGAAAATATATCAATTTTTTAACCAAATTACAGGACTTTAGTAGAGCGAGAAGAATCTAAGAGAAATTAGATTGGTATCAACTCCAATCTCGATTTTTGAAAATACTAACTAATTATGTGGTTATGTCAGAGCTGATAAAATTACTCAAATGAACTAATTTAATTCTCAAATTCCTCTGTGACTTGTAGACTTCTCACCTTAGCTAACAATTTCCAAATCATAGCCTAGCCTGTTTCATAGCCAGTATATTATTATTAAGTGACTTTCCTCTCTCTTTTTTTTTTCAACACTCGGTAGAATCTGCGCATCCCACTTCTTATGACAAATATTCTGGGCAACTATTGAAAAAAATTTTTTCTCATCAAAGGCAACCACCATCCGAAGAATAGTTTTGGTGAAAACCACAAAGGCCCGCTTTCCAAAAAAAACACCATCCAAAGATCGCATATCTCTAAATACAAAAAAAAAAAACTTGTAGAAGATGCTTAATAAAGAAGAGTCTGATAGAAACCACAATCATGACGACTATAAAGGAAATTTTTCATAACAGTCATACCACTTTATAAACAAATTCCGTATCAATTTGAGAATCTCACATCAACGATACTTAGTGTACAAAATTTCCGTTATCGTCGTTTCCAACCTTAAGTGAAAAATATATTGAAAATTTTTCGTGTATTCAGTCCAACCTTGCCAGTTACGAAACTTTATTATTCCTCAGTCCTTTCTTGTATGTTTTCCTGAATATTGCTCTCCTGGCTCTCATTTTCTGGTTTATCACCCTCAGGATTATTATTATCTGAGGCTTGATTCGTTCTTCCACTAACTTTTGGTACCATCAGCTCAATTCGCCCTTTAAAATCTGGCGTCTCCAGCGGGAGCCTAAAATCGAAATGACCACCGTCTCCGTCAGCAGTGAAGCTGTCGCTTAATCTCAGATTCGGCTTAATAATGCGATCAGTGTCGATTCTCTTTGTTTCACCAACTCCTTCGTTGCCATTGGATCGTTTCTTGGTCAATTCAAGGTTCTGTGCCTCCATATCGGATAGCTCATCGGGTTTTTTATCGTCGCTTCCTCTAAAACATTGACAAGCTAGGAAAGAAGGCGCTGGTTAGCACAAACAAGCTGAGAAGAAAATATTTATACTGAGGCAATAAAGACATAAAAACGCAAAGCTCCAAATATGGCTGGCGATACTTTGCAGAATAGAGCCCATTGACATGTTTATCGGATTTCTATTTTGAAACAGGTTTTTGCTCTGGCAATAAACTAATTATTTAATTTAAATGATAAATTTGTACTGTATAAAAAACAGGCGTCTTCTATCCAAGACCTCATTGCTCAGTAAAATAAGCATCTACTTGTGCTCCTTAATAAATCCTACTAAACTATTTAGCCATTCGTGCTCTTAAGGAAGTTTTTTAGGGAATTGTCTTAAATTGATCTAATGAAAGAATATGAGTATAATTTGAATGTAGAATCATAAGCTAGAGTATAAAATCAATTTATTAGTAGCATTACTTTATTGTTCTCAGCTATCTCATATTGACTTTGTCTGCCTCTCGTCATCTGTCACAATGATCTTCCTAAGCCACTTTTGTGACCCAGAAACTACCTAATTCCTTGGCAGACTCTTGTAGATGCCACTGGCATTAAGGTTTGATTGTTTGGCTCGTTTTCAGCCCAGATCCAGCAGTTCCAGACACATCACCAACAAGATATCTCATGCAGAGTGCTTCAATGTCTTGTAAAGTAATTTTTCCATCTGAATTTCTGTCAAGGATCCTGGAGTAAGAATCAACATCAAGTTTAGAAGGCTGGAAAGAGCGATTCATTGAACGATAAGCATCTTGCATCATGGGAGCGATCTCGTACAAGTCAATCATGTTGTTACGATCCTTATCGTACATCTCAAAAAGACGTTTTGCTACTAATTTCGCATTTTCAATGTCACCGGCTTGACCGTAGCTGACTGTTGGACGATAACCTGAGCTGTACATTTTTTATGTCTGTTAAGAAAAGTAGTTATTTTTTGATTTATCTTACAAATTCAAAAAAATTTCCTTTAAACTATTCGCCTTGAAATGGAAAGTTCGACCGTTTAATCAAATTCATAATTGCAGTGGTCAGCAGCACTCATTGAATCGAGTTGCCTCGAGTAGCGTAAATCAATAACAGCTCCACAGTAGTTCTTTCAGTGGTAGGATTCCAGGGAAGAAAAGAGTTATATTTGATTTAGTTTAGTTTTCAAGCAATTATAATATGAATCTTCAAAGGTGATGAAGAATAAAGGTGAAAAGCTTGCTCATCACTAAATTGTTAAAACATTTAGGCAATGTTAGTTAATCAATTTTCGGCTTGCAAAAAAAATTGTATAATATATTATTGAATCCATTCAAAACAATTCCTTTTAGTTCGCGAAGGATAAATCTTCGCTTTTATCCATAATATCCAGCCCATTTTCATTACTACTGTTCAGCGCTTCTGGTAAAAACGAGCCAAATGTTGGGAATCCTACCTCCGAGTTCTGAGTCTTTTTCATTGCAATCTCAAGGTTTTCAAACGAAACCTTCCCGAGTCCAATGTTTTTTCCTCTGACTTGTTTTGTTTCAACAAGAGCTGTTTTAACTGTAGTTAACACTTCCTGGTCTTGCTTATCTTTCTTCTCTTGTGCAAAGAGACTGTGATTCTCTGCTGTAGGTTTCATCAGTAGGTTATGATCCAAGGAGGCTTCAGCACTAGAAAATAGATTTCCTGAATCTAAATGACAAGTGAAAAAAGATTAGTTCTTCCTATTCAATCATGTCTGCGACTACTTTGCCCGTTGATCGGTGTTACATCCTCATTCACTGATTCGTCTGGGTTTTCTAATAATTTGAGACGTCCAGACTCATCAAGGTGGTCAATTCGGAAAGTATTCGGCTCGTTGATACTTTTGTCTTTTGACTTGAATATCATTACAAAAATATGAGCTACCATTCGCTAAAAACAATTACTGTATGGCCCTCGTGGTCCTGTTGATGATGTGTATTCGAGGAGTTTGATTTATCTATATGTTCTGTTTCTTTGTCAGGAACCAGTCTCCGGTCGTTCACGGAGTTTTTATTGTCATCTTCATTAGGATTCGCTCTACTCTCAGTTTCTTCAATTTCTTCTTCTTCAATATAGTCGTCTCGAAGTTTATCATAGTTCCCCCGATAATCATTAGGACTATTGTTCTCTTTCTCATCATCGTGCTCGGTAGTCTCAATGAATTGCTCACTTTGATTCTCTTTTTCAGGATTTTTTTCTTCTTTTAAACCCAGCGCCATCAAATGCTGCTTGTATCTCTGACGTATATCTTGGTCGACTGTTTTCTGTTCTTCTGAGTTTTTATTTTGGAGCTCAAGCTTCTTGTGTCTCTTTCTTCTTAGGGGTAACTTGTGTTTTACGTCCTGAAGTGAGCATTATCAAAGGTTATTTCACTACAAGAGCTGGTCGGTACCTCATCAGTCAAGGTTTTCTTATCGTCCTTTTTCTCGAAATCAATCCCGCAGTCCCTAAGTACGCATTGGCCCATCTTGCTTAATTCAAAATTTATTGGGTATGTGGTAATTCGATCAATTTTATTCGCGCAAGAGCCTGATTTAGATAGTTCCAAAACTCCTTTTTTAATAATCCAGGCTTTTTGCTTTTATCACTTTTATCAGTCGCATATCACCGGGGTATTCTTTCGTTACTACATAGCTAATTCAATATATTGGAGCCTTGATAAGGAGAAACCCGATCAAACTATCACTTATTCTTCTGCAAAAACAAGATTTTTTGTTCAACTAGTCTACAGGAAGAAATATAATCAATCAGACAATCAGAGAGAAAGGCTTTTGCTTAATCGAGAGATTTATTATAAGTTATATTACCTTGAAAATTTGGATTTAGCACGTGCTTTACATGCCATCGTTCTCAAAGATATCGGATTCTCTCAGTAAAACCTGCCTATATTTCCACTGTTCCTCAAGCTATCTATCATTATCTTTGGTCAATTTTATCATCATATTTTATTTACACGGCTCAGCAATCAAAATTTATTTAGTTTTATTATTTGATAGACTCTCTTTACTGTCGTTTTTCTCAACCTCATGCAAACTAGTCTTTTGGACGAAGAGTCACTTTTCGATGCACTTAACGAGGAAGATGAAAAGTCCATAAGTGGCGGAATAGGTGAGTTCTCTCCTTGGGAGGTTAATTCGAAGTATACGGAGCTTTGCGCGTCTGCATATGCGACACACCAAAAGTTTTTTACACAAAAATCACCTAACCCTAAATCTTTCGTTCGCAGCAGAATCAAGCTAGCCTCGCAAGCAAGGGTAATCGCCACTGAACCTGATTCCGATGAGTATGGCATTGAACCTAGCAGAAAACCCAACCAACTACCTAAAGCAACCACTGTAGTCCCCTCCCGAAAAACAATAGCTAGAACCACAACCAGCGGACAACTTACTAGGCACCAAACTCTGCAGGGATCCCTCATGAGAACTGAAACTGAAACACCGCCTTTAGTAAATGAGAGCAAAAAGAGCGATTTTGATGTGAAAAATTATCAGGCTCAATGCGGAGAGGAAGGACATCCATCAGAGCAAATACATGATTCAATAGCAAACACTACTCGCAAATTTTCATTTGCTTTGATTAGTAAGCAGCAAAGTTCGAATGAAGAATATGTTGGAGTGAACTTCAGAGCAAGGAAGCAGCACCGAGCTGCGACGATGGAGGCAGCTTCTCCTTCCTTACTTAAGTCGTCCGCTCCACAAAAAGATTTGGCTTTAGAAAAGTCTCCATCGAGACCAAAGATCACAGAAGCTACCAATGCGAGCTCGGTGATGAACAGGACATCTTTGCCAGAGCGACTTCATGCGCAGACACCAGGGACAGTGGTAACTACGACATTGGGGATGAAAAAGGTGGTTTATAATGATAGTATGATGTCAAAAACGGGGATTCGAATTAAGAAGATTATACCTGTGCGACCTGTACAAGAGTGGCGGGTTGCTCCGGATGACGTTGGAATGATAGAAAAACTAAATAAGCTACTGCGTCCGGGTGCGATTTGAAGGAAACACGGCCTCAAATATTTTTGTGTTCATGCTGATTGAGAAATTTTTATTTGATAATTAGCGTGGTTGTGTAATTCTTTTAGTTGGAATTATCAATATAAGTCAAAGGGCGACGGGGCATTCAATTCATCAGAAAGAGAGATTATTATAATTCTCTATCATTTTGTGTTGTTGCCAGTCAATGAGACTTTATACTTTTGTATATCGGTCGACGTTAAACACTCTTTTTCATTGTTAATGATGCATTTCACATTTGCTTACTCTCTGTGCTTCAAGCAATAAAAATATGGTTTTAGAGCCCTTGCAGTTATTTACGGTTCAGACAAATAAGAATCTTATTGAGAGGTTAATTATATCTTGATCAATAAGACAAATTTTTAAAGCGTAAAAAAGGATATGATCTCAAAACTCAGCAAGACCTTCTTCAAAACATCCAGCTCATTATACACTTCAAAGGTAGTTGAATCCTTCGCCAACGTTACAATTCAACTTCTTTTATTTAGCTTTTCTACAGTCCACTTGCAAACTTTGCAGAAATCAAATCCGTCCCTGGCAACAAGGTAGTTCTTTTATGAAAGAAGCTTTTCTCATGCATACACCACAGCCACCAACTCTCGAAGAATCTCCACATGCAAGGTACGCGAGCGTCTTATTTTCCACCGCTTCAGCAAAGGAGTCTCTTCATACTGTGCTCGAGGATGTAAAGAATCTCAAAGAACTTCACGATCAGGTTTAACAGAAGCTTTTTTTTCGTTTTAACCTTGCGTTTTTGTTGTTCCAGAGTGAAATGTTCAGAGGTTTTATCATTAATAGCTCATTCAAAAGATCTCAGCAACTCGAAGTGCTCAAATCACTTTTTGACAAAGCCGATTTCCATCCTTTAACCATTCATTTCTTATGTAACTACTCTTATCCAATGACTTTGACTCCAGTTATCCTCAAGCCGCTCTCGTTGACAATCAAAGATTGGACCTTCTTCCAAAGATCCTTGACAAATACATCGAGTACAATAAGATTTTAGCTAAAGAAGAAACTATTACCGTAATTTCAGCATTGGTGAGTCATTTCTTCCTTGATTTGGAAAGTTAATGTCCCTCATTTTCGCAGGAGCTTAGTGAAGATTGGAGGAAAAAAGTTAACGATGCTCTTAAAATCGCATACAAAGGAATCAATTTTACTGTGAAATATCAGGTGAGATATTATGTTAAGTTGCAAATTGATGACTTTGATTAGTTGGACCCATCAATTCTTGGCGGCCTCCAGTTATATTCTGGAAATACTTTTATGGACGCGTCTCTGGTTTCAAGAGTCCAAAAGGTGAAGTCTGAGCTATCTAAAATATCTGTATAAACATGTTTGCTATTGTAATTGCAGAAATTGATTTTCTGTGATAATATATAGTTATGCTTGCTTTTAGCTTAGAAACGTTCTAACTAGGAGGAACGAAATTTGTATATGAAATGATTTGATACGTTAATTACGCATCCAGAAATTTGTATTCAAATTTTCCTGTTTTTTTTTTTTAAAGAGGTATTAGCACTATCTTGGAGCTATTGTAAAGAAAAATTTTCCTTTTTGATGTTCCATAATGACAATTGTTTGACGCAAACGACAACATTACAGCTGGTTGTGAGCAAAATTAGTCTCTTCTGCATTGTTAGAAAAACTCTCTTTTTTCCATTTTTCGTTTAGGCATTGCTAGATCTCTATCACCTTCATATTTTGAAATTTAGAGCGCTGAGGATGATGCATGAAATTTTTTTATCTCGCTGCAACTCTTTTAAGATCGAAGTTGCACAACACGAGATGTTATAAATTTTGATTTTAATTTGATCACTGACTTAAAGTCAAAACTCTCGAAAGGAGAATTTAACAGGCTGACAATCTCATTGTGTTAATCCATACTGCAATAGAAGTTCAATACTGTTTCAATGTGCATTTAACAAACCGGTTCATGGTCAAAAGTTAATCGCACACCCAATTCAGTGACATTTCAAAAAGGGAGGTCGCTCAGAGGTAAGAAATGTTAGAAAAACGATTATTTCACGTTGCTCAGTTAACTGGGAGAAAATCTTTCTGTTTTTCTTTCAAGCATATAACTTTCACGGAGAGATTCTCATTTACTTTGTTGAAGAAATGTAGATTTCGTTGGTTTTGTGTCGGAGCTGGTTTTTCATCTGTCCTTTGAATTGTAGGACAGAAACAATCCTAGTACGATATCGCGGTGCTTCTCGCAATTACCTATTTCTTCTTCGTATAGGTATATCGACATAAATGAGTTGCAAGAGTGGATCTTCCACTCTTACGTGAAAATAAATTAGTCTGTAAACGTTGATTCAGATATATTCGAGCTTTAGATGAATGCTATAGTCAGTACATGACGCATAATGGTGGAATGAATCAGAAAAACTCCTTGGAAAAGTTAGTCCAAGTTCTGGTATTTAAATTTCCATTTTTATAAATTTAGCCAATTGAGTTCTTGCCTTCTGTAATCAAATTGGAAAAAATATAGAACAACGCTCAAAACAGGGTTGCAACTGTTTTGTTAGCTCCATTGATTTTAATAAGGTTCGCTGGTAAGAAAAATACATGAAATAACAACATTAGTTTTCGAATCTAATCGTACCAAACTGGATTTGATTGCAAATTATGTGCAAAGTTTGGAATTCATCGGATGGATTAATCCTAATTATATGCTGTTGATGGAAGTAATAGTTATAGGAGTCTATATCTATATGTATTCGAACATAGAATATAGAGTGGAATGGGAAGGACTTTTCACGATTCCATCAATTCTACTGAGCTCAGTAGTCCTAATGTCTAACACATCCTTTGTCTTGTCCCAAGAAAGTTTTGCATTGATCACATGAGATTGAGAATTATCAGGCATTAACCCGCATAATCTCACGAAAAACGCACTAACATGCACAAAATCTCCCCTGGGAGAATAAATGTCCCAATCGTCTTCAAGTTATATCTTTGATTATGCAATTGTTTTCTTCACTGACCTTCTTCGCCTCATCTTTTCTCAATTTACAAACAGATTCTCTGGGAGCATTTGTTTAGCTCTATGCGAAACTAATAACATCATGAATATTCGTATATATTGAATATTCGGAGGGAGCAGAGAAGAGAAGCTGCCCTCAGCCGTATCAAAATGACCTCTTCACCAATCTCCTAAAAACAGCTATTAATTCTGAGTTTCTATTGCAAATCGGTTCGTCTTTTAGCTCTTACCTTCAGTACGACCAAATCTAACTCACACATCTCTCTCATGAGCAGATTCTAAGAGCCTATACTCAATATGAATTGGAGCCAATTAATCCCTCTAAGGCTAGTTCGACCATAAAGTTTGGTCTTTCCTTTATGAGATTGGTCTCTGTGCTGCAGAAAGCGACCAACGAAATAGTAGAAGTAAGACATGCAGCTTTTCGGATATGATGCTCTGGATCAAGCAAACCCCCTTTGGATTTATCAGAAGCTCATATCTGCTTGCAGCTGTCTCACCTTCAACCTTTTCATTCGTGAGCTTTTGCAGATCTTTCTTCAAGACCTGTTTCGAATGTATACACATCCCAATTTCTCTTGCTTCGGAATTGCTATCTTTAGCGAAAAATTGTTAGTTTATAAAAATTTGAGTAAATTTTTTAATTGATACAATTTTGATTTGCTAAGCGCAAATCAATGGGATTTATATTCATTCCAAAGAATTTAAACACGTTTGATTGAACCAGTTCGTAAATTAAATTGAGTTTGTATTGAAAAGACCCTATACCGAAATATTTTATCATAGAAGCTTCTCTCAAAAAAATGAGGGGTATATATATATAAAAGCCTGAATTAGAGAGAAGAGAGACCTTCTTGTATGCAATGGCACTATCTTTTATTATACATCAAGCAAAATTTCAAACCATCGTGCAATTATGAGGTAATATTTCGAAATGAATCAACGGATGCGGTTCTCAGCTGCAAATAGTTTATATCAATTCACGAGGAGACCTAGTTTCTAGATTTGTTAGGCTGTGACATCCTCTGAATAAATATAACGCTTCTGAGGAGGAAGAAAAAAAAAAACATCAGATATACTCCTATGAGAACTAACTACCATTAATTCCTTTCAAAAAAGATTGCATATTGTAGCACATCATCCAACATCGCGCTTCATCCCTTGGATTAAGGAAGAAAAGTTTTCAAAGGTCAAGAGTAATTGTCTAAGTAAAAAAAAAAAGGGAAGTCAGAAGAATCTGACTTAAAGATCAACAATTTGTAGAGGTGAGATTTCGACTATCTTAGAGGTTCTCACAACGAGAAAGAGTCTATAGACTTCTAATATAGTATTACGATTACCAACAGAGGTCTCTCCGAATTTCCACTATTAGTCTCGAATATCTGGTGATCTGAAAAAATGCAAATCACAGCGACGCATTTCTCACAGAAGATGTTTCACATTGGGATACCTTTAGGGTCGTTCTTATGAAAAATATAACTCGAAGAGATGAACAAATAAAATTACATTGGTTCTGTGAGAAACTCTTCCAAAAAAGGATTATTCTGGAAAATTTTTTTGCGTTACATATACGTGTGAATACAGTTGGTCCTAATTGTGAAGCTACCATTGTTTAGCTGAATCGATCTATAATAATAATACTCGCTACGAGGTTTGTTGATGCATTACGAGCTTGCTGCAATTCTAATCACTTGCTCATTTTTTGTAAAATTTGAAACAAATTCATTTTCATTCGCAAAAAATATTGGTTTATGAAAAAAGCCCTTA
>ENA-UOTX01000654-UOTX01000654.1-compost-metagenome-genome-assembly--contig:-NODE-654-length-34178-cov-7.356558_pt1 | contig 34178 bp, 15 predicted proteins | sample MGYA00238143_ERZ746982 | MGnify/ENA primary metagenome ERZ746982 (study PRJEB28758, sample SAMN06268862) | compost metagenome | isolation source: single cell | place: USA: California, Emeryville, Joint... | reverse complement strand
GAATTCCTACCTCAAAATCACTCTCTTTGATGTTCTTATTTCATATTTTCTTTGATATTGATGATGTTTTGATCTCAAATTAGAGAAATAATTATATTGGATAGTCTTATTCTATTTTTTCCTCTTAAGTAGAAATATTTCAAAGAACTTGTTCATTATTAGATATATAAATTGACCATAAAGGATATGTCATGTAATTCATTGCTTTCGAACGAAGCATCGAGCCGACTTGACTTGCTTTGGTGGATAGGTTTTCTTCGATTGGTTCAAGGGATCCATTACATCATAATTTTTTCCGGAGACACCAGTCGCGAACACCGAGTGTTTTCCAACATTCAGTATGCAGAAATTGCCGCTAGACATGCTTTGTATCACATCATCATTGCTCTTGAATGGTCCCACAGTTTCAAAGCCAATATTCTTCAAAATATCCCAATTAATTTCGCCCTTTTTGTCGTACCCTTGCGCTTGCGTCAAATACTTGTTAAGAGAGCTTGGATTTGGACGTTCACCTCCAACATTGAGGTTAAATCCTCCGATAAGCATAGAAAGAGAAGTGACAACGCTTCCACTACTGCCAATGGAGTTCTTGGTTTTTCCGAGGCGCTTGTTACTCCAGCGAGAGTCTGGTTGGCTGAAGTAAGGGAAAGGCGAGCCTGAGGAGGGCTGATCGGTGTTAGTGTTGAAGCTTGGATCGTAAGAATTTCCTTGACCCGGATCATTTCCGCCGCCGTTGCCGCCACCTCCAGAGTCGCCACCATTATCCTTGCTTTTTTTCTTATTTTTACCTGTTTGAGAAGGGTCTTTTTTGTTATTTTTCTTATTGGGATCTTGATTCATCACTGGCTTTGGATTTGTGACTTGGTTTCTTGGAGATTTTGAGGTAGGAATTCCAGTTGGTCTCCCAGAGGGATTCGTGGGCGAAATTGGTCTACCTCCGAGCCAGCTAGGCAATTTCGGTAGCGGGCCCGAAGGCTGGCTAGATCCAGGCTTTGCGCCTTGAATAGTAGGTTTTATAGAGCCTGCTGGTAAAGGTGAGAATGAAGGCCTTGGAGCAGAGCCTCCACTCGACGAGGGGATGCTTGGTCTGAATCCAGCTCCTCCTACTCCCATTCCACCTCTAAATCCTCCAATAAACTCGACGATTATATCGTCATCATCTGAAAAAACCAAATCCTGGCTGGCGTTTTCAACTTCTTCTGTTGGTACTGATTGTGCAAACACAGCTACTGAAGCCATGCTTAGAATCAGCAATATTAACGTAAGTTTCATTGAGGAAGGAAACAGATTCAATTCTAATCCGGAGATAGAATAATAATATCAGTCATTTGAATCGATTAAAATCTGTAAACACAAAAGCAGCCTGAGCCGGTTTTTGATAAAATAATCCATCAGAGCTTGGCCAAATGAAGTAGATCGCAGAGCAACTTTGCATTCTGCGTTTACATGCACAAGAAATGAGCCTGTTCGAGGTTGTTAGTTTCTAACTTGCAGAAAAAAGCCTAATTTTTATCGTCGAATTAAAAACATTTCAACTTCTACAAAATATATGAATGGCAAAACATTTTCGGTCACTTCATTGCTAACTGCGAGAAGCAGGACGCTAGCAAAGGCTATTCGAACTCGAAACGAAAAACTTTTAAAATATTAAATAGGAATGATATTTCTTTTTGTATTTATCACAATATATCTTCTGTCTCCAGGTGTCTAGGTGTCCAGGTGTCCAGCCGTGAAATGATAGGCCTTCTTTCTGTTATAAAGGATTAAAATAATACTTTACCAACTTCCTTAGCTTTCCACCTCAAAGACAGTACTTTAAAAATAAATATGCTGAGAACAATATTAATATTAGCGAGGTTTTCAAAGTGATTTTGTCGAGTCCCTGCCAACAAAGCCTTTTAATGATTTTTACCTCTAGTTCGACCTATTTTCGACTCATTACGTAACTCTAAGAAGTCTCTTAATAGTGAGGACTTACTTGATGGCTGAAGATTTCAATTGAGAATGCTGCTTTGCTCTCATAATAGCTACGCATTAAAATGCATTGGGAAATAATGCTCTTTTAGGGGTATATACATCTCTTGTAGATTCACACATTTTAAAGAAACTCTTCAGAGGAATACACCCACTTTTGAGTGTTTCAACAGCGAATTAAATAAATAAGTCGGACATGATGACTGTCCTTAACGCGAATGCAACAAACTTTTTATTTGATATTCCAGTTATTTCATAGATAAGCTACTGTTCTTTCATTTGATACGAACCTATAGCCTCCTTAAATCAACTACTTTTCTGATGACGAATGAATCAATAAAGAACAAATTCATGTAATTCATGTAGTCCACTTATTTAAAAACTGAGGAGATACTGGAAGCAAACACCAATACTCACTTCTTCTGGGTGGTAGATAGTCCTGGCTCGGTCTTTAGGATCCATGACGACGAAGGTGTTTTCATTGATACCTGTGACTAAGACGGCATGAATGTCATCAACATACAAAATGCAATAGTTTCCTTCAGAGATGCTTGCTGCGATCTCATCGAAGGTGTCGAATGCTCCAGTAACATGGAAACCAAGAGGCTTCATGACATTGTCATCTTCAATTTGTGCACCTTCCACATATTTCTTGAAATATCTGTTGATAGTGGCTGGATTTGAGAATTGGTTTCCATAGCCGGCAAGAAGCATTGCGATACAAGTGACGACGCTTCCCTTTTCGCCAATAGTGCTGTTAGTTTGAACACATATTTCGTTGCTCCAGCGTGAATCAGTTTGGCTGAAGTAAACCCAGATTGGCTGGGTTGCGAGTGCAGCTACTGACGCCGAAACCAAAAGTAAGAGTACGAAGGCTTGTCTCATTTCAGCAAACTTAGTTAGATTCTAAATTTCTTTATGTAAAAAGAATTATAAACTAAGGATCGATTTTGAGATAATTAAACATAAAAGCAGCCGAAATAGCTTGGTCAAATGAAGTAAAGCACATTGCTACGTTTGTAGGCTGCGTTTCCTGCACAAGAAATGAGCCTGTTAGAGGTTGTTAGTTTCTAACTTGCAGGAAAAATATTAATTTTTATCGATTCATTACAAGCATTTCAACATCTACAAATATATTGATGTCAAAACGTATTTTGGTTATTTCATTTCATTGCAAACTGCAAAGTGAAAGACGGGTAAAAATGTCGTTAGGACGACTAACAAAAAGCCTCTAATAAATTTAATGTGAATGAGAGTGCTTTTTTTTGTATTTAAAGCTCTCTTCTGTATTCAGGTGCGAAATTATAGGCCTTTTTTATGTTGTGAGGCTTTCAAATAATGTTACACCAACTACCGTTAGCTTGTTGACTCCTAATACGGTACTACAACAATAAATATGATGAGAACATTACTCTTAACAATATTTTCAACACGTGATTTTGTAGAGTTACTTACAAAAGGCCTTTGAATAACTTTTGTCTCTACTTGACCTCACTCGATCTATATCCGATTCATATATCACTCCGTAGAGACTTTTAATGGTTAAGACCTACTTGATGAATGGAAATTTCAATTGAGAATATTGCTTTGTGTTCATAAAGAGACCGCATTAATGTGTTCTGGGCAATAATTCTCATTTAGTGATGTACATACACCTATTGTAGTTTCACAGATCTTTAAAGAAGTTCTTCACAAAGATATTTTAGTAGAGTCTTCATCTAATTGACTAAATATGTTGGATATATGAAGAGAGTCATCCCAGCGAATGCAACTGACTTTTCATTAATATATTAGTTATTTTATGATAAATGGTTTTTCTTTGATAGAAATCTCTAGCTCTCTTAAGTCAAGTTCTTCTCTGATAGTATTAGTCAATAATGGATTATTATTATTCATGTAATCAACTTAATTTAGATATTTGAAGCAAACTCCAATACTCACTTCTTCTGGGTGGTAGATAGTCCTGGCTTGATCTTTAGGATCCATGACGACAAAGGTGTCTTCATTGATACCTGTGACTAAGACGGTATGGATGTCATCAACATACAAAATGCAATAGTTTCCTTCAGAGATGCTTGCTGCGATTTCATCGAAGGTGTCGAATGCTCCAGTAACTTGGAAGCCAAGGCGCTTCATGACATTGGCATCTTCGGCATGTGCAACTTCTTCGTATTTCTTGAAGTACTTGTTGATAGTTATTGGATTTGACATTTCATTCCCATATCCGGCAACTAGCATTGCGATACAAGTAACGATGCTACCCTTCTCGCCAATGGTGCTGTTAGTTTGAACGCATCTTTCGTTGCTCCATCGCGAATCATTTTGACTGAAGTAAGGAAAGTTTGGCTTTGCTGCGAATACAGCTACTGAAGCTGCAAACAAAAGCAATAATACAAAAGTTGGTCTCATCTGAGCAAAGTGATTTGGATTTCAAATTTCTTTCTGTAAAAAGAATAATAAACGAAGCAACGATTGAGATATTTAAACACAAAAGCAGCCTGAGCCAATTTGCTAACGAAATAATCGAATCGTACTACGAGCAAGCAGACCAGAATGCACTTGCGAAGTTGAAAGCGACGTTAACCGATCGAAGATAGAGGATTACCAGAAGTTGCTAGTTTCGTTGAGACCACAATGTTGCCATCATTTCATATTTGCGAGAGAATAAGGATACTATCAAATACATCTAAATGAAATAAATTGGAGAATGTCACTAAAAGCTGTCATATAGTAGAAAAGACGATCGAGAGCAACGTTGTTTTTCATATACAAACCCCCATTGCACAGGAATTTCTTTCATTGTTGCTCTGGTTACTTAAATGTGATATGATAGGTCTTCTCCTAAACTGCCAGATTTTTTCAATTACTACCTATCATGTTGAATAACTTGCTGGATTTAAATGAACAACATCTCTCAAATCTGAGGATAAATTATTTCTTGTCCTTGCTCAAAGGTCGTTGGAGAGGCAAGTACAAAAGTTGAGATTTCGATGATCTTTGCTGTCAATTCGACTTATTTCCTCTTTGTGAGCAACAATTAAAAGTCTCTCCAGATTCAACACATCCTTCTGGGTGGAGATTTCTAAAGAGAGTACTATTATCTCGTATTCAGAATTACACTCTGAATAAATAAATTGCATTGTTTCCTGCTGATGAATTCTCATTCTGTTGTTAAAAGCCAACTCATCTTTAATCCAACTAACTGCTATGTTACTTTGTATCAGTTGTGAAGTTAATTTCTACAGCTATTTTGCTTTTGTTTTGATTGATAGTTAAGCTTTTTGGATAAATTCTTCCTTCATATTATAGGAATTTACTGAGGCAATCTTAGGTCAATTACTCCTTTGATAATGAATTGAACATCAACGAAGAATTCATGTAATCATTCTATTGCTGCATTTTCACGAAGCAAATACCTGCGTTGACTGCTTGTGCGCTGTAGGTCTTCTTGGATGGGTTTGTAGGATCCATCACCTCATAGTCGTATTGCTGGATGCCAGTTGCCAAGACAAAGTGATCGCCAACGTTCAAGATGCAGTAGTTTCCAGCAGACATGCTTTGGACGATTTCATCGAAATTTCTGAATGGTCCAGCGACGGTGAAGCCAAGATCCTTCATAGAAGCCCAGCTATCTTCTCCTTTGGAGGTATAGACACCTTTTTTGTTAAAGAAGTTGTTAATAGTGCTTGGATTTGATCTTTCATTTCCGAATCCGGCAACGAGCATAGCAATACAAGAGACAACACTGCCACTGGTGCCGATAGTTTGGGTGGATTGTCCGATTCTTTCATTGCTCCATCTTGGGTCTGCTTGGCTGTAGTAAGGGAAGGATGATCCTGGTGCTGGTGGGTCAGCGAGAGGAAGAACTCCTGAATTTCCTGGAGTGGAATCACCTCTATCAGTGTTGCCAGCGTTACCACCATTGTTGCCGCCATTTCCAGTAAGAGCTCCGAGGATGCCTGGAATGGATTGACCAACTCCAGAAAGAATTCCTCCCAAACCATTAATGAGACCGCTGAAGTCTGGAAGTCCCATGCTGCTGCCTCCTCCAGAGCTTTGTTGGCCACCGCTGCTTTGATCACCACCTCCACTGCTTCCGCCTCCGCTGCTTTGTTGTCCTTGTCCTTGTTGTTGTGGGTTTTGGTTCTTCTGTTGTTGGTTTTGGTTTTGATTTTTGTTGGGCTTATCAGCTGGGTTCTGATTTTTGTTGGGTTGGTTTTGGTTTTGATTTTTGTTAGGTTTGTCAGCAGGGTGTTGTTGGTTATTAGGCTTTCCGTTTCCTCCAGGGCTGTTTGGCTTCGTGTTCGAAGGTGGGTTGACGTTAGGTTTTGGGCCATTTGGCTTTGTGCCACTGTTTGGCTTTGTACCACCATTTGGCTTATTTGGCTTTAAGCCAGATGGTGCGTTGACATTGGGTTTTGGAGTCGAACCACTTGGTTTTGAACCGGTAGAAGGCTTGGATTTTCCACCACCAAACAAGCCTTTAATTTCGGACAGTGCGCCGGAGAGACCGGAACTTGGTTTACTTCCTCCTGCTCCTGAAGGTGACTTGGAGCCTCCGCCAAGGATATGGCCAAGGATGCCGCCGGAAGATTTTCCTGAAGAGCTAGGTTTGCTTGAAGGGCTTGATCTGCCACCACCAACTTTTCCACCTCCGATTCTTCCTCCACCTCTTGCACCACCACCTCTTGCACCACCGTGTCCACCTCCTCCCCTTCCGAGGAATTCAATGGTTACATCATCATCGATGTCGAACATAGCAAGTTCTTGGTTTTCAAGTTCAAGTTCCTCTGACTGCGCAAAAACAGCCACTGAAACTGCTACCAGAATCAATAATGCGAAAGTTTTTCTCATTTGATCAGATTTCAAATTCTTTCTGTAAAAAGAATAATAAAAGTCTGAATCGATTGAGATATTTAAACCCAGAGGCAGCCTGAGCCAATTTTTTAATGAATTAAATCACGAGCTACAAGTAAGCATACCAGAACACATTCTTGAAAACGACCGCGATGCTAATCAATCGAAGAAATAGGATTGTCAGAGTTTGTTGATTTCTGCTGAGATCGCAATTTTCAAGAGAGATAAGAGTATTTCCAAATAAATCTGCAATAATGCTCACAAAACAATTTCATCACTTCAATGAAAACTGCCGTGAAAAAACGCACTGTACAAACGTTATTCTTCTTATTCTTCATTAGAGTAAGTGGTGGATGGAAATTTCTTGTAATTATTACTATGTTCAGCTTTTAATTATAGAAGAACGCACTTTTCCTTAACCATTAGGGTTAGAAATAACTTATTAAGGATGCCCTCTTGGCCTGATATGTATTGTACTTAAAAACTATGAAAGAAGATTTGTAGAGATGAATGCAAAGAAATAAGGACGTCCATTGACTTTTGCTGCTAATTTGTTTTATATCTGCTTTGTGAATAGAGCTTGCTCGTCTCTTATTTAAGGAATCCCTCTTGAAGATGATTTTAGTACGATCTCATGTTAAAAATTGCATTCGAAAGAAATGTTCTGCTGCTTCCTGCTGGCGTTCTCATTTGGTCATTGAAGACCGTCTCTTCATTAAGCCAGCTCTCTAATAAGGCATTTTATCTCATTTTTTCAGTTAATTGGCTTACAAACTAGTTGATTGTAGTTCGTTCTTTCTGCAAAAGCTACAGTATTTTTTTACTAATGGATAAAATTTTTTTCAAGATAGGAATTTACTGACTTAAATCAACTACTTCTTTGATAACGAATTGATCATCAACAAAGAACACATGAAATCATTCTATTGTTGCATCTGCACGAAGCAAATAGCAGAGTTAACTTCTTGGGAATTGCAGGTCTTCTTGGATCGGTTTGTAGGGTCCATCACTTCAAAGTCGTATTGTTGGATGCCAGTTGCCAAGACAAAGTGATCGCCAACGTTCAAGATGCAGTAGTTTCCAGCAGACATGCTTTGGACGATTTCATCGAAATTTCTGAATGGTCCAGCGACGGTGAAGCCAAGATCCTTCATAGAAGCCCAGCTATCTTCTCCTTTGGAGGTATAGACACCTTTTTTGTTAAAGAAGTTGTTAATAGTGCTTGGATTTGATCTTTCATTTCCGAATCCGGCAACGAGCATAGCAATACAAGAGACAACACTGCCACTGGTGCCGATAGTTTGGGTGGATTGTCCGATTCTTTCATTGCTCCATCTTGGGTCTGCTTGGCTGTAGTAAGGGAAGGATGATCCTGGTGCTGGTGGGTCAGCGAGAGGAAGAACTCCTGAATTTCCTTGATTGGAATCACCTCTATCAGTGTTGCCATTATTGTCACCGTTGTTTCCTCTATTACCAGTAAGAGCTCCGATGATGTTCGGAATGGATTGACCGAATCCAGAAAGAATATCTCCAAATCCATTAATGAGTCCGCCGAGATCAGGGAGTCCCATGCCTCCTCCAGATCCGCCTTGTTGGCCTCCACTGCTTTGGTCACCAGATCCACCACCCATTCCGCTGCCTTGGGAACCTTGTTGGTTTTGATTTTTGTTTGGCTTATCATTTGGGTTTTTGTTGGGTTTGTCGGCTGGGTTTTTGATAGGTTTATCACCTGGTTTGTTTGGTTTGTCAGCAGGGTGTTGTGGGCTGGTAGGCTTTGTGTTTCCACCAGATGGGGGTTTTGTGCTCGTTCCACCATTTGGCTTAGGAGCATTGACAGTTGGCTTTGGCTTTGTGCTACCGAACCAGCCACCGGATGGCTTAGTGCCGCTAGAAGGTGCGTTTACATTTGGTTTTGGAGCCGAGCCACCGGTTTTTGGAGTGGAGCCACCGGTTTTTGGACCCGAATGTCCACCGAACAAGCCTCTAATCCCGGACAACGCGCCTGAAATTCCAGAACTTGCTCCCGTTTTAGTTCCTGAAGAAGATGGCTTGGAGCCTCCGCCAAGAATATGGCCAAGGATGCCACCGGATGAATGCGTTGAACCTGAAGAGCTTGACTTGAATGAAGAGCCACCTGTTCTTGGAAGAATTATGCCGCCACCTCTTGAACCACCACCTCTTGCTCCACCACCTCCTCTTGAAAGGAATTCAACCGTAACATCATCATCGAACAAAGCGAGATCTTGGTTTTCAAGTTCTTCTGATTGAGCAAATACAGCTACTGAAGCTGCGATCAATATCAACAATGCGAAAGCTTTTCTCATTTGAGAAAGTCCACTCAGATTTTAAATTCCAATCTGATAAAGAATAATAAAAGTTTAGATCAAGTGAGATATTTAAAGAAGTCAGACTCGAACACAGCCTGAGCCACTTTGGAATAAATTTTATACACGTGATTAAACAGGTACACAGACCAGTACCTACTAATTACTTTTGGACACAGCAACGATGTGCCCAATACATACTCTTCGGAATGACTTGTTTAGTCCTCTAAAATACGACGCGAACTCGATCTCAATGTCCTTTTGAGAGACAATCGAAAATTCTATAGTGGCTTTCTCAAACATAAGATCTCAAGGCAAGATCGCATTTTGAATCCATTGAAATCTGAAATGAGCAAAAATGCATGGCTTTCTCATTAGAAACTGCTCATTTTTTAACAAATTTCCAGAAAAGTTTCTGTATTTTCCTTGCGATCTACTATTAATTATAAGATCGGAGTGAAATTCTTTTTTCTTTGAGACTTTGATCTCCGTTTTGGCTAATACTTATTGTTTTCTCACGAAAGTTGAAATCTTAGGTTAGAGTTAATTACAAGTTTTCAGCAATACTAAAATAATTCAGCTAAACTTAGTAATGAAACATCAATAGCGCAACAAACTACTCACATATCACTGAAATATTATTTTACGTTTCATTTCGTTCTGCTTTTCGTTCGAAGGAAGCCTGACTAAAAGTACTCTAGCTATGAAGACAAAGATTTTGCCTCAGGAGCATACAACGAATAAACATTTCGGCCTTTTTTAAAGTTTGAAATTTCATTTCGCTCAAAACATTTCCCAAACATCTACTATTACAGAAATTCCTTCTAATTTCTTAAGTTACACATGTATGTGTGCTATGATGATGTTTTGGCTTACGCTTCGGTTAGTTTTGAGATCAATTGTCTTTACGTTAGAGGAATATACTCTCAGCAATCATAAATCAATTAATTCTTTCATAAAATGTTGGGCAACAAAGAATTATGCATTACCACTTATTTTGTTTTACGAAACATCTTGCTGAGGTGACTTCAGAAGACTTATAGGATTGCTTGGATTTGTCTTTAGGGTCCATCACATCATAACTATCTCCACTAATACCAACTCCCAAGACGGCGTGAGATCCAATGTTCAGAATGCAGTAATTTCCATCGCTCATATTTTTTACGACTTCATCGTAGGTGGTGACTGGTCCTACAGCCTCGAAACCAAGACTCCAGATAGCAGCCCATCTGATTTCGGCCTGGTTGTATGCATTTTGTAATGTCAAATGCTGGTTAAGTGTGAGAGGAGTTGCACATTGACCTCCAACATTGACGTTGAAGCCGGCTAACAGCATAGCAAGGGAAGCAAGGGCGCTTCCGCTAGAGCCAATTTTTTGGGTAGTTGAACCAATAGCGACATCCTTCCATCGTTTGTCTGAGAGGCTGAAGTAAGGGAAAGATGAGCCCTCAGCTGGTTGGTCGACACAGACTGGAGTGCTTGGATCTTCAGCTGGAGTGACTGGAGTGTTGCTACTTGGGGTATAAGTTGGAGTGTCAACTGGTCCGTCAAGTGGGTTGTTGCTTGGGGTGTTGGTTGGGTAGGTTGGGTATGATGGGGTGTTTCCTGCTTGGTTAGGATCGGCGCCGTTATTACCTCTGTTTGAAAGAGCTCCGATAATGCCAGGAATGGCTTGGCCTGCTGAAGAAAGAATTCCTCCAAGGCCGTTAATGAGGCCTCCGAAATCTGGAAGTCCCATGCTGCTTCCACCACCGCCACTACCGCTATCACCACCGCCCATGCCACCTCCCGATCCGGATCCGCCACCCATGCCAGAGCCTGGGCTGCTGCTTGGTGCGTTATTTGGGATTTGTTGATCGAGGTTTAATCTTGGGTTTGAAGTTGATGGTTTATCACTGGGTGTTTGCTGACCATTTGGATTTCCAGTTGGCTTCTGAGGGCCACCTGGTGTGTTTCCAGAAGGTTTTCCTGTTCCAGTTCCGGCTCCAGTTCCAGGTGGCTTTCCTGTTCCAGTTCCACCAGGTGGTTTTCCGCCGTTTCCGCCAGGTGTATTGACGTTAGGTCCTTTAGGACCGCCGAACCAACCGCCAGAAGGTTTTCCTGACCCGATGCCAGCACCTGCCGAAGCTCCTACTGAACCTGGTTTGCCGTGGCCTCCGCCCAGGCCAGCACCCGCTGAGCCTCCGACAGCACCTCCAGTTGGTTTACCGTGGCCGCCAGTAGGTGCGTTCACGGTAGGCTTTGGGCCGGTAGAACCTGAACCACCATGTTTTCCTCCACCAAACAAGCCTCCAATTTTGGATAATCCGCTTGAGACGGCACCACCTATTTTGCCTCCTACTCCGCCTATTTTGCCTCCTACTCCACCGAGATTTACATTAGGTTTTGGTGGCGAACCGCCCGAAGGCTTTGAGGATCCTGAACGTCCACCAAACAAGCCTCCGATTTTTGAACCAACGCTGCCTCCAATTTTTGAAGCCACGCCTCCGATTTTTGAACCTACACCTGAGAGAGGACCATGAGAGCCACCTGTTTTACCTCCTCCAGAAATTGGTTTGGAACCACCCGAGGGTTTTGAGGAAATTCTTGATGCTGCAGGTCTTGCTGCGGGTTTTGGTGCAGATCTTGGAGCTGCTCGTGGCATAACTGCTTTTCCGAAGTATTCAATCGTCACATCATCATCGAACAAGGCAAGATCTTGGTTTTCAAGTTCTTCTGATTGAGCAAATACAACGACTGAAGCTGCGATCAATATCAACAATGCGAAAGCTTTTCTCATTTGAGAAAGTCCACTCAGATTTTAAATTCCAATCTGATAAAGAATAATAAAAGTTTAGATCAAGTGAGATATTTAAAGAAGTCAGACTCGAACACAGCCTGAGCCACTTTGGAATAAATTTTATACACGTGATTAAACAGGTACACAGACCAGTACCTACTAATTACTTTTGGACACAGCAAAGAGTGTCCAATAAATGACGAATACAGAGGCTTTTAAGCCGCGAAAATGTAGCGCAAACTCAAATTCAGAGTATTTTCGAAAGAAACTCACAAATTTCTCAAGTATTTTGTCGAACTCATGAGGATTCATTGCAAAACACGCTCTAATTGGACCTCATAATGATGAAAAAAGGTATTTAGAATGATACCTCTCGTGATATAATTGGCAAATTAAAAAAAAAAATGCTGAGCAGCAATTTCTTATATTTTCTCTTGAGCTGCTGTTAATTGCGAAAGAGGAGACTACTTCTCTATTCTTGATGACTTTGACATCGTTATTCGCCGAATGCCTTTTGTTGTATTTAGAATTCTCTCGAATAAGTTGAAATCTTCGACTATTTTACTAGCTTCTTGATGGTGAAATATGTTAGCTTTAGTTTTGACTTAAACCATGAATATAGCCCCAAGCACATTTTCTGCGTTCTTGATGACAGGCCTTTGTTACAAAAAATATGCATCGTAATAATCTAAAAAATATCAACTATCGCTGCTCTCTATTCGACTAATCGGCAAATTCGATGTTATATATATATACCATTTTCAAGGTGGTAGGTATCACCACATTATCGCTTGAGCCTCAAGTTTGCTGTATCGGTTGTGCTACATGAAGATATGTGCATGCAGTTGTGAAAGTTTTTATTGGATAATATAGACACGTTTCTGGGTGTTTTCCGGGTGCAGACGCAAGCAATCTGTTCGGTGTTCGGTGAGTCAACAAATGGTAGTGGAGATCCATCAAATTAATGATTTGGAGTATAAATTTTAGGATGTTCATTTAAGAGCTATCTCAAAACAAAGTTGCTTCTTCCAAAAGTTTTGGAATACTACAGAACAATTCAAAAACCACAACTCATGTCCTCACGCTTTAATGCAAATCTCCGCTACTTTCAGTAAGTGTAGCGGAATAAGCCTTATATTATTTTATCTTCTATGAAAGTTCGTCCAAGGAGAAAATCAGTCTACACTCGCCATTTGCGTTTCCTCTCCGATATCAGTCATTATTGAGGAAGAATACATTGATTGAAGTTCAACTCTTACTTTAAGATCATCAGATAGCTCAGTATTTTGTTGAAAGGTAATTTCTAAAATATGTCAGATGGGCTATAATAATGCTAGTTCTACAGCTACTTGATCTTGCAAAGTTTTTTAGTTGTTTGCTTGTTTGTATGATAAATTGCACTTTCATATTATGAGAATTGCCTAGGCATTTGCAACAAATCAACGAATTCTTTCTTAACAAATTGGTGGCAAATAGACCAACAACAAGTAATTAAATCCAGACATGATCAATCTATTTTTTTTTAACGAAGCATCGAGCCTCTTTTACTTCATATTTGTTATAGGTTTTCTTGGATTGGTCTCTTGGATCCATCACAACATAATTGCCTTCTGAGATTCCAACTGCTAAGACTCAGTGTAGATCAATTGTTAAAATGCAGTAGTTTCCACCAGCGATGTTTTTTGCGATTTCCTCGAATGCTTTGAATGGTCCGACAGCCTGAATTCCAAGACTCAATAACACAGGCCACCTGATCTCAGACCTCATAATCCACCCATATTCCTGTTTCAAATACTTGTTAAGAGTGCTCGGGTTGACACTTTCACCTATGACAGTGACGTTAAAGCCAGCTAAAAGCATGGCGAGGGAAGTGAGTTCACATCCGCTGGAGCCAATTGTCATGGTAGATATTCCCATAACCTCGTCGCTCCATCGAGGGTCTAATTGGCTGAAGTAAGGGAAAGATGGGCGCGATGAAGCATTTGTTTGAGAAGTTCTTGGCAGATTTATATCATCATTTCTTCCTCCGAAAAATTCAATTGCTAAATCATCATCGAGTAAAGTGAGTCCTTGGTTGTTAAGTTCCTTTGATTGTGCAAATACAGCTGCTGAAGCGACAATCAAAAGCAGCAATGCGAAAGGTTTCCTCATTCGACAAAATTGGCACAGATTTCAAATTCTATTCTGTAAAAAGAATAATAAATGCAGGATCGATTGAGATAATTAAAGGCAACCTTTAAAAAAACTTCCTGAGACTTCTTCTGATAAATTAAATTTTAATCTTGACCCTTGAGGAGACATACCAGAAGGTATTCAGTGTTTTGTATCCGGATGCTATCTGCTAAAGAGAGTTGCAAATTCTTAATGAATATTTCACAATCCAGTAATTCTTTAATCATCGATGTGAATACAATGGAAAGACGCTCAAAATAAACTGTGTTGTGGTTGCTGAAAGGAACACATCTTTCAAAAATTCAGCGTAGAATTTTGTATTGTTCTCTCAGCATAGTTCTATATCACTATCGATAGACTCTCATCGTCAAGCCTTTAGCATTTTATTTCGGTTAATCTGTTTTTTTCAGGTTTTGGCTTCTTCATACAGACAAGAACTCCCAATAATAACAATGATATATGGTAACTCACATCAGATTTCAATAAGAAAAACTCCAGTGTAATTCGTGTAAAATTTACTTCCGAAGTTTTTGCAAGTAGCACTCAAAAAAAGAGCAAAAAATTAGGAATATCATCACTGTGTTCTACTTATGCGAAAGGTTAGTGTTCGAAGCTCATTACTTGGATAATTTTCATTGAGCTAGCTAAATTTGTTAGTCTTTTTGAAATGATAACTAATTATGTGCTTTTTGATTTTTTCTTTTTTTTTTTGGTTTTGGTTTTTGTTTCTTCTTTTTTTTTTGAGTTCGGTGGTTTGTAGTTTGATATTTCAATCTCTCACAATATCAAGAATTACCTAAGCAATCACAAAACAGCCTATCTTTTCATTATGAATTGATCAACAGAGAATAGTTCAAATTCCAAAAGCGCTCAATCTATTGCTTTTTTACGAAGCATCTAGCCTCTTTGATTTCCTTTTTGTGATAGGTTGTCTTGGATTGGTCTCTCGGATCCATAACATGATAATTATCTCCTGAGAACCCGACTGCCAGGACATTATGCAGGTCAATAGCCAGAATGCAGTAATTTCCAGCTGCGAGATTTCGTATCACATCATCGAAAGCTTTGAATGGTCCGACATCCTTAAAGCCAATATCCCACAAAGCAGGCCATCTAATATTGCCATGGATAAGCCATCCATCTGCTTGAAGTAAATACTCGTTAAGATTGCTTGGGTTTACACTTTCACCTCCGACAGTGAAGTTATAACCGCCGAGAAGCATGGTGAGGGAAAAGAATTCACCTCCGCTGGGACCAATTTGTAAGTAAGATTTTCCCATGCGCTCGTCACTCCATCTAGGGTCTAATTGGCTGAAGTAAGGGAAAGCTGGGCGGTATGCAGCGTTAGATTGGGAAGATCCTGGCGCAAGGAATTCAATCGTCACACCATCATCGAGCAAGTAGAGTTCTTGGTTGTTAAGCTCTTTTCCTCGAGCAAATACAACTATTGTTACCACCCAGAAAACTTGCAACGCAAAGGCTCTTCTCATTTGAGCAAATTCACTCAGATTCCAAGTTCGAATTTGAAAAAGAATATATATTATTCAGACTAATTGAGATATTTGAAGTCAACCTCAGAAAACTTCCTGAGACGTTTTCTGATAAATGTTGTAACTTCCTGTAGCATTTCTGCTAAATTAAATTTTAATCTAGATCCTTGAGGCGGCAGAACAGAACGTAGTTACTGTTTAATATGTAGATGCTATCTGCTTGACAACTGGCTCAGCTTGATGAATCTCTTATAGTCTTCGAATCGCAACACTAACTTGAAATCTAAGAAAAGTTTATAATTTTCTAATAAGGATATCTTTCATTCCACTTCCCTGATAAAAAAATGTAGATCTTAATAGAAAAGAATGCTTTAAATGATATTGACACCTTCTCTCATGGGGCTTCTAATTGCGATTTGCTAGACTTTCATCTTTGTGGCATTGTATTTCCACTAATTATTGCTTCGTAATGTACGAATAGGAAACACAAACAATTTTGATTTCAGACAGCGAGTTCAAAGCAATTTTGAAATATTATCGCAGACTTCACGGCGAAATAGCAAAGCCGTAGATTAACTTCAGGCTAGTGAGTCTCTCATCTAAATTGATAGGTAGTTTGAGAGTGTGTTATGCGACCTTAAAATGTTTTTAGGTTTTGTTTCTGAGAATTTATTCTTTTATTTTCCTGAAACTTCATCTAGTTTGCTAGTCCCTCAAGAAATCTATCAATTATGGATAATTCAAGCAACAAATTATAGCTTGCATTGAGCACTTAACTTCACTAACTCGTTAACTTGTTGGAGGTAACAGGATTCTTAGCTAGGTCTTTCCATGACTTCTTAGTTAAAAGTCGAGTGGATTGCTGCTAGCTGGGGCGTCAAGTGGGTTGTATTGAGTGTTTGTCTGAGTGGAATCAGCATTGCCACTGTTGCTGCCGCTTCTTCCAGCAAGGCCTCCGAGTACATTGCTAGCTCCGGAAAGAATTCCGCCTATCATCTGTCCAAAATCTGGGAGTCCCATACTACTTCCTGATCCGCCACTTTGTTGGCCGCCTTGTTGACCACCTTGTTGTCCACTACCAGAACCGCCACCAGATCCACTTCCACTTCCAGAGCCAGAGCCTGGGTTACTGCTAGGTGGGTTATTTGGAATATGAGCATCCAAATTTAGTCTTGGGTTTGACTTAGTTGAATCAGAAGGGTCTTTTTTCTTATCATTCGGGTTCTTTTGCTTGTCCGCAGGGTTCTTTTGCTTATCAGAAGGGTTCTTTTGCTTATCAGAAGGGTTCTTTGGATTTGCGGAGTTCATGCCAGTAGGTGGCTTCACATTAGGCTTTGGGTTAGAGTCAGTCTTCGTTTTTGGGTTCATACCTGCAGGAGGCTTGACGTTAGGCTTTGGGTGGATGCCTGAAGCTGCGCTTCCACCAGTTTTGCCAGAACCACCTTGGTGTGAGTGAGAACCACTAGCTGCAGCCCCAGCGTGTCCACCAGTTTTAGAACCTGACGTACTATGGGTTCCATGTGATGCCTTCGAGGCAGAAGCTTTTCCGCCTGCTTTACCACGATGTCCACCTCCGTGTCCACCTCTTCCGAGGAATTCAATGGTCACATCATCATCAATATCGACCATGGCGAGTTCTTGGTTTTCAAGTTCCTCTGCTTGAACAAATACAGCCACTGAAGCTGCGAGCAAAATCATTAATGCGAAAGCTTTTCTCATTTGAGCAAAGTCACAGATTGTAAATTCTAATCTGAAAAGGAATAATAAAATTTCAGTATTTAAATACATGCGATCACAGCCTGAGTCACTTTTTTATTTATTTTTATCCTCATTAGAAAAATAGGAGATCAGGACAGGACAATTTCATTCCTCTTGTAGACGCAACGACGATGTAGCTAAAACTGACTCTTCGAGACTCCTTTCCAGCCTCTGAAATGCCGGATGATCTTTATCTCAAACATTTTCAAGAGAATAACAAATTTCTTTCGGAAATTTCTCTATCCTTGGTGTTTTTGTAGTAAAACGATGTTTTCATCACACGATTGAAAATTGGAAAAAAGGACCTCCCAACCTCGCTTTTCTCGCTTAAACTATACCATTACAAGAATACTGATCCTGTTCTTCATCTCAGTCCTCCTGTAATTAGACTATTTTCGGTTTTCTTTGTTGTCCTCCTATATCTCGACAATGTAATTTAACTACATTTCAAGACTCGTATTTCGATCTTCTCATGAAAGCTAAGGGATTCTCAGGAGATTAATTCTTCGTTCTTATACTAACTTACGATATTTTACTATTTTGTTCTAAGTGATTGGATTAATAAAATGATTTTCTTGAAACTAACTCATTATTGAAGTATTCAGCTTTTTGCGTAGTATTTGATTTGCTCTTTGGCTTATAGTTCTTTCATACTTTAGAAATTCACTGAAGGATTCTCATATCAACTACTCCATTAATAATAAAGATTTCAGCAAAGAATAATTCATGTAATCAATCTACTGTTGTTTCAACTCTTCTTTCAAAAAGCATCTAGCTTCACTGACTTCTTTGGAGTGAATAGTTTTCTTGGCTGAGTCTCTTGGATCCATGACCTCATAGTTGTATTCTTGGATACCAGTTGCCAAGATCCAGTGATCTGCAAGCTGTCCAACGTTCAAGAGGCAGTAATTTCCATCGGACATGCTTTGGATCACGTCTTTAAAGTCCTTGAATGGTCCAGCAGCCTCAAACTTAAGACTCTTAAAGACTTCCCAGTTAACTTCTCCTTGGGCGTTGTAGGCTCCTTGTTTGTTCAGGTATCTGTTGATGGAACTTGGATTAGATTCAACAACCCCGAATCCGCGAAGAAGCATAGCGAAAGAAGTGGCGACACTTCCGCCGTTACCAATTGTGAGGGCAGTGTTTCCGATCTTTTCGTTGCTCCATTGTTCGTCTGTTTGGCTGAAGTAAGGGAAACCGCCTGTGTTTTCTCCTGCATTTTGGTCTCGAATCACTTCACTTGGTTTTTTACCAGCAAGGAGTCCTCCAACGACAGTAAGAGCATTACCAGCTCCAGAAATAAGTCCTCCGATTCCTTTAATGAGTCCACTAAGGTCAAAGCCGCCACCTCCGCCGCCACCGCTTTGGTTTTGACTTGGGCTGGTAGGACTATTAGGAGATTGTTGGCCTTGATTTTGATTTTGCTTTTGTTTCGGGTCTTTTTTATTTTGCTTGTCAGAAGTCTTCTTTGGGTCCGAAGATGGCTTCATGCTAACAGGTGGGTTGACACTGGGTTTTGGAAGTCCATTTTTGGAAGAAGCAGAACCAGTTTTTTTACCAGAGAGCCAGCCTCCAACTTTGGATAATGCGCTTCCGACAGTGGTGGCTGCCTTGCTGACTATGCCTCCAGTTTTGCCAGTTTTACCGGTGGATCCAGTAGCATGTGCGTTAGCAGTGCTACCTTTTCCTTGTCCTCCTTTTGTACCTTTTCCGCCCTTTTTGCCTTTTCCTCCTCCTCCCTTTCCGTGGAATTCAATCGCCACATCATCATCGAAAGTGTCGAGATCTTGGTTTTCAAATTCTTGGTTTTCAAGTTCTTGGCTTAGAAATTCTTCTGCCACTTCTGATTGAGCCAATACAGCTACTGAAGCTGCCACCAATATTAATAAAACGAAAGCTTTTCTCATTTGAGCTCAGATTTCAAATTCCAATCTGAAAAAGATTAATAAAATTTCGGACCGATCGACAGCTTTTAAAACATACGATCACAGCCTGAGCCACTTTTTTAATTAAATTTATTCCTCGTTATTGAGCATACAGACTCGATTATACCTAATAAGTGGTAAAAGTCTGTGTCTTCGGTGAGCTTCGACTCTATAAAGGTCTCTACATCTCCAATTCGCCAATACACGTAATCATGGCACTCCATTATTTCAAAGGAATTGCATCTTATTAGTGAGATTGGAATTGCTACAATCATTTCCTAATGAAAATAGAAATGAGATTGTTGCCATATTCTGTCATTTTGGCTTTGTTTCTGCATGAAAAGCCGATGTATTTTGCCAACTGTAATATGGTATTCAGCTTTGTTAGCAATCTTTTTGTTCGAAATTTACGCCAATAAATTTTTTTTCCAAGTTCAAAGGATGAGAAAACTGAGGATACAACTACAGCCAAGAAAGCTTGAAGGCTTCCATTATATTCACCAAAATTTCTAATATTTACGCACAGTTGAAAATAGAAAACTAATGTTTTCCCTTCTAATTCAGGACTGTGCAGACAGCTTACCTCTAGTCGATAGAGGATAACAGCTATCAGCTCCCATCCACTCTCTACAAACACTCGATTTTTGTTAAGAGTAAATTTTCTTTTGGTGTAATGCTCAAATCACAGCATACACGAAAAAATTAGGAATACATTTTCAAGCATTTAGTCCATGATCGAATATAAAGGACCTTTCGAGCAGCTCCAAGCAACTTTGGACGACTTTCTCACCTGTATTTTGGCTCAGGAGCATTTTGATTTACAAGTCTTTTGCTGACACAATGAGAATTCTGATTATATGCTGCTTCACAAAAGACACCATGTCCAAAAAAATTCTCTTTTTTCTTACAGAACCAACCTTAACACGGTTCTCAGCATGAATCTGACGACCTTATAAACTTTTTTCACCCCAAAATAAGTTTGTTGATCTTTCTTGAGGAAATGGCCTTCGTAACCTTTGTCATCCTAATTGATATTTTAGTAGACTTACGTGTCCAAAATCCTGCATAAATCAGCAGCAAAATTCGATTAAGGCGTCCTTTTTGACGCGTGCTTATAGGGTCTTTCTACTGTATTGTTTTTAAACCTTCTTCATTTCTTTTGCGTTTAATATCTTCTGGTGAATGTAAAAACCGTCCTATAGGCAAGCTCTTTATTCATTTCCATGTATCGAATTGATTATTAGACCTGAGGTAGTTTACTTTCATATTTCAAGGAGACTTTCCAAATCAAAAATTATGGTAATTTGCGATCGAATGCTAAAGCTGTTGCTAGTTATCGATTACCGGTTTCAATCTTCCTGGAAGAATCTCCGCAGTACATTTATTTCCAGGAAGAAATTACTTCTCCTGAGCCGAAAAAATTCTTCCGCAAACATAATATTCATTGCTATCTGTCTTCTCGATTTAACCAAAATTGCGTCAATATCATACCCTTTTTGATACCATGAATCTTGTTGAGCGAGCTTCAATGTTGTTGCATATTATTGCTGTGTGTAATTTCGGTGTGAAATGAAATCTTACACAGCAAATTTTTTTAGTAAATCGATAATCCCTGATATAAAGAAGGAGTGTTTTGTAAAAACAAAAATTATATCCATTGTCCCAAGTGTGCTTTAAGCATACATATGAACTATTCTTTAATTGAAATGATGTAACGTAGTCATAAATTCTTATTGAATATTTCATTAAATGTGTCCAAACGCTGCATTAAGCCAATAGAATATGTCTTCTATAGTTTGAAATGGAGATTCCAACTAGCTTTGGCCAGGACCAGAGTCATGCATGAAATTGATTTAAATTTTCTTAATTACTCATCTCATCCAAATTAATCAAAAGAGTGAGTCGAATCTGAATGTTTGTTGATTCAGCCACAAAAAGCAAGAATTAAGTCGAATGATGAAAATATTATTCCAATTCATCCGAAAACATTGTTTCTACTATCAAGTATTCACTTTACACAGCATATGTCATGAACAAAATCTCTTATATCAATTCTCTAGAGAAATTCCCATTCGAGAATTGAAATGGATAATGTTCACTTAATACTCTAAGGTGTGTGTTCACTCGAAAAGTTTAAGGTATCGACTTCTTATTAATTTTTTATCCTCATGCAGTTGATATGAAAACACCTGAAATCTATATCCGCAAATTGCTGATGAAAATATTAAAAGCATATACAATTTTCTTGTTATTCTTCATCTTTTTCAAATGGTCCAGCGAAAATCAAAGTGTGAAACATAATATCCAGTCCAAAAGTTTCCATGAATTATGAAACTTCTTCTTACTCTCGCACTTCCATTTAATTTTCTTTGAGAGGATAATCAAGCTTCATCTAGACCAAAGATGTCAGACTAAACCTCTTGGTGAGCCTAAACCCAACTCTTACTTTTTAAAAACTAATGCTGTTGAATAAATCATGCCAGCCCAATTTTCATGTATTCGTTAAATCCGAATAAGATATGGATTATGCCGTTCAAATTTAATTGAGAAGATTCGATCCAGCTCTGACTCATCACCAATTATTCTCACTACCCCAAAGCTCTATTACTAAACTCCCTCACTCTAGACTCCAAACCAAGTCTCTCCGTCATCATTATTCAGCAAGTGCTCAGATGAGCTACCATTTTCATTTAATGAACTAAGTTTCCTTTATACTTTTAACTCGAAGTCTTATAACTGGATTTACTGACCAGAGTAATTGGACCAATTCTAATTTCTAAGTCAGGAAATAACCTTCATAGGTTCATCAACGCAATTTTTCCAAAGTCTTTTTAATAAACGGCTAATCAAAATTTGTTTATATCTGCCTTTGCGAACTCAATTAATTCAAACTTTTTATATTCAAATCAAAACCCAATCGCCACTCCTCTCATATGCAGATCAAATCGCTCCTCGCTTTAGCGTTGGCGCTCGCATTCTTTAGTAAATAAATTTCTCTTCAATAGTTCTTATAGTCTTTTGTAGTAAATATTACTGCTGGACAAACGAATTCGTGTAATAGCGGCCAGTTTTCATGGAAGGGCCTCTGTCTTGACGTGTGCCCTGGCGGATACGAATCAAATGCTGGTACGATGACTTGTGAGAAGGTGCAGAAAAGTGAGCCGCTGGTTGTTCAAGCTCCAGCGAAAAGAAGAATACGATCGGGATTGTAATTCAAATCTACCATTGCTGTCAAGACGCTCTGTATTTACGTAATAATATCATAATTATTTTTAAATGTGAGTAGCGTGCAACGAATTAATTATTTTTCTAAATCTACGCGGAAAAATCAGCTGCTTTTCAATTAATAAAACTCACAATGAGCAGCTAAACCTTTTTGAAAAATATATAAGTATTCAAGTGCATTTGTAACTATAGTGTTGCTAAAAAACCTCTGAATCACCTTTGTTTCTACGATTTCAAAAATAATTTCTGCATGCAAATTTTTCTCAAAGCTAGATCGTCTTCATTTGCATTTGCTACATCTGCAATTATCTAGAGTTCAAATGTAATTCTTATTCAGGAAGTAGAGTCTGAAAGCAATAGGAGAATTGTGTAGCGGAGAGTTTGCAAAGAATATCTTTCAAATGAATTAAGGCGTTCTTGCTCCTCATCCCTGAGTTGGAAGATAGAATATTCTTGATGAGATTGTGTTTGTTGACTGAGAATAAATTAAATTTTATTCTAAATTGCTGTTTTTTCCGTTGAACAGCAAGTGTCAAAAAACTGATTAACTTTCGATAGTTAGTTCGAAAAATCTTAGCTGGATACAATTCGGCCTATTTCGTTCGGAAGTCATGAACTTTCAAAAGAGGCCTGTGAGCTCAACTCTCGTTATGGAAGACAATATCAGTGAGAAATCTGAATATTTCGTCAATTGTAGGATGTATGCCTCTAAAAAGATGAATCAATAGCAATAGATGAGAAAAGCTTCAAAGATGATGTTAAAGAGGATTAAAAGAAAAAGCAGATATGGGAAATACTTTAATCAACGGGGCTATCAATATTGAAATCACATTTTCCATATGGATTAATCAATAATTCGCCACTTTCGGATTAAGGTGGTTCTTTTGATTATTTCTTCAATAAGAACAGCATCTTAACGGTGATAAAACGACATTTCAGCTCTCTAAAATACTTTTTGGGTCTATTCTCTGCAGTGGAGTGCAATAATGGAAAATATTTCTGATAAGCTAGACTTACTTAAAAAGAGCGCTTGTGGTAGTGATATTGCCCATCTCAATGAGCAATTTTATTCAATAACAGCTTCATAAACAGAGCATTAACAATCCTACATTAAACTTAGCTTTTCGCATGGTTTAATCTCTCTACAAATAAACATTCAATCACATATTCAACAAAAATGCTTCTTTTTTTTTTTATTGCTTCGATTTTTCTTTTGGCAATGATGTCGAGCCTGCTTCATAATTCTCCTTTGGCGATAGCACCTTTGCCTTCTTCGGAGCACTGATCAATCCAAGTCCAATGTACGCGATGAACCTCAGTCCAACTGCGATAATCAGCAATATTCCAATCGACAATCCGATGCCTTGGTAATATTGCAGTGTCGCATAATAATCGCAACTAGGGCATACATCCGAATTTCTGAATTCATTCTATTTGATATAAAGAAATCATCCTTACTTTATCCGATTATTAAAGAGACTTACCTGCAAACCCGCTTGGAAAGCGTATTTCACTGGCGACAAGAACTCGAACTCATAGAAATAATAAGGGATATTCTCCTGACTGACGAAAAATCCAGCGCACAGCATCATTGGAATTATAAGGATAGGAACTATCGTCATCGCGAGTTCCATCGAAGGTACAAACGTTGATACTAGTAGCCCATAGCCTGAGCCTGCAATGGTACAACAAATCGTAATAACAACTAATTATGAATGTTGTTAACAAAACAGAAAGAGAAAGTCATCGCTCACGCAGTAGGAAGTAAGAGGCCGCTGAAGTGTGCAATTGTATTACGAAGTAACTCGGCGCAACAAGTATCACTGGCTGAGCGATTAGCAAGGGGAGCTCGGCAACTGCGTTGGCCCAGAAATAAGCTGAAGTAGAATAGGTTTTACTGAGCCTTTCGCGAATAAAAATCGGTCGTTCACTAGAAACTTGACGTGATTTAGTTAATAGAGACCAGAAGCAAGTTACATGTGCCGATGGAGCCTTGAACACCAGCCATAAACGTCATAATAGAATAAAAGAAAATGACACCATTTCGGTTTTGGACTCCTGCTCTTCCAGTTTGGAGCTAAATCATGGAAAATTATGATTTTTGTTGAGAGATATAGGTTACGTTGTTAAATGCGAGCATAATTATGAAAGAAAACAGCAGTTTCTGGAAGATTTTAACTTTACTTTCCATGGGATTTCGGATCTCGTATTGGCACTTCCGGATGAAAATGTGGTAAAATTGCTTGAACCAATTCACCATCTTATGGCTCTGCACGCTGACTTTCTGTGTCTCCAACCCTTCGAGAGCCCGCACTGCCATTCCCGATTCCATATAGCCTTTCTTAAACACCTCTAACCGCTGAGCAAACTTCTTTTCTATTTCTTCAGGGGTCATTCCTAACGCCATACGAGAGGCTCTTTTGCCCATGTCCTGGCCCATCAATTCTATCATAACTCCACTCTCATTAACAATCTTCATGAAATAGTCTGAAGGATTTGTGAGCTTCGGACAAGGGAAACCTATGCTTGCGAAGTAAGAAACAGCTTGACTTGCTGGACCTTGATAGATAATATTTCCTCTCACCATCATGAGTAATTCATCGAAGAGATTATAAATTTGGGAGGAGGGCTGATGAATCGTGCTAACGACTGTTCTTCCACCCTTTTTTGCGAGATCATCCAGAAGTTTGATCACGGTTTCTGCGGTTTTGGAGTCGAGCCCAGTTGTGGGCTCATCGAGGAAGATGAGTGATGGATCGGTGATAAGCTCGACTCCGATGGAGACTCTTTTTCGCTCTCCGCCGGAAACACCTCGGATTAGATTGTTACCGATTTTAGTGTTAGCGACATGAGATAACTTAAGATCAGCAAGCATGTCTTCGACCTAATTAGATCTAGATGAGACTTGTAAAACGAGTAACTCGATACCTTTTTCTTCCGTTCCTCTTTAGAGATTCTTAAGCGAAGGCTTGCGACAAACATGAAAGACTCTAAGAAAAAGCAGAGCGGAGGTTTGAAGGAGAGATATATAAAGAATACCTTTAGCAGTCATAGTAGCAACGAGTATGTCATCTTGCATGACATATGCGAGAGAACTTGTAAAATCATCAAGTTTTTCAATGGGCTGACCGTTGATTTTAACTAGTCCATTGATTTTCAGGTTTTTTCCGGAAATTCTCGCAGACAAAAAGTTCAGCAGTGTTGTTTTTCCAGAACCTAGAGAACCATTTCATTTTAGACAACTACATCAGTCACAGACCAGTTACCTGAAGGCCCCATAATAGCTGTAAATTTGCCATGTCTGACCGATCCAGAAATATTATTAAGAATAGTCTTCTCTTCTGTAATCGTTTTCCGCTTTCCAACTCCAATCTGCCTCTTCTTCGTTGTTGCCTTGATGTTGAGATGCTCCCAGGACAGGTCGATTTTTTGCTGACAAGCTTTAGCAATAATGCTATCTCGTCTTAATCTCTTATTATGAATGGCCTCGACAGCACCCGTTCTGTTCGGTTCATTTGCCTTATGTTTCTGCTGGGTTTCAGTCTCCTTCTGAGCATTAATAGCCATTTGGTCTAACTCTGTGGTGTTAAATCCCTGCATAGTGTTCTTCAAAACGTTTATTTCTCCTTGCTGGTCATCGCGATCAACACCAGGAGTTCTTTCGTCTCCCAAGTCAGAGTTATTATCTCCGATTGCTGAATATAAAAGAACATGCTTTAGCTTCTGTAATTTTTGGAGAGATTACCTCGTTTAGGAATTGCATCAAATATGGAAGGTCTAAAAGCAGTGAACATTTATTTCTTGTGCTTTTGGAAAGCTTTCGAATGTTTGAACAAATATAATTTTCGAAGAAATCTTAGAAAATTTAGATTCCGTGCATCCTTGAATTCGTGACTCATAATTACTGCCGGTTTTTTGAGGTGTTATTCTGGAATACTGAAGGAAGCCTATGAATTAAGCCTGAAGGTGCTTGACTAGCAGGGCCGAAAGGAAGGCTTGCTCTTTAGATTCTGTGAGTTCGAAAAAGCTCTTGTATTTCTTAATTCATAGGTTGCTAATGATGCTTCTTTCTATGGGTATTGAGAAGTAATGCGAAAATCCATACTTTTGGAAAATAAGTCAAGAAACCCTTAATTCACGAACTAGGCATGCAAAGAGGAGATCGAAACGCCCAAATCAATACTATAGGTTGCTAGCAGAGAGGTGGGATCAACAAATGGAGTTACTGGATTAATGAAATTCGATTTCTCTAATGTTAAGGAAAATTCGATGGAACTTTTTTTTTTTTATTGGTTGAAAAGATCAATTAATTGGAGAGCACTTTGATTTAGATTTTGAATAATAATCATACTAATTATTCGATAATTTCATTTTGGAATCTTAATCCAAGCAAAAAATCAGGCTTGGCTTAGGGACCTTTGATCAACAATATCTGGTTACAGAGCAACTAAACAGAAATTCGAATCTGAACACAGAATTGACTGTTTTCTTCATGTGCCTTCTACCGTGTAGCTTCTATTTCCTTAAGTATCCATAATTCTCTATGAGATTTCGCTGATTTGCTCGAGTGAGTGATTTGAAAGTATTCTATGATGAAATGATTTAACTCATAGACAAGAGCAGCAAGTCAACAAGATAAGTTTGTGCAAGTTTTCTCTGATGATTTATAAAATATTTTCGAATAGAGTTCCTTACAAAATTATCAAAATGAGAAGATGAAGAAGAGGAGCAGCCAAAGTTAATCTAATTAAATGATAAAACAAGTATATAGACAGGATTGAGACTGATTTTCAGAATTTATTGAATGAAATCTGAGAATATCGGTTATTACGTGAAAATAAAAAGTGAAATCTTTAAAAAGGAATAAATCAGAGAAATGAAATGCGTATGAATAAACACATAAAGTGTATTCATCACCAAAACTATGCTTTAAAAGCTATAATTAGCTCCATCGTTTAAAGAACGACGAAAGAAAACCCCAAAAAATTGTTGCTTTGAGACAGCAATTTCCTCATCATCCCGTAGTTGATTTACGTGCTTTTAATTTGAAACAATTTCTATTTGCCATGGTCATCGGAGGTTGAGAGATCAATCCACCTTCATTCAAGCTGTCCATAAGGATATCAGCGTTTGTCTCGAAACGACAAGGCTGAGTACTGGAGCTTTTATACACCTTCACTATGTCTGAATCCCATATCTGTTTTGCTTGACGAGTATTTTTGGAAACCTCTTTTTCAAGGTACCAAGAAACCCGTTCTCTTATTAATCTTGCAGTCATGGCTTCAAATGTCTTTGTGGCTGTTAGATCCCAGCCAATTTTTGATAGTTTTTCTGTCATACTAGCTTCTTCGCCTTCGTTCTCATCAGTGTCATCAAGGTCTGGCTCCGGGTTCTCATCGCTTAACCTGATTTCCAGAAATTCCTCTTCATCAATCTCCTCTAGTTTCGTGATTACGACACTATTTCTGTCAGTCTCCAGAGCTTTATTTGATGAGCTAAATGGATCTATCTTGCATCGGTAGTACGCCAATTTGCGCATTACTGGCCGAACATCGGTTTCTTTCGCTAATTTAGTCAAGAAATCTGCAATTGATGAGAGTTCCTCATCGTCTTTTTCGCCTCGATAGGGTTTGACTGGTAGAATATTATCCGGCTGATTCTTTACATGGGCCGACGAATCCTAAGGCGAAGTTTAGATTGAGATCCAAAGAAAAGAGCTACATCGACTAGAACGATTTCGTTCATCGGAAATCCAAGCCTTGCGAGGCTTTTCTGATACTTTCCTTCAGGAGTTATACCGCAGTGGTCTCGGTGCAGGACCACATAAAAGAAATGGTCAATCTTGAGTGTGCTCAGCACTAACTCAGCGTACTGTTGAAAGTTTCTTAATTAAGTATTTTCACTAAGGAGATTACCTCTTTGGTCCCAGAGGTAAAAAGGACTAAAAAATAGTACTTCGACATTTCACTGAGAAATTTCTTAGTACCAGGTCTCTTGCTTATGTACATCACTCGATTCATACCTTCTTGTGTCATCTAATGGATCTTCGATGAGTTTTTAGTGAGCTGATTTATTACTGTCGCTGTAGTGGTAACAGTGTCAAAAGGTGTTCCGCGGCAGTGAATGAGGGTCTCATCGAGATCAAGGACAAGTATTTTCTACAAAAACTTTGAGTAAAATCACTTCCCAACAAATATATATATACTGAGGTGGCTGGCCGTGCTGCAATTTTCTTTTTCAATGGACTATCAGCCGTCCTAGGTATTAGTGATTTGTAAGTGTTTTTTTGAGTTTATACCTTATGTTGGAACGGTTTTCTTCGATATAAGACATCTTCTTGTTGTTTCTATTCCCAAAAATCAATACTTTGATTTTAAATAAAATTATGCAGAATTTTCTTAATTGCCACTTTCTTTTCCCTGGATTTCAGAAATAAATTTAATAGCCTAAAGAATTTAAATACTTGACAGCTCTCCGATTATTAAAAAATTCGAAAAAACTCACTTTCAAATTAAATTCGTTCGAGACTTTTGATATTGAAACAGAAGAATCTAACATTGTTGGGGACCCAGTACCGACTGAAAGCTGACTAAAAAGTTATCACATGATAACCATATAGAAAGAGAGACTAAATGACTGTTAGTATTGGCCGCTAGAGCTGATTCATATTGCTTTAGACTTCGAAGATCATAACTGAGATAAAATCGTTCGAAAAAACACCGATTGATTAGATTTGATTTTTTAATTTTGATAGTTTTATTATGCTTTTAATTGGTCAGCATTGTTTTAGTGCTTGCCAGAAGAAATTTTATATGAAGATTGCTTTTTATTTATTTATAATTAGGATTTGTTTCTAACAAGAGATTTATGCATAGAGGTGGGCAGGAAGTTTGCTCCAAGACTCTTTAAGAACAACACAGCCATTCAAAGAATTCGTAGTCATTCAGTATAGAGTGAAGATGACAAAATTTGCTAAGTAATCTCATTTATTGATGATTTGATACCTATCCACATTAGTGTTCTCACTTAACATCTAAAGCTAGCAACAAGTTTGTGGAAATCTTTCCATGAGGAAAAGTAATGATTTTACTTGCTTTATTATTATCTTTTTCCTTGAATTAGGAGTAAAAGTGAAGGATAATATTAGGGAAGTGCCTTTAGTGGCTCAATCAGCCCTATTCCAACGATCCTTGAAAAAATAATGTGCGCTCCAATAAGCACGGGATTGTTTGAGAGTTTTGCTGTACCCAAAAAAAAAAATAAAAATCAACTGTAAAGATATTTCAAGGAATTTAGATTTCAAAAATAGTTTGAGGTAACAAAAATTAATTTTATAGAGACGTTATCGAAGTTTGTGCTCTCCGTATTACTTAGAATGAGGTGATAGAGAGGTCCTCTCTGTTATTTCAAGTTATGAAGACAAGTTCTCTCCATTAGATTAGTTTATTTCAATCGAGATATTTCTTTAAATTGGGAGTTGAACATTTGATATCTAATCTGCTGAACCCACGTTGACTTTTGAATGAAATAAATGACAGTTTCAATTGAGTGGTAACACGTTTTAGTAATCATCTTGATTTTGAAAAGGAGCAAAAAAAAGAAACGAAACTTGGTCCCCTCATCAAAGAACTAATGAGATAGCTCAATTTTTCAAAGAGATCAACTAGCATTCTGAAATAACATCTAAATTTTGGACGGAATAACTTATACATGAAATTTAATATGAATAATGAAGACAGATAGAACACCATAAAAAATCTAAATAAGACAGCGCTGCATCGAAACTGATCGTTTTCAATCAATTATTTTGCAAGAAAACGTTCTTCGAATTAACTATAAGAAAATTTTACTATTTTCCCGTCGTTACTGTTGCTGGTTTCATTTTCAAACTATGCAATTTTATTTCAATAACAGGTGGGATAGAACCCAACCCATTTTCATCCGAGAGTTCTGAGAAAAAATCAGTATCTGTCTCCAGTTGACAAGGCTGAGTCCTAGGGGTCTTATAGTCTGGGATTATTTCAGACTCCCAGATATTCCTGGCATAGCACCCTTCTTTTGGCATGAATTTCTCTACATGACCAGAAAACCTATCTTGAATTTTGGCTGCAATTGATTTAAATGTCTGAGTTGTTGAACGCTCCCAACCGAGCTTTGATAATTTATCTGTAATATTAATACCTCCTTCATTTTCATCAATGCCGCCAAATTCTCTTTCTGTTTTTGGGACAGTACGCGTGGTTTTCATTAACGACACTTCAGATATTTCTTTATCTTTCTCAATCTCAGAAGCTCTCTTTGTAGGGTTGGAAAAGCCTCCAGGAAACTGGTAGTACACCAGTTTGCGCATTACTGGTCGGACATCAGATTCATTAGCTAACTTCTCCAGGAATTCTGAAATTATCGACAATTCCTTATCACCTGGCTCTCCTCGATAGGGTCTTATGGTCAAAATGTTGTCGGGCTGGTTCTTTATGTGCGATAGTGAATCCTATTCATGAATTTAACGAAAGAACTGTAGGAAAAAGATACATCAATGAGCACGACTTCACTTAGAGGAAATCCAAGTCCATTGAGGTTCTTCTCGTAGTTTCCTTCGGAAGTCAGCTCGCAATCGTCTCGATGCAGCACAATATAGAAATAATTTTGAATTTTTAGTGTGGTTAGCACTAAATTCGCGTACTATCACATAATTTTTTGATTTAGTTCGATTTAGTTTAATGAGAGATTTACTTCTTTAGTTCCGGAGGTAAAGAGAATCAAAATATAGTTTTTCGCCATTTCACGAAGGAATTTCTTAAGACCAGGCCGTTTGCTTATGTATATCTTTCTGTTCGCTCCTTCAACAGGAAGCTAAGTACAGCGTGAATATGATGAGTAAAGAAGCCTCATTACCATAGCCATAGCGTCAGCAGCTTCAAACGGTTCGCCTCTGCAATGCACCAAAGTTTCATCGAGGTCAAGCACAAGTATCTTCTACTGAATTATGAGTGAGTGGTCATACAGAGAGTCTTACTGAGGTGTTTATCAAGGTCAAGTGTCTTTGTTGATATGAAAAATCACTGAAACTATTGGAGAATCATGAGGGAAGATGTGAGTCCGATAATACCTGGTATCGAGGAAGCAATCGTCGACGTTGTATGACATTTATATCTTTAACTCTTTTCTTGGAATTATTTAATTTGTTTTTTCGCAGTTTAATTAGAAATTCGTCATTGAGCTCTTTCAGCCAGCTGTGTTGCTGCGAATTAGATAATTAATTTTGGATCACCAAATCGAATATTTCAAAAATTTATTCAGTTCAAGAATAAAGGTATCTGTTTGTTGTGTTATTCTTGACCATTAGTTGTTACAATTCTGATTAGGGGAGAAATCACTTTTGCGCTCTCAATGTCCTTCTTATGCAAAATTGGGAGTGACACAATGGCAAAATAAGGTAAAAGAACCTTGTATTCGCTTTTTGGGGCCTCTTTGCAACTCTTTCGTCCACATTAAGTGGTAAAATCGATGAGGTGGTCCTTATTAATGATTAATTCTGTTAATTCAATTTATTCTCGGAAGAATTGAAAGCTTTTTTAAAAAATTCAGCGGTGAAAATTTATTGAAATATTTTTCATACATACCCAAATTAAGATTATAATTGCAGACATTGTTAATTATTTAATTCGAGAGGAATACTCATTGCTCTCAATGAGAGAGGGCTGCCGAAGAAATATCCCTCACATTTTAGCTCATTGAAGAGACTTTCTCAGGCATATAGAGCTTTCTGTTGGCCTAGCTGCTATTCCAAGTTAGCTGAAATAGCTTACCTATATTTTACAGATGCTATGCTAATTCGAAACCGTACTCCAAAAAAGCATTACACTGTGTTGTTTCAGATGATTCAATAAATCAAGGAGATTCTTTGCTAAACATGTGGAACTTTAATAGAGTTATCTCATTATCTTGGATGCTACAACTCTAAATCAATGAATCAAATATTCAGCACTTTTGAGATCCAATTTTTTCACACAAAGCAAAAGTTAAAATGACACGCACAACGCTTTATAACTTTCATTTCTCCGAATTCTGAATTCTTGTTTTTTTAAAAAAAGAGCTATAGTAAAGATAAAATTTATCGTTAGTCTTTGGAAATTGATTCAACTACGTGTTGTTCTTTTCTCTTGTTTTCTGAAGATGCATCATTTCAAAGAAATTTAGTGTTTAGTATTTCAGATAAATAGGAAATTCCCGTGATACTAACGAGCAATACATTTCTTTTTTTGTGCATATTACTTCAACTTCTTTAGCTGAAGATCACAAAATCCAAAATGAGCACTCGATTTTTTTGTTATCTGTAAGGTTTCAGAAAAAGAATTATTCTGAAGTTTGAGTGGAGATGTTACAATTGTTGATTTATCGTCTCCAACACTGCGTGTACCTCCGTGTGCTAGTAACATTCATGACTTGGTTCAATGATTATGATATAGAGGATGGCCTTCCGATTTTCTTAGATCTGAGCTGTTTTCTTTTGCTGAACTTTGATTTGATCCATCCATATATTTGGAGATCAATTCTAAACAGTTTAATTATTGTGATTTATTTATAAATCTCCTTGATAACAGGAATCCTACAAAGTTGAAGAAAATGACAATGTGTACAATTCATCTTTGCTTACTTAATGCGCTCTTAAGTGCATGATTCTTTTTCTCAATAACATTTAGATCAATTTTCATTTTTTTTTTTCAGTCTTCGAGTTTGGACATTTATCATCTTGCAACAGAAGAGAGTATGCTCTTTAAGATATTCAGCAAACTGTTCGCGATAGAAATGCAGTTTATATCTCCAATAGAAACATTTTCACAGAGGATGCGCTTAGCATCATTTTTCTAGATTACTCAGCATTCACCAATGCATAAAACAAACACGTGCTATTATTTCATCAGCGTACAACGCTGAAGGAGTTGAAAGGCAGAAGTAAAAAGCTGCTCGATTTCGAGACGCCTTTCTCAAATAATATTTCTTCCAAAATAAATTCTTTTTTTTTAATTTTTTGACTGCCATTAGCTATATCAATACTGCTCGCTTGTTCTCTTCCTTCTCTAAAGATCAATCCAACTTATATTGCACAGAAGTATAAAGGTGAATCAAATTTGCCATTCATTGGCATCCTTCCTTCCTATAATCAAGGTACTAATCGCAAAAAAGTTACACTTTTAGGAGTCTCCAGGAAAGGCCTTAATATTCAATTTAAGACGAAGATCTCATTTTCAGGCTTTTTAAAGCATTTCATTAAATTAAGGACCAGTCACTCAAAGAATTCAAATTTAAATTTACAACTCATAAAAAAAAGAGAGGGCCAATACTCCCTTCATTTCAAGGACTAGAGTTGTAACACCCTTTCAGACAGGTTAGTCTACTTCTAAGTGACTATTTCGAATAAGATATGACAACTTTCACTCATAAGACACCTATCTATTGGAAATTAATTCACAAGGCTCCTCCAAATGAAAACTATTAAAAATATAGTGGAGTGTGGTCAGGAAAATTCTGCTGATTGGCTCATTTAATGCCAAATCCATCATAACCGTTGTTTGCAAAGATAAATCTCCAAAACGACGCTCTCAGGCTTTAAATAAGAGAATGATGGATTTGAACTGGCATATTTAACTTTTTTATAAAAATTACTTGCGTT
>ENA-UOTX01000653-UOTX01000653.1-compost-metagenome-genome-assembly--contig:-NODE-653-length-34185-cov-18.087868_pt1 | contig 34185 bp, 22 predicted proteins | sample MGYA00238143_ERZ746982 | MGnify/ENA primary metagenome ERZ746982 (study PRJEB28758, sample SAMN06268862) | compost metagenome | isolation source: single cell | place: USA: California, Emeryville, Joint... | reverse complement strand
GTGAATGTGAAAGTTTGGAGCAGAAAAACGCGTTTGAAGAGACTTTTTACTTGTCATTTCAAAACAGATATCACCAACGGATCAAGATTGACATCAATCAAAATACCCATTTCACGGATTGGCGATAGTGACTAATTTAATTGCGTAGTTTTAGATCAGCACACCGGCTATAATGTAAAAAACGGTTTGATTATGGTTTGTTTCAAGTTGTTAAAGTCAGGTAGCTCGACTCCTAATTTCTCTTGCTCTCTTCACACCAAACCAGAAGGTTTCTCATTGATCCCTCGCTGAAATCATGCTATTTATGTGACATCTTCATTGCTATTTCAAATTTATATAGGTTCTGACGTGTATTCAATGAAAAAACTTGTGCATGTTATTGAAAAATTTTACAGTTTTGCACAATTTGAAAAAACGAATCAGTTGAATAACGCTTCAATTCCAAATGAAATTAATAAACACGTAAGATAACTCCGCCGATATCATCATCACTCCCTTGAAATATTCGTTTAAATCAGCAAACGATCACATCGTGTCCGTTTATCTAAATACATACTGACTTAATAAACTCCAAGGCAAGGGATATTTAATAATAATCAGCATAATATTTCAGAAACCACGCTTTAGTCTTCAGATACCCTTATGCAAAACACCACACCGCTAACAATCCCCTCATCAGCCGCGATCCAAATGCAGACTCACCTCTCGAATTTGATCGCAATTCAAAACCTTCAGGAATATCTCAAGTACTTGATCCTGACTACCTCAGTGGAGCCTCAGAAGATGAAAACTCCTGAAAAACCTGCTGAAATGAAGGATCAAATAACAACAAAGAAAGAAGAAGGCTCTATTACAATGGAAGAAGAAATCGCAGACAAGTCTACATTGACACCTGTATCCGATAAGTCGTTCAACAGCTTCAGCTCAATGAGCAAGCGTAGGAAATCACAAAAACTCTTCAGTCTTATGCAGAAGAAATACGTCCAACCCGCTGAACCGAAAATTTCCAGTGACGACGCTCAGAGTGAAAAGCGAGCGGAATCGATATCAGAACGGAATAATGTGCTTCCTCTTCTTAAAAAGAACTCGAAACCGTAAATAAATCAAGTTAATGCTTGTACTTAATAGTTTTTTTAATTAGAAAACACATGATTTGCGGCCATACAAATAGAGAACATTATGCGAAAGGGCTTTGCGGAAGCTGCTATCTGAAATTCGGAAGAACGAAGAAGCCTTGGAATTGCTCTCATGATAAGTTATACGCGCTTGGCCTCTGCCAAAAGTGCTATGCTGTCAAATATAATATGGTATAATCCTTTCGTCTTGTCTCGTTGCTCATTGGTTTTAATTAGAAAAAGAAAACAGTTGACCCAGTGGCTTCCAGCTTTATTAAAAGCGAGATTTTGAGCCAGTTGAATGACCAGAAGATCCAAGTTCCAAATTTTAACCAGGACTTACCTCAAGTCAATGCTGATAAGATGATCCCTGAGCAAGTGAATACCATTGTGAAAGATCAAGTCGTTGTTAAAATTGAAACGAACTAAATGAGCTTTGGATGCTGGATTTTTAACGATTTAGCTCGAAAAGATAGGCATAGCAAGATGGGCTATGCTGATGGCTTTTGAGCTCATTAAGTTTCTTTAGGAGAACTATTAATTTTAACACATTAAATATATTTCTTCTCTTCTTGCAAATCTAAATTTATTGCTTCCTGTCTCTATTTATCGATATATCAAAGTTACATTTCCATAATATGGTCTATGGAAAACACCAGCGAAACCAGAAATTGCTGTCTCCTCAGGTGTCTTGCAAACAAAAACTTAGCCTTTTCCACAATATTTATATTCAAAACAAACAAAAACAAAATCTGAATTTCACTTATAAAAGAGAGATGCATTTGGATCTGATTCTCAAAAGAAAGATGATCTAGAAATTTTCTCGCTCTCTCTTAATAGAGATAGCCAAGAGCGATTTTTCAGAATAAAGGGTTTTGTAACGGTATTTGACTCGGCAATGTTTGTTAATTTTCTTGAAGTGAGATTTGTCAATTTTTCTATTGAAAAGTTTGAGCAAAAGATGTGAAAGCTCAAATAAGTTCTTTTGGAACCATAACGCTCTCAGCAACTATTGGCTTTAGAGTGATGCTGTGTTGATTTAATTTTGAAAGAACACTTAATAAAATTATTGGTATTCAATCGAGTCTAAATCATTGTTCATACCATGAATTCGGACAGCACAACTCTCTCAAAACTCAATAAAAATGACACTGTTGAGGTAATCATCAATTGGCAATAGTATTTTCTGAAATTACGCTCTAGGAAGCACAGTCAATCATTTACAAACTGAAAAAATTACAACGTTCAAAGAAAAAGCTCACGGATTTCGAGTCATTTCTTCATCATAAATACCAAAATGAAATCATTGAGCAAGCCAAGCCGGTCAACTCTTCAATTTCAATTGAGAATAAAAAGCATTCGGAAAGCTTTCGAAGGATCTTGCCTGAAGATCTGGATGTCTCAAAAGATACCTCCAACAGGTCGATAACTCAATTGGATCTTAACCCAATGTACTGGAAACATAACAGACTCCGGATACAAGATCAATCTGAGAGTACAGTTTCTCGAGAGCCCAGATCGAGCAGAAATGGTACTATTGATACTGTTGTAGAAACCCAGACCTCAATGAATGATGAAAAAGCCGCAAACGTCTCCCAACAGAGGACAATTTCTACGAGAAAATCTAGAATAATTGATATTCTTGAGAAAGCTGACCTTTATGCCTATCGTCATGATAGCGTTCTACCGATCACGTTGAGAGAGAACCTCAGTAAGGATGACAGAGGCTCGGCTAATAACGAAAAACCTCCTTTGCGAAGAAGATTTGCACCGAACACAACCCGAAATGATAATACCAAGCACAATGAAAATATGATCATCCAGCCCAATAATAGTGAAAGGAGCATAAAGAGGGTGAGTCCTGGGGCACTGCTCCTCCCACGACTGGATCAATCACTAACTTCGAGATCGATAAAGCAAAGCAGTAGTTTTCTAAAAAAGTTTGCTGATAGTTCAGCTAACAAACTGAACTCCACTAATGAGGGCCTAAATCTTCAGGTCCAGTCTACCAAAAACAGCGAATCGGCAATGAGAGACGTGACGAGCTTTTGGGATATTTCCTCCAACAAACAGTCAATTAGACTTCCTGAGTCTTCGGAGCACATTCCAAGCTGGCTTAAGTACAAGCCACAGTTTTTAAAATCGCTAAAGGATTCTCGCAACTACGAAAAGCATAAAGTAAGTGCCATTTTCCAGAAACTGCCTAGCCAAAGGACCAGCTATGAGAAAGAAATACTGATCAATCATCTCTCAGGCATTGATTTATTCAGCGGTTTTAGCCACGAAAGCGTGGTTGAACTGTGCGGGTGTCTTCAAACTTTAATCCTCAAGCAAGGAGACCGACTCTGCAAACAAGATGATGCGGCAAACTGCGTCTGGATTATTATCGAAGGAGAAGTCGCAATCTATCGCAATGGCGAAAGGATAGGAACTGCAAAAAGCGGCGAATTGCTTGGCCGACAGGCCCTAGACTCACAATCTCTTCGTGCAGCCACATTGGAGGTCGCCTCGAGGGAAGCAATTATCGTGATGTTGGCTTCCTATGACTTTCATCGCCTTGTGGCTGGTTCTACGGGTGAGATAATGACTCAGTACGGGACCATTTCTTTCCTTATCAAAATCCCACTATTCAAGCAACTGAAAAATTATAAAGTGCAGACGTTGGCCACAAACCTCCGTTCTAAGAAATTTTATAAGAATGAAGTTATTTACCGCAAAGACGACATTGCGAATGAATTGTTTATTTTGTACGACGGGAATCTGCAAAAAGAAGTCTCGTTGCACATTGAAAAGGTCAATCGATGGCCGACCGATTTATATCAGTGGCGAGAGAGAAAAGTCGAGCAGGATATTGTAATAAGAATGCCGGTGGAGGTAGGAGAGACCTTTGGGTTCAAAGAAATGTTTTTCCAAATCCCGAGAGAGGAAAAGATAGTTGCGTTTGAGGAATCGATTGTGTATTACATCACACGAGACAAGATATTGCAAGGTATTGTTTAAAACAATGGATGCAATAACTCACTAATTTTTTTAAAGTTCTTTCGCCTGAAGAGATTGAAATGTTCATGAAGAACCATAAGGAACAAGAGCAGCTGAAGCAAGAGAAATTCAAGAGTGTGTATCTAAATCATCAAAAGAGTTCAAAAAAGAAGGTAATCGCTGCACCAATTTAAGATTTTTCAAGGCTAATGGGATTTAAATTAGACTGATATAATTAAAGACGCTCATTTAATGTACGTGGAAACTCATCAACCAAAAGGATGGATGTCGATGGTAAACGTTTTCCGGAAATATTTAAACTGAATATGCTATAGAAAGGAACAAAGGAAAACGATTGGAGGAAATACGTGAGCGCAATCCAATTGAGTTCTTTAGCAAAAGAAAAATCTAAAAGCAACGTGACAGAGGTTGGTTTTATAATGAAATATTCATAAGTTAATTTTTCGAATCCATTAGAAAGAGGTGTTCTCATCGACTAAGGCACTAATCGAATAGACAAGTTTAGAGGCATCTGAGCCGGTAGCTTCATGTAATGAAGAGTAGTCGATGACGCTGATTCTGCTGGAACACTGTTGAAGCCTCAACTAGTTATATTTTCTGCGTTTTATAAGAACGAGACTTTATTTAGCTATGTAAGAACGCTGTTTATGAGTAGCAAAGATATCAATTCATTGCCATTCTTTATTGAATTACATCTGTTTTCAATTTGTTTACATAAAAGAAACACTTTGGTCTCTAACTTCAGCCTATCAGGCTTCCTTTCCCATTACGAAATAAGTTTTCATGGTTAAGAAGAGACCGATGTCTCCTTTCAGATGACTTTGGAAGAAGAAAAAAAAGAGAAATATAGCAACAATTATAATCAACTTAGAGAGAAGAAAGGCCCAAAAGCAGCAGCCGCTGCCCATTTTAGAAAGTTAACATTCATAAGCTGGAGTTCTGGTTTCGCTCGTTGTGAAAAAGAATCAAACTCTGACTTACTTTTCTGACCTTCCTTTTCCTTCGTTGCAACTCTTTCAGTTAGTCACCTTCATAATCAGAAAAGAATTTGATTCTGTTAAATCATCAGAAATTCGGATTGCTTGAGTCGGTTAAACAAATCAGAATACGTTCGAAATACCCTAAGGCGCTTCTCCGATTTAAATAGGCTTGAGAGCACAGAAAATTATTATAATATTAAACTTGGATAGGACTTTTACCGATCTGACTCTCTCTTTTTCGTACCAAAGATGATACAAGACAATCTAACAAAGAAATACCAAGAAACCAAAGTCAACGACATGGAGATCGAGAAGAAGGCAGCAGCAAAAGTGATGGTTCCCAAAGGAAAGCGAGCCATCTCAGCTGGTGGTAATCGTTCTGTTTTTTTGCTTACTCTATTCAAAACGAATAGGAACAACGTTTGTGATTGATGAAAAATACGAGTTTATCAAAGTTATCGGTCAAGGCGCCTATGGCGTTGTTATTTCTGCGAAAGATACAAGAACTGGAAATCTTGTCGCTATAAAGAAGGTATAAATAAGTTAATTCAGGTTTTTGAGTGTGCTTGTCTTTAGATCCCAAATGCCTTTGAAGACTTGATCGATGCCAAAAGAATCTTAAGAGAAATCAAACTTCTTAAATTTCTCAAACATGAAAACGTTATTTCGCTGGCTGACGTCCCGCTCCCGGAGACACGAACTGGGTACAAGGACATTTACATTGTCATGGACCTAATGGAGACCGATCTTCATCGAGTTATCTACTCGAAGCAGGTAAACGATTTCCTTTACTGGAGATAGCTTTACACATCTTCCAAGGATTTGACGGATGATCATATTCAATATTTCATGTATCAGATACTGAGAGGGATGCTGTACGTGCATTCAGCAAACATCATTCATCGAGACCTTAAGCCCAGCAACTTATTAGTGAATAAGAATTGTGACCTGAGAATATGTGACTTCGGGCTGGCGAGAGGCATGACGGACGAAAACGAGTTTAAAACTGAGTAAGACTAACTATAATGGAACTTAAATTAAATAAATATTGATAATTAGATATGTTGTGACAAGATGGTATCGAGCCCCGGAAGTCATTCTCAATGCATCGGAGTATGGAAAAGCTATAGATGTTTGGGCTATTGGATGTATTTTCGCCGAGTTACTGGGAAGAACCGCGCTATTTCCAGGTACGTCGATTGTTCGATAATACTCATTAAGTATCTCTATTTAATAGGAAATGACTACATAGATCAGGTCCAGCGAACGATTGCTGTCTTAGGTAGCCCAAGCGACGAAGATATGGCCTACATTGGCAATCAAAGTGCGATTGCTTACATCAAATCACTCCCAAAACGATCAAAAATAAAGCTATCGGCACTCTATCCGAATGCGAACCCTTTGGCTCTCGATTTGCTATCAAAGATGCTTGTGTTTAATCCAGAAGAGAGAATCACTGTAAAAGAGAGCTTAGAGCATCCGTATTTCGCGGGCTTGCATAACGCAGATGAGGAGCCGATTAGTGACAAGCAGTTCGATTGGTGGTGGGACGATTTCGAACCTACCAAAGAGTTGCTTCAGAGCATGGTCTACGATGAGGCGGTTAAATTCCAGAAGGAAAAGTAATCAGTTTTATTCTATATTTTTGATGTCATGTATCGAATACATGATACTTGTCTGAAAAAAAAGATTCTTATAATTCATCTATACTGCTCCATAACCATAAGAGCTCTGTTATTCAGAAGATGCATAGTTTACTTCCTTTTCAAGGCCTTATAAAACAATCACGAATACCTTCATCGCATCTCCAAATCCAATCTCCATTTCAAAACAACGGGCGTAAACAGTGATTTGAAGGAAAAAGCAGAAACCTCAACAAATAAATAATAACAATAATTATTATTTGGATTTTTGAGTTCTTTATAATGGATTTCAACTCTATCATCAATAACAATATATACATAATCTATCAACAGTTTTGTAGACTCTTTTGTGTTGGAAACACAGTATAAAGGATGCTAGTTAAAATAAATACTTACTTAGAAATCGAAGGAATTTCACTCAATATGAACGGAAGACACTTACTTTATCGAACTATTACTGAATCAAACGTCAAATTTTGAAAGTGTTATTTTATTATTCCTCGATGCAACAGGAGAATCATCATTCAACTCTTTCGGGCTTTCCATTATCGATGGGAATGTATCTTGGCTCTAACAACCAAAATGTTAAATAAAACAAATGCAAAAACAAGTAATCCAACCGTTTTCATCATCCCATTGCTCGATTTTTCCCACTCAAGTTTTTCTTGCAAGCTGCTTTTCCTTCTCGGACGGTGCTTCGGTTTCGGACGCTCATTTTCTTGTCTTTGATAGCGAGAGAACTCCAAGAAGACGTTCTCGAGCGTCGTATGGTAAATCGAAAAATCGCTCAGATCTCCTTTCTTCTTGAACTTCTCAAGAATTTCAAACGCTCTACTGAACACGAAAAATTGGCTTGGAATCTAACAAATAATCAAAACGATCCCACAACCCAGACATACCTGGTACGTTTCATAGATCTCACTGTCATCCTCGTCAAGGAACTCTGCTTGAGCACACACTTCCTTCATGATCTCTGCCATTGAACCCTTGAAATCAGGCCCTCTTGCCAATGTTACTTTATAACCAGATCCATACTTATTCTTAAGGTAGGACGTACTTCCTATGCAAACGAATTTCCCATTGATCATAATACCTGAGAGAAAATTCAGAAATGGAATCAAGATCTGCTTTACCGATCTTCGAGCAGAGCGATTCTGCTTCCGGCATCGAGTGCGTTGTAAGTACAATCGATGAATTTCTTAGCGCAAGGGTCTGCTTGATCGTCTCCCATAGATAAACTCTCGCTAGAGGGTCTAAGCCAGTCGACGGCTCGTCCATAAATTGCATAGTAGGAGCCCCAATCGAAGCCAAAGCAACACAAAGTCGACGCTTATTACCGCCGCTCAGCTGGGAGCTTCTTTTCTTCTGGTGTTGCCTGATGTGCAGAATATCCATGAAATAATCAACATTTTCTTGTAAATCCTTCCCTCGAAGGCCTTTTATTTTTCCGAATAGGACTAAATGCTCTTTCACAGTGAGCAGGTCCCACAGCGAATCGAATTGAGGGCACACACCGCAGTCTTTGTATATACTAAACTTATTTTCTGAGTCAATCGAGCGTCCATTAAGCTTGACTTCTCCGCCAGAACGACCTATCAATTGCGTAATAATGTTAAAAGTCGTGGATTTTCCAGCACCGTTAGGACCCAATAGCCCGAATATTTGTCCCTTCTCAACTCCAAAAGAGATGCCTTTAACAGCTCGTTGCCCAGTGAGATAGACCTTTTCTAGATCTTTAACTGTTATCACGTCTTTGTTGTCTGGATCATTCATCCTTTTCACTTCGTTCTCAGCGTCTTCATAATCAACAAAATCTTCCAGGTCCTCTTCGTTACCGGCCACCTTTTTATGTCTTATTACCCTGACGCTGGCTTTGTGGTTTTCGATAACGAGTGTGAGGATCATGTAGACGATGGCTTGTGTCATTAGGATCCCGACGTAAGCCCATGGCGTGGGGATTAAGCTGGGAGGAAAAATAAGATTAACTTCGGAGTCGTCTCTCGGATTCATTGCAAAGAGCCCTTGCTGGTATGCGACACAAGGACCAACGAGAAATCCAATGACTTGCATTGCTTGGGAAGATTCCTTGAAATCCAGCCAACCGAGTAACGCTTGGGAAACGAACGGGATGAAATAAAAGACTGAAACAAGTTATGAGAATAATATCATAGGCGAGGCATATACCTAGAAGAGCGAGCACAGGATAAAATGCGGTCGCATCTAATGAGGAAGTATAAGCGAAACCCCAGAAGTAGGCGGTGGTGACATTTGAGCAAACAAACGCAAGGGTGAGGGCTATGAACACTCCGATGTCAATCATCGCGAACTCAATGTTGCTATTTAAGAGTAAAAGACATCAGAAGCAGATCATATTATCTTTCTTTTACCGAATGTAGACTAAGGCTATGAGAAACCCAACAAAGCACAGAATGATTGAAAAATCAAAGAGAAAAGTGCCGAGCCAGTAAGCCGAGTTCTTACATCCCATAACTCGCAGAGCATATCTATTATTTGAAGAAGTCGTTACTAATACTTTCATGAGTTAGAGACGGCTTACTTCGTCTTTTTCTCGCGGTCGTAAACGGTACTGCCGCAGTAAATCGAGGCATTAGCGGTGAACCCGATAGAAAGAAACGCGCAAAAACTCGCAAGTCGTTGATTCTCATCCTGAATGGAGTAAGGAAGAATCACCGCAGTTATTATAAAAGCAATTGGCTGAATAATGGCATAGTATCCCTGCGGACTGCGAATAGTTATGAGGTATCTCTTCAGGAAGCAAGCATTAAGCTGAGCCCAGAAGTTGTAAGTCGCTCGCTTGTTTACACTTTCTGGCGCTTGTTTTATATTGATTGCACCATTTTGGTCTTTCTTTCCCTCTTCGATGGAGATATTTAGAAAAGCGTCCTCCAAGCTATTCATTCCAAGATTCAACTATTGTTTGTGGGATTATAATGATAAGGAGACTCTTCAATAGAAATAGAATTACTTGCAAGCCGTCCTCTTTTTCTAAAGTCCTAAAGAGCTCAGCAAACTTCGATTGAGAAGAAAACGGCAAGCAAAACTTCAAGGAATCTGGGGAGGTATGGCTGACCAACGTTGCTGCAGGAACGATTTCTTTGACAATGTCAGTAAGTTGGGGCTTCATACTTTCAAATTGGTCTGTGATTTCATGTCCGTACCTAGAGTCGATTAAAAGAGAAGAGTTAAGGAAATTACTTGGGTGAAAGGAAGAGATGGTATCCGACTCCGAATTTCTTTTTGATAAATTCAGGGGTTCCGACTGCGAATAGCTGCCCTTTGGACATCACTCCAATACGATCTGCCAATTCATCGGCCTCTTCGAGGTAGTGGGTTGTAAGAACGATAGTCTTCCCTTGGTTTCGAAGGTCTTTGATGATATTCCAAATCACTCTCCGTGATGCAGGATCCATTGCAGATGTCGGTTCATCAAAATATAAAATTTGGGTGCCACCCATCAAGGCCATAGCGAGGCTTAACTTTCTGCGATTTCCTCCGCTTAAGTCAGAAGAAAGCTTTTTCTTGTCTAGCAGCAACCCCACCTATCCGCATTCGATTAATGTTATTCTCGAAAATTTTGGCTTTTACCCTAGCCAGTTGCATGATTATCTCCTCATGGACTTTTTCCTGCGGTATCCCTCTAATTTCGGCAAGCAAACGCAAATTCTCTTCACAAGTCATGTATGGCAAGCAAAGATCTGTCTGCGGACAGACTCCTATTTTGTCCTTTATCTCATCGAATTGCGTTCTGAAATCTTTGCCAAAATCTGGTTCACATAAAGCGTCAATTTCACCCTCATGATTTCGGATTACATTTGATATTTCCAGCATCAGCACGCAAGAAGCCTGTCAAAATATTTATAGTTGTTGTTTTTCCAGCACCATTGTGACCGAGCAAACTACAAATGATAGATATTGTTGGTCTCCTCGATAAAAGATAATAGATGATCATACCAAAAGATCTGCTTCTCGTACATTGAGACCGAGACACCGGTCAAAACTTCAGTGTCTCCAAAATTTTTTCTCAGGTTTTCAATTTGCACTGTTTTTAGCTGAGGTCCAAAGGCCATGGCCTCATGGTGAACCGCTGAACTGTAGTCTGGTTCTAGGATCTCTTGAGAGTTCACATCGCTGACGCTTCCTATCAATGGATGGTTCAGGGATGCTATTAGCTCGTCTCGTGAGAAAGAATCTCTTCCGCAAACTACTTTCGACCAATATCTTCCGGTGAACTCTTTATCGACACCATAATACTTTAAAAAATGGAAATCATTTAGTTTCAAAACGCATCCATTAAAAAGCTAGTTACCGTGTCGCAGATGAAAAACAGTAGAAAATAAATAAACGTATCAGCCAGGAGCATCAGCACTCCATGCCAAGTTTTAAACGATATATCTTCTTCTTGACCAAGCGTGCTCAGTGTCATCGCTGCGGGAGGAAAAAAACTGCAAACCCAAGCGCCGCTGATTTTCCAGATAATAATTAAGATGATGCGAAGAAAGAATCTTTGTTACGCTGGAAAAGAAATACCAACGAAATAAAGAAAACCCATCAGCCCATAAATTGTCCCGACTATGTCGCTTCCAACGAAAGGGTCATTAAGGAACACACTCAATGTGTAGGAAATGAAAATAGAAGCCACTGCGTTCAACTGCAACACAATGAAAACCAGCAGCAAATTCTAATACATAGAGTTTAAGCCTTCGGCTATGGATTAGAAATGACTCACCCAGCCATGGATGGACTCTATCGCGCTCAAAGTAAATCCAATTAGTATAATCAATGATATCTTGATAATGAAATTAGCTGAATTGCAAATAGTCTCCAGAGCTCTTACCACTGACGACCTCAATATCCCGTCAATAAGATAGGCTATGTAATAACTTGTACGAGTTAATCCATTGATCTTTTTTTTAGTTAATTAGAGTTTAATACAATGGAAGAAATGTTTCGGCTACTTTGAAATATTCGCGATGTTTGTTGACCTTATTCATCGTAACTTCAACGAATATTTGCCGCAAGAATCCGCAGTAGCCCCAGGGTAGATAAATTGCTAAGATTTGAGAACCTCCAGTGATTCGTGCTAGAAAATGCATTATGAAATTTTCGCTTGATCGAACAATATACTAAGAAATATCGCAGCGACTGCTATGGCTAGCGAAAAGGGGTAGTCTTTGATAGGTTCACCGATATTGCGAAAATATTTGCATTTGAATGCTGCTAAGATCGCTCGTACCTGACGACAAGTCCTGCTCATAGAATAAGATGTTTTTACTGAGAAATCTAAGGATTTATTGATATTTTCCAGATCGAATTTTTATTTTAATACGTTAACAATTTTGGTCTCTCATCCAAGTCTGGGCTGTGAGGCAGAGCCATCTTATTGGAGCAATATGATATCAAACTTTCTTGATTCCTGCTTCGATATTGGAATGCTGCTTCAGCTTCTAGTGTGATATATTAGGTGATAGATAAATAAAATTCGTTCAGCAAGTTTTCGTCAAAAATTACTGATTTTTTTCACAATAATTTATTACCGTTGATTGAAATAAAATAAATCGTGAAGGCCAAGTCGAAAAAATATCTCAATGAGGCAAAAGGTTTGATAGAACTTCACAAGAATCTTTGATTCGAGAGTTTCTTGATGTGCATTTCATTAAAAATGTCATATTTAATCCTCAACTGAAGGGTTTGATGTTTGCATATGTTCTAATATTTACCAAACATAAGCTTTTCCTCGAACACAGTTCTTGAATTATCCACTAGATCCTCTACTGTTCTATTGCTATCTGATGTTTTAACTCGAAAAAAAAAAAGGCATACAAACCTCAGTCAGGTGAGATACTCAAATTCTGAATTATTTTCATAAAAGAGTATTTTCAATGATAGTTGATAAAAATTTCATTTGTGTGTGAGTTATAGAAAACAATACTTTGTCAAGAGATCAGAATTGCGCTAAAGGTGGTATTCCTATCCTGTCACTCATAGAAAATTGTACTAGGTCTGACATCATGTATTGCAAAAAACTATCATTTGGAGGTTTACAAATAAAAAAGAAAGGATTCGGCTCATAAAAATATTCGATAAGTATCAACTTCATGGATAATATCTGAAGCTTTCCTTGGCAATGACTATATTTCTTCCTATCCTTTGAAAGAATCTTCAAAAAAAAAAATTCTTGAACCTACTACCTGATATCAGATTCAAAACTAAGAATAATCAATTCAAAATAAAGAAATAAAAGAAGGAGACTCAGACTCAACACCTGCTAATTCAAATTACCCGATATGAACGCAGACAGTTTCTCTTTGCACAATGACGCTGAAGACGAAGTTCAAGATTCTCCGTAATTGCTTACTTGTGTCCACCAACTGATCAATCCTTAGTGAAAAACAGCAGTCTCCCAAACAATCCACGGTGAGACATGACAGCCCCATATTCGGCTTCGCTCAAAACGCAGAACCTGAGGAACAGAGAAACAGTTTCAGTGAAAACCCCGCGTTTGGTGTCGACAAAGATGTTTTTGATTGCGATTTTAACCAACCAAAGGAATTAATCATCAATGTCACCGACCAGAGGACGGAATTACTTGGGAAACTTAAACAAATATACGTTGCAATTCACCAAGTGGCCGATGACAATAAGTACCTCTTAATTCGTGTATTCAGTTAGAAATCGCTTTCATTTCATTAGGGCGCAGCTTGCTGAGGCAGAATCTATATGCAGAAAGGTCAAATACCGTGTCGTTTTTACTAAAATACAAACTAGTCTGCATCGGCTTGAACAAATCGTCAAAGCCAGGTAATCTAACTCTCCTCTACAATGAAACTCATTGAAAATTTCAGCGAATGCTCAAGTTTAATAACAGGATTCAATGCAATTCGTGCTGAAGCGTCACATCGCACTTTCATTCTCAAATATAAGACAGAGACGATTTATAAAGACTTCGTTTTCAAAATGAGACTTTTGGTTCGTGTGTTAGAAACGTGGAAAAAGCGACAGATCAGAAACGGCTTCAGAGCGGTAGTGATGCACATGAGATCGAACGACTCTGTTCAGGAATATAAACAAGAGAATGAAAAGATCCAGATGGATTTTAATGAAAAACTTGATCACATAAACAGAGAAATTGGCCTTTCGCTGAAAAAAATCGAAGAGTTAAATGGTGCTCTTAGTAGCATTAAAGCAAAGGAAAGTGAGCTAAATTCAATAATCAGCCAAAAAGAAAAGCAGCTTAAAGCCTTGGAAACTGATAAAGCAAATTACGAAGTGGATAACAAGAAAAACATCGGTAATGGAGAAAATAGCAATAGTTTTCAGCAGACTCAAACTCAAGTATTAATATTTATATTTTTGTACCTCTAACACCTCTTATAGCTGCAGTCAGAGAATGATGCATTGAAAGAGAGATTGAATTCCTCAGATTTCAACGTGAGCAGCTTTATAAAAGAAATGAATGACCTGTTGGACTCGCATGAACTTTCGACAAATATTGGATCGAATGATAATAGCGGCTTTTTTAATAACTCGAATCACAATGAAGCCTACGAGCCTGGCAGAGAATTTGAAAATGGTCTGAAATCGAAAGAAAAATCGAAACCAGCTTTCTAAAAAATCGCTTGAGAATTTAATTCAAGATCGTGGAACTTTGCTAACAGGAGGAACGAGTTTATCCAAATCACCAGAGAATAAGTATTAATATCTAAAGAGTATTGAGAATGGCCTATAGGAATCTTTATATCACAAACTGTGGGAGGATGTTATTACTCTTTATATAGCAGAATATCGTATGATTTCAATTGTTTTATATGTATTTCCTCTCAAATGTGTAACTATAGTTCAATTGAGTTCCTTGTTTTGTAACACTGAATTTAAGTTGACCTTTGGTTGGAACTGATAAGCCTCTCTTACAAAGTCCATTCTCTATTTATTCTCTATTTGAGATAAGAGTCATTATTTCTCTTCAATTTAACTCTTTTTCGGTTCTGCTCTCAACATTTACTTATTCTAAACCAAAGAAAACCGAAATTTGTAATGGTGAAACCTAATCTTGATCAGCGAAATAACCAAATGAGAGCATCAAAGTTATACAAGACTCATAAGATATATATGTATATTTACCACAAAATTTTGTGCTAGAATCGTAAATAATGGCCCAATTACATTGTGCTTTGTCCCTCTGATGTCTGCCGAGGCCCAAGAATATGAACTCTTTCGTTAAATTGCACGCCCTTTGAAGGTGACTTTTTCGAAGACTCCGAACTTTGAAGCCTGGTTAAAGACTTCTTGTCTTTCCACATTTCTGCATTCTTGACTGTATTGTTGAACGTTTCGATAAACTCTTGACGTTCTCTTTCATTCATATTTCTCATTATGTCCATATTAGCAAATTGCATTCTTCTCCAAATTCTTGTTGGGGTATCTCCTTGCAATCTCGAGGTTTTTCTTTTGAAAGCGCGATAAATCGAAACAACCATCAGGACGACCATGCAGTAGACAAATAATTTCCGGATTAGTTCCGCTAGGGTCAGATTGTCAAACATGGCTAATAGAGAGGACACAATAATTTTAATCGTGTGATAATTAAAAGACGTAACTCTTAGCTGCTATTTATATCAGCTGCAAAGTAATTTATGAAATTGAAAATGACGTGGTTAGTAAGGAGTATTCGGATTTTTGAGTTGGGATTGTTTTGCGTCTTACCTCATATTTTCAAATTAGCGCGTATGAATGGAGTAGCTGTCCAATAAATTTTCAACTAGGTTGAAAATTGAGAGGTAAGTTTTAACTCATTTGAAAATTGAAAAAAGAAGAGAAAATTTGAGAAAAGGATAACGAATGGGACGATGAGTCAACATATATACTGGTATAGTTCTCGGTATCTTTGGCCATATACTTATGGAAATAATGCAAACAATTTCATTTATATTGTTCATAGACAGTTTGAGTTATTCTCAATCTTTAGTTAAAATGCTTTGTTAGCATTCATCTCTCCGTTAGAGGGCAGCAAGAAAATAAAATACTCTGAATGCAGTTCGATGTGAGTGAAATTTCATGTGTTAATCGGATTTGTCTAAATCATAAATTAGGTATTTGAAGCACGCATCTGAAGTCATCCAAGCACTGATAAGGGATAGTTTCGAATAATAGCATGAGTAGGTGGTGTTTATGGATCAATTAGGGAAGGACTCAATGGTCAAATATGTACAAAGAAATTGTTCTGAAAATTAATAAAACTAACTTTAGATAATTGATTCATTCTAATAAAATAAAAAAAAAATTAAAAAAAAAAGCAGCAAAGGGTCAAAGAAATTTTTCTTCATTATATGAAATATGCTGACGTTCCTACTCATATAGCTTTGAGACAATAGACAACGAAGATTGCGGTTCCTTTTAATTTCTTAGAGTTCATTATTTTATTTTAATGACTCAGACGAGCCTTCAAGTTTATCAAATTAGAGATGTTTATAATTCCGTCTTAATTCCTCTAATAACTTGCTTATAAGTAGCACATGGTTTTGTCGGGTCAACCTGTCGTCGAAGGTTGCTACTAGTGACATATATTTACAAATAAATTATTATTATTTTGATTATCTCCCTCTCAATATGTAGATATCAGCCAGCATTTCTACGATAAACCCACTAGAGCTCCTTTTACCTCTTCATTGCTGAATAAAACCGCTCAAAAACCACATCTTTTTGGATTGGATATCAAACCAGCGGCATAAATCAGTAGCTAACATTAGTTCTCCTAGGTGAAGAGGGTTCTCGATGCCGCATTCAGTACTCAAAAATTAAATCTATTGTAAAAAGTCAATGCTACTTCTGAGATTCAGAGAACTTTATAAATATCATCGATTGAATAACTTTCAGCAATCTATTAAATTTATTTCAAATCTCGAGTCATCAGAAGAACTCTCGCTTCAGAAACTCTTTAATTTCATTTATTCTTCGATCCATGCTCTATTATCTGTTCTAGATTCAAAAGAATCCACATCTTCTCATTACTAATCACTATACTCATTTAGCGGACAAGGTCTTAAGCCTTGCGATATTTTTTCTGGCTCTAACAGAAAGGATCAAATATGGACCAGATGTAAAATTTATCGCAAGTGGCTCAAAATAAGTACATTGTGGTTTATCGATGCTCGTCTAAGGATTTCTAATCACAAACTTGATCATGCCGCATGTTATTTATTCAAAGTTCGTATGACCATACTTTCTTACTGAGCTTGACATGTAGAAATTAACAGAACACACAATTAAACGCTAACTAAAAATTTATGAATCGAACTGTGAATTTCAGTGAAAAAGGGTGTATGAGATTTAACTTATGCACTAAAATAGTTTAATCACTAAGCAAAAAGATTGATAAATCTAATTGATCACTTCAGGCACAATGAACAGAACTCAATACCAGAGCTTTCCAAACTCAATGGACGAAGAATCCGATCTCCAGAGTCCATTTTTTAAAGAAAGTACTCGTTCATTCCAAGAAGAAAGAATGATTAATGTAAATGATTAGTTAAATTAGATGAAGGCAACGCCTCCACAAAAATCAACCTCAAGGCCGAATCTGAGACCCTCTCGTTAGACAGCCAGGTCATGAACGACAGCGATAGAGCTCATCAGATGCGGGTTTTACAAGCTGCGAAAGAGAGATTCTACGCGTTCCATCAGGGATTACCGAACCACACGGAAATCGAGCCTTTGTTCAATGAGATGAAGAAAAACATCACCTTCAAAGTGGATGAGTTCTTAACCAACAAACAGCTTCTTGATATGTTTGAGAAAGTTATTGTGAAGCAGCATTCCGCCAGTAAAATGAGTCGAAAGAACTGGTCTGAGGAGCAGACTTTATTCCTGATCTCATTGATGGCATACTACTGTCACATTAGTCATGAAGATTATACCTCTATGGTAACCCTCCCATCAGAAAAAAACTTTTCCTAATGCTTCGTTTCATAGAGCGAAAACAGCTGGAGTACCATCGCCTCTCTATTCCCAGGCAAGAAGGCCGATGCAGTACGAATCAGATGGATAAGCTTGCTGAAGGTGAATTTGTCGAAGACGCCTTGGACGCCTCAGGAAGACCAAATTTTAATGGAGTTGCTCAAAAACGGCATTGGAGACCGAGCTTGGAGAGACATCGCAACTGAAGTCAATAAGCAGAGTAACCCTAGCGTTATCCGCACAGGCAAGCAGTGCAGAGAGCGTTGGGTGAACCATCTCGATCCGTCGGTGAATCGAGGGTCCTGGAACGAAAAGCAAGACCTTGAGCTGCTAAAAGTGTTTGTTGTGACAGGCAAGAAATGGTCAGAAATGTCGAAACTCATTGCCAATAGAACAGAGAACGCCGTGAAAAATCGCTTCAATAGCTTGATGAAGAAATTCAAGGCTGATGTCATGTTCTCAAACCTCAGACTCGGGCTCCATCCTGAAGAGGAGGCCGTATGGGAGCAGCGTATCGCTTACATGGTGCTTCATTCAAAAGGTATCAAACAAGAAGAGATAGACAAGATAAAGGCTAACCTGGCCAACTTGGAAATACAGAGCAGCTGTGACTCTCAGAACGTGGGCTCTGAATCCGAGAGCGTAGGCGAGAAGAGATCCTATAAGTCAAGCCTCAATAAAATCACAAGAAAAAGTCGAGGGCGTAGTAAGGATTCCAGCGGCTCTGTAAATTCGCTGCTTTCGAATCACTCAAGGTCAAACAGTAACAGCGGCATGGACAATGACAGCTCAAGTGATCTCTACTCGAATGACTTGAACAGTCACAGGAGAGTCAATAGCATGAGCAGGATAGGGACTTCGGAACTGGAAATCGCAAAGAGGAAAAACTATTTGAAGGGTATCATCCAGGCCGAGCAGAACAATGGATTTCCCAATTTAAAAGATAACCGTGGAGTTGATAACTTGGGCGTGCTGGGGAACTCGAACCGAGCTCATGGCTCGCTCTCACCGAATTCGATGGGACTCCACGCTGGCCTTCGAAGAACTGGACAGCATGGCTCTGGAAGCACTTCGCCAAAGAATGAAATTCCACTCTCAGCGTTGCAGCAGCTGCAACAGCTAAGCATGGGAACGAATCCTGTGGCCCCTGATATGAAACTTCAAAATAACCTCTTCAATTCACTGCCGACTTTACAGAATGGAAATTTAATCGGACAAAATCCTCTGAACCACTTGTACTCACGACAACCAGAGCAGTCGTTCCCTCAATCATACGTTCAAAGCCAATTGAACTCCATGATTTACGGCCAAAATAATTTTCAACAAAGCCCTCATTCGAATCTCTACATGAACATGATAAACGGCTCAAATAGCGTATACCCTCAAAACTCTCAGAATATTTTGAGCAATAGCCCTTTCAGCGTTGGAGACCAAACCAGTCCTGGGTCTCTCCTCAAAAACTCTAATAACCCCTTTTTTAAAACCCTCCATCAGGTGGCTGGCCTTGAAGCCATCAAAGAAAACGTTGTTGAGGAAAATCCTCAAGCGCTTGACGAACAGAAAAGGAAAGTGGAAATGGCCATTGAGCAGCAAGACTCACAAACAAGCGGCAAGATCCATCAGTTGAAAGAGAAAGGAGGGCATGAGTTAAACATTGAATCTCTTCTTCAGAAAAACAGCGGAAAAGTGGTTTTCGCTGTTGTGGATCTCGAAAGCAACGAGATGTATGTGATGAATAACGTCACTAAGGAGCTCTACCAGCAATGCGCGAGTATTGGCAAAAAGCCCTTGCAACAGCAAGGATCTCGCGATGCCATCACCGCCAGCCCGCTAGGAATGGGCGGCCAGATCGATGCTCGTAGCCCTAATCTCTTACAACAATTAATGGATTATGAGAATAAAACGAGATTAAGCAACGTTAATGATCTGGCGATGGGCTTGCCCCAGAAGAAAACCGAAGGGTCACCTTTATGGAATTATGTTGGTATGATAGGTCCAAGATCCACGATCGGCGACTCTCCAGATAGTCTGACGAATCTGAGAAGTCCGAATCTTTTTGGTGTGGGCATGAATCGAGATAACTCAGGCGTACTGCCTCCGTTGTGGAATTTTTCACCTGGAATGAGACACGAGTTTTCTCCAAACGGACTGTTTTCAAAGTGGAACGGTGAATGATTTATATGAAATTTATGAATATTTCTGGCTTTTTGAAAGTCATTCTTCAATTTTATTTTCATTAGGAAGAAAATTGAGAAGTTATGTGATGCCAACTTTTATTAGATCTACTTGTCTGGGACTTAGATAGTAGATACATATATTTGCGTTTTGCTAACTATCCACTTTAACAAATGAGATAACAAAAGATGACTGTGTTTGAAAAAAACAGAACAGTGTTCTTGAATCAAAATTAAAATTTGTGTTTTTTATTTTGTCGGTGCTTTTATTAACTAATTTGAAATGTGTGCACTGAGAAACTTTGCAGCAGTTCAAGTAATTAATTAATAACGCAGATTAATTATGCTATTCTTCTTTGAAATGTCGTCAAACGAAATAAGGCTAATTTTTCTGAGGAAGTATTTCTTTATTGTTAAGTAAGATATATAGCAGAGTGTCCTAGAGCGTTATTGTGAAATATGAAAATTGTCAGCACATGCAAATATCTCTCCTATTTAGGTCCCAATAGTTCACCAAGGCTCAGCTCATAGGAGTATCTATGATCGTTGCGCTAAGGTTTTAGAGGGTGATGATAAAAGAAATCATTAAGCAGGTTCTGAAACTCTCATTATCATCGAAAGGCCTGAAACGGACTCGGAGGAGAACTGTAACGAAAACAAAGCTGCGAGATGCAGAGAGAGAGTGCGAGTTACTTCGAAAAGCGTGAGAGAAAGGTTTCGCTGAAATGGTCACATTAGCTAATGCATTCAGGTCTAACACCACAGAATCTGCTGCATGCAAATGAAATTATTAAGTTGAGCATGTTGGAAATAAGTTTGTGCATTGCGAAGTATCAAAAAGTACTCCTGGGCCATTTTTTCAAAAAGGATGGATCGAGAGTCACGCCACGTAAATGACTATCTTCTTGGATGCAATAAATCCTTTTAAATAATTAACTGGTTGCTTTAATAAGGATTGCCAAAATAGCTATTCTTCCTTATCAGAAAATTTACTTCCTTAATTTATTCAACCTTAAAACAGGGACTTTGGGCTAAAAAAAATATGTACAAGTCCAAGGCAGCTCTCTATGGCCTTCAGTCAGTCGGAAAATTGAAACTTAAGTCAGACAATTTCAATGTGGTCATCATTTCTTTTCAAATTTTGGACCACATACAATAGTTACTTCGACCCATACTGCAGCGTCTCTATAGATTTAAATGTTTTGAATCAATGAAACTATTTTAACACATCGGACTCATGTAATCTTGCAATTTATAAAGAAAAACCAAAAATTTTGCTGATATATCGTGAGCTGCTAAGCACTATGAGGAAATAACCTTGGCGGACACCCTTGAGAGTTGGCTTCTTCAGTAGATGAGTTTGCTTTTCCTGGTTCTCGATTTTAAGTCTTGAGCTTAATTTATTAAAGCGATTAATCTCACTTTTGCGTTAGTTCGTCTTTTTTTGCTGAATTTAATTCGAATCCTTTAAGCCTAATTTAATTTTTTACATCTTGAGCCTTATTTAAGAGGCCTTGAGCTTAATTTAATATCTCTTGTAAATCGTGAAATAAAAAAACATGCTGTCTAAGTCCTCATCTGAGAAAGTCAAGAGGTACTGCGCAAAGTACAAGCTGCATGAAGAGCATGGTTTCTATCATCATCTTCTCAACGATGAACCTCTGCCTTCTGAATTCAAAGAGTTAGAAGCATTTGCTTCGAAAAAAATCATTGGATTAAATGCGGCAAAGGAGACCAGGAAAGCTATACTCGAGCTTGTCGATTCCGTGAAAGGAAAGAAACTTTCAGCTGACGGGCTGACATATCTTCAAACTTTGAAACTCTATTCATTGATGACGTACCTTGCTAATTCATACATCTACTGTGAAGAAGACCTGACAGGAATCGACACTCTACCTGCTCCTATCTCAGTGCTGCTTTACGATACAGCAAAAGTATTAGAAATCCGCCCAGTTTTTAGCTACACCAGCTGCACGTTTTGGAATGCGGCTCTGGTCGACTCCGAAGGACCAGTAGACCTCGATAATTTGAAGACGAGAATTAATTTTACGGATAACCCTGGAGAAGAATGGTTCCTGACCATCCCAATTTATAATGATATCCTCGGCTACAAAATTCTCAAGCAATTGGTGCTTGCTCAGGAAGAAGTGGAAAACGATAACCCTGATGGAGTCGCGGCTCAGCTACGTCAAGTCCTCACATATCTCGGTATATATCTCCTGTTATCTTCCAATTTTCTAACAAAATTTCCATAAAATATAGATCTTATGATAAAAGCGATAAAACGAATGGGCGAGAAGCTTACACCAGAATTTTTCTCGGGAGAGCTTCGAAGATACCTCAATGGCTACCAGAAGTTCGAGAACGGCCTCAAATTTGAAGGAGTGCCTGAGTTCGAGACCAAAGGATGCAACTTTCCAGGAGCAACCGCGGGACAATCTCCTTTTTATCAAACCTTCGAAAACGCGATTGGTAAAATCTAAACAATCATTGAAAAGTTTATAAGCTATTGTCTAGGGTTGGTATATGATGATGTCGTAATCCAATCAATGCAAAAAGACCTGTTAGAAGGAATGGCTAGAATTAGCAAAGATATGGTATACGATGCGAAGAAATACTTCACAATCAGAGATTTCGCGATCAAAAATCAAGGGAAAGTTAAAGACGCCTACAATGATATTCTCGACCTTTACATGAAATATAAGCAGACCCACTGGAGTTTGATTGCGAGATTTATTGTGAGTCCTGCGAGAAGTATGGGAACTGAGTCTCCAGAGAAGAAGATGGCGGGTACAGCTGGAACGCCATTGCATTCGCTTAAGAATATGGGAAAAATGATCGAAGACAACAAAATTTAGAGAGCGCAATTACTTTTTTTACCTAAAAAGAAGATATTTAACAATTATTTTAAACTTCTTATGTGGGAAGTCATTGCGTGAGAGCTTACTCTAACATCCATTTTTTATAATGCGGAATTAAATGGGGTTATTGATAGTTAAAATCCATAATGGACATGTAGTCGAGATGACTGTCATGTTCTCATTTAATGTCATCATTAACAGATTATAATTCACTAATTTTCAGCTCGTTTTCAGTTTAAGGCAACCCATGATAGACATTAGAAGGTTTTATAACAAATTTTGAGGATAAATTTCGCTTCATTAATACAAAATGAATTTTGGCTTTTTCATTCTAATTATATAAAGCGGGTCGACATTCACCGAAATGATTTTTGGACATTCTCAAGTACAAATAGCAGAAGAGGAGCTTCTACATATCTATTTGCAAATTCGATTGCGAGCTTTCTCAAATAGTGTATTGAAAATGTTACAACCATAAAACAATCTGTTATTATCTCCTCAACTTTAAAATTCTAGAGGCATTGTGAGTTTTTTTGGGAACACGTGCTTTGTATCTCCTTTTTTTGTTTTAGAGGTAATTTTCCGAAAATCAAATTTATCTTTTACCGTAGTCCAGTAGTTTCAATCGCTCAGTATAAATACTTTTGTCAACTCCTACTGGAATTACTATCCAACTGTTAAATTGAGGATATTAAGGTTTATTTCTATTCTAGAAAATTATAGAATTATTGTAGTATTTGCTATATAGCACTATTATAAGAGTAAGCATATATAATTTTTTCAGCGCTATTGTGACTAGATTTAAATTGTGAAACCTTTGGAAGAAATTAGCTGTTCTTTTTATTTCAAATTGGTTTCAAAACAAATAGATAATTCTCATCAAATTATTTTATACATCGCTCTCTTGATAATAGTAATACTTATTATTAAGTTGAATTATCCAATTGGCTACCTAAAATCCATTTCAACCTTTTACTCCGGTTTACAACTTGAAAACTCAAAACTGATTGACTTAGTCCCAAAAGGAAAGTATGCAAAAGACATTACACAATACCAGGATTAGATCGAACGATTGGAATACGTTTTGTTGATTTTTTCTCTTGATTACCTTTTTACTTAACAAATTCCTAATTATTTTATTCATTATATAAAAAAAAATTTGAATTGCATAAAGTACTATTGATTTATTCCGGATAAATCTCATTACTTGCGGTAATATTTAATTATCTTGCCCTTGTAAATATTCTGCATGCTGCAGCTAACTAGCTTGGGTACGACAGCCCTTTTCCTTTGAAAATTAATAACACCGCTTTTGCTACTGAAAACCCGACTGCGAGAAGCATTATTTGCGATTTCAAACTTACAGATCATCGATATACAGAAAGAAGCCAAACATGTTAAAATATGGATATAAAGAAGCTATATTTTCAGATCATCAAAGACCTGTTTTGCTATCGCCATGCCATTCTGTGCCACTGAGCAAAATTCTTCAAGGTCTTTACTTTTAGTTCTCAGCGCTTTAACCTTTTAAGCAATTCAGTGTTAACTTGCATGGAATTAAACTATCATTACTTCTTTAGCTAAGATAACGAGTTTCGTTTCTGTATTTTGCTGCTTCGTAAGCAACTCCTCATACTCTGCTTCCAGTTGACTGGCGTGGTGGTTCAGATTCTATTTTATTGGGTAAATCTATTAATTCTCCTCCTGAAAATTTACTTCTATCGTTTCTTCGTTCGATCTACGCAGATCCTCAAGAGCCTTTGTCTTTTGCAAGAGTTCTCTCACCGTCTATTGAAAATTTGCAAAGAGATTAATAAATCCTAGAATTAATTGAAATAATTACGCTTTTCTCAGCATGCAGCTTTTTTTTCATGAACTCAAACTCTTCCTCCGACCGTCTGAAAATTTCTTTCTGCTCTTCGAGCTTCTGAAGCAGAATGTCTTTAAGAGCTTCGAGCTCCTAAGATATAGTCAAAAAATTTAGTTGACCTAAGCACGTTAGTAGCTGTTACTTTCGCTTCCTGCAAAAGGACCCTCGCGTTGGCCATAAGCTGACTCATAGTTTGACATAAAAACTCTCTTCCATCCTTCTCGACGTAGTTGGAAATCTTTTTGGACAGAATATTGTAATATTCATCGACTGCTTGTTTCACCTACCGCAAAAAATTAACGCGAACAAATTTGAATCGCTGCTACCGCATCGAAAAACGCCTTTTTAGCCTCAGCTTTGCCTCGATACGCATCAGTTCTAATAAAAACGCACCTTGGGTTGTTCTCAAGCGCATTTAGAATCTGAACCTGCGGGTTAGCTGGCTTATTTTCATCCTTTTTCTCCAGCAGCCCCTTAATCTTCGTGTCGAGTCTCGCTCTCATCATTGACCACATACCTTCTTCCTCTGTGTTATTATATGAGATTATGCAATTCGCTGAGTTCGCTATCATGATAACTACCTGCTTTTTTCTCCTCTACTGGCAATGGAGTTTTTTTAATGTCTGCTTCATTCTTATCCTCCTTGAAAAGAGCCTCAGCAGTCGTGAGAATCGCGGGCATATAATCCCCGACTCTTTCTTTCAGCCAGACATATTTCGTAAAACAATGCTTTGAATAATCCTCTTCAATCTCCTCAACGCGCTTCTTATACAGTTCTATTCAAAATAAATTAACCATGACTCGCTTCATCAGACTCATTTACCAACATCCCTCATATATGCTGCTTTATTACTCAGCCATTTTCTTCTCTCAGCTTTGGCCATCACGAGCGCATAATCTCCTCTATTCTTTATTGATAGCGCGAAAAATTTGCTTGTAAATCTCAATTCGAGGACCTCCTTAACATCAAGAAACTCGCAAATCTTGCTTCCGCAGTTTGTGCTGAATATGAACGCCAGATCGAGTTTTTTGGGGACTATTAAGGCTGTTTGATCCATATTTTCTGTCGAATACGTGTCAACAACCCTCTTGTATTTAGCTAATTCAATACAAACAAGTTCCAATCTTTCTTTAAGCATCGCGTTCTGGGATTCTCTGTTGGCAAGCCTTTCTTGTAATTCGTTTAGTTCCTATTTGAAAGGTTAAAAGATGAAAAATTGATGCAGAAATGTGCTTTTACGTTCTTAGTGGTCGATAATTCCAATGTTAACGCCGATTTCTCATGATCAAAAAGCGCGTTCGCTTGCTCCAAGGCGCGAGACACACTTTCTTCAACCGACATCACTGGGGTCAGCTGCTGGATTCTCTGTTCGTAGCTCTTAATAACGGCTTCGTGCTCCTGTTGAAGTTTCTGTAATTGTTCAGTGAGAGTTTTCTTCTCCTCTCGCAGAGTCCGCAGCTCCTTGACTCGAGCCTCTTGTTTCTGTAATTCTTCATGCACTCGAACATAATCTTTATATAAATCTGCCACCATTTTCCCATCAATCAATGCGTATGTATTATTAAACTGGATCATAGAGTCCATAGCTTTTTCTATTTTGAGTTTGAAGGTTGTACTCGTTTCGAATTTGTTAAGCAAATTGTATTCATAGTTTTTGAGATCTGATTTAGTAACTGAGGTGGTGTGATCGATTGTTGTCTTCTTAGGAGGGGCTGTAACGGTTTTGTTTCGAGAGAAAAACCTGATAAACCCCGAAGTCTGCTGGGGCTGAGGCTCGGGTTGAGGTTGAGGTTGTTTCTTCGGATCAGTTTTTTGCATTCTTTTTTTGAGCGAATTTCTTCCTTAATTTAATCGGATAAAAAAGGTTGAAAAAATTGCACTCTTGGATTTTTTTTAATACCGTGGAGCTAGGAGGTAAGTAGTATTGGAAAATGGCTAATGAATCATGAATTAAAAATATCCAAAATAAGTATAAGTATTACTTGAAGACAAGAAGAAAAATGGAATTGATGTTATGAAAATAAAGAATACTAAGCTTGTCGATACAATTCATAGTCGGCGAGATGTGTATTGTAAGGGAAAAGATTGTAATGAGAAAATTGTCAATGTGAGATAGCTGAGAGAATTTTGTTACAATCAGTATTGAGCTTGAAAAATCATTGAAATAGGGCCTCTGGAGAATGAATAGAAGAGAGAATGGAATGGGTCTTCAGAGTAAATTGTTCTATGAATAGTTATTTTCGTTCATCGATGAAATTATACTGCTGATAGCAGTGCAGTATAATATCTAAAAATTGTAAATACCATTGATTGTTTGATTGATTGTTGGAAGAAATGAATGCCAGGAAGCTTTACTGTGAATTGTGGGCAATAGTTCTGAGGAATTTACTTATTGAGATAAACCCTTATGTAGAAATGGACACGGTTATATACAACCAATTAGTTCTCTCTGTAGATTATAGGAGCTAGTGGTTGGTCACCTTTTATATGTAATATGGAAGATCTATAGATGTTAAACTTATCAGACCAAAATAAATGATTACTTCTCCAAAACAAACTCATGTAATAATTCTTTCCTTTCCTCAACTAAACTATTCAATGACAAGTACTAGAGCAATGATTTAAAGACGTTTAGAGATTTGTTTTTAGCAGCAATATAAATGCACATTGAACGAAAAGTTGAGAAATATCCAACTATTACTGAACTAAATTCCAGTCTCATGATCCAGGGGTCACTCAAATGACAAAGCAAGGAAATAATTGAAAAGATTGAGACAAAAAGAGAAGTATGCACAAGAAGATATTTCACCAAAATTCTATATCTCCGCATTGATTTCTAAACTGAAATTAATTTTATTTGTTTGAATTAACCTCCTATGGAATCATCAGGAAGTAATGGACCCATGCGATCGGACCCATCGCATGTAGATCATCTCCCACATCAAAACATATCAGAGCCTCTGCCATCTCACTTTCGAATCCTTCATGAAATTCCAAGCTACTTTTCTGAGAAAGTCCAAAAGATAACGCGAAAACTCGGGGAGTTCAAGTTTCGAGAAAATGATGGATTTGATCTCTCACAATTTCCAATATATTTTAACCAGCGCGAAAATTCAGTATACAGAGGACAAATTTCCGAAGGAAAATATCACGGTTGCGGCGAGTGGCACTCGATAGAAGGGAATTATTACATCGGAGATTGGGAAAAGGGGATGTTTCATGGATTTGGAAGGAAAATTTATGCAGATCAAAGCGTCTACGAAGGAGACTGGGTCAACAATCAACGAGAAGGCAAAGGCAGGTTCGAGAAATACGAAATGAAGCTAGCGGTAAAGAATGATCAAGAGAAAGGAGCCGCCATCGAGGAGAGTTTGATAGTATCAGAAGGATATGAAGGGGACTGGAAGAAAGATGCTATCGATGGCAAAGGGAAATATATCTGGTCTGATGGAGGATGCTATGAGGGGGAGTTTAGCTGCAATAACAAAAATGGCTTGGGAATGATGCGTTTTAGCAATGGAGAGACCTATAATGGAGAATGGAAGAACGATAAAATGGATGGAAAAGGAGAGTATTCGTGGCCGAATGGGCAGACCTACAAGGGAGAATTTCTTAATTCAGAAAAAAGTGGGGAAGGAGTGATGGTTTTTGCGGAAGGGCACAAATACCGAGGCCATTGGAAATACGATAAAATGCATGGGAAAGGAGAGTATGAGTGGGTTGATGGACAGAAGTACTCGGGTGATTTTTTCGAGGATGAGCGGCATGGGTTTGGGACTCATATTTTCGCGAATAATGATAAGTACCAAGGCGAATGGAAAAACAATATTATCTGTGGCAGGGGTGATTTTACCTGGGCGAATGGGACAAGCTACCATGGAGAAATGTTTGACGGGCAGCCACATGGAAAGGGAGAACTGACCACTAAAGAGGGTGAAGTGCGGACAGGAACCTGGAGACTGGGAGAATTAGAGACCGAATGTGAAATTATCTGGCCCGACGGAAAGAAATATCGTGGAGAGGTGTTTATGGGCAAACCTCACCATTTTGGAGTATTAGAGTTTCCTAACGGAGAGAAGTACAAAGGGATGTGGATGCATGGGAAAATGCATGGGAAGGGGCAGTATACTTGGCCTGATGGAAGAAGTTATATTGGAAACTTCTTCGATGATAAGTTCCATGGGCAAGGAGAGTACCACCTTACGAATGGAGAATCATACAAGGGAAAATTCGTAATGGGGAAAATACACGGTCGCGGCGAATATAAGTGGCCTGCGAACCTGAAACAGTCGAAGAATGAGCAACCAGATAAGGTAAAATATATCGGAGAGGTCCTCGATGGCCAACCTCATGGGCATGGAAAGATGGAATATAGTAGCGGAGAGGTCTATGATGGAGAATGGGTCATGGGAAAGCAAGAGGGAACGGGTCAATATACATGGGCAAACGGCAAAAAATATAATGGAGGCTTCTTCCAGGGTCTAAGACATGGTTTTGGCGAAATGCAGCACGTAAACAAGGAAAGCTACGTCGGTGAGTGGAAACTGGGCCAGTTTCATGGCAAAGGCGAATACACGCTCTCAGACGGGCAAACCTATGTTGGTACTTATTTCAACGGGAAGAAGCACGGTTACGGCGAGGTGATATACTCCGACGGTAGTAATTACAAAGGAGAATGGAAGAGCGATATGAAGCATGGAAAAGGAACCTTTGTTTGGACCAATGGAGAAAAATACACTGGCGAATACTCGAACAACCTCAGACATGGGTACGGCGAGATGATTTTTAGCAATGATGCAATTTACCGAGGAGAATGGAAATTCGACAAATTTTCTGGAAAAGGAACACTAACTTTTCCAGAAGGGCACTCCTACGAAGGAGAATTTTTGAACGGCAAGAAACATGGATTTGGTGTGATGATGTACCTCGGCGGGAAGAAGTACACAGGACAATGGAAGGCAGATAGAAGGCATGGCAAAGGAAAGTATGAAGGGATCACGGAAGAAAATCCAAGTCCTAACAAAAAGAAATCATTTTTTGAATCGCCTTCCGAAAACTACGAAGGAGATTACGTTGAAGATAGACGAGAAGGCTATGGAGTGTTTAGGAATTCAGAAGGGTTCGAATACTCTGGCTTTTGGAAAAACGATAAATTTCACGGTGAAGGCCGCTTAAAATGGCCATCGGGCAGCAAGACGCTTGTCTATGTTGGAAATTTCGAGGAAGGAAAGGAGAACGGGAAAGGCGAGGTATTCTATACCAGTGGGGACGTTTATTCAGGGGAGTTGAAAAATGGACTGATGCATGGGGAAGGAGTGTACGATTGGGCGGATGGGACTAAGTACATTGGTTTGTTTGTAGATGGGCAAAGACATGGGAAAGGGCGGATTGAATTTGTTGAGGATGGATTCTTTGAAGGAATATGGCAGTGTGGAAATTTAAATGGAGAAGGAGTTCGCAGCACTTTGAGCGGACAAGTATGCCAAGGGGTTTATTTAGGGACTGTACACGAAGATTTAAATGGCGAGGGCAGTATCTTGTTTGCTAATGGAGAGAGATACATTGGTCAGTGGAAGAGATTTATTATGGAAGGCAGCGGAGAGTATCGGTGGCCTGATGGAAGGAGATATAAGGGGTCTTTTGTAGCAGGAGAGAGACATGGGATCGGCGAAATCAGATTTACAGATGGGACTGCGTTTAAGGGAGAATGGAAAAAAGGAATTGTGGATGGCAAAGGAGAATGCTTCTGGCCAAACGGGTACAGGTACTCGGGTAATTTTGCTGAAGGGATACAAAGAGGTTATGGGAAATATGAGAAAGACAAGAATCCACCAAAACTCATGAAAAAGGTTTCAAAAATATAAATTTAAGGGAGATTTCTGATATTTAGCTTTTTTGTTCTCAAATACCACACTGACACAGCTTTTTGTGTGTTGTTACAGGCAGGCGATCCTGTAGAATTCAATTTTATATTGTATTTTTAAAATACAAGGCTAATAGTTCGAAGAATATTGTAGTCATTAATAGATAGCAACAGCAATAGAACTCCACTGGGATCTCAATTTACAGTTATTCTAAGATTTCTAGTAAGCAAATTATTAATTGAGATTGGCGCCGATTTGAATAATTTATTTTGAACAGAAACAATCCATAAATCAATTCTTTTCAATGGAAGGGATTAAGATGGATGTTGAGGACGTTTTCAAATGCCCAGCAAGCTCAGCGCACGTTCTCCAGAGCTACAACAAATTTCGTAACCATATGATGAAATGCAAAGAAGCCAGAGGCAAAATCTTTCATGTTTGTCCATATTTCTGGGCTCACCAGTTCATATCGAAGTCAGCGCGAGACCAGCATCTCGAGAAATGTCCGAAGCGCGAAGGGAGACCCATTTTGCCAACAAACGAATGGTATCAGGTCTCTGTTACTGGCTCTTTCCCTCAAATGAACGATCAAGCTGAACCTCAGCCAGTGCCGAGTACAGAGCCTAAGAAAGCAATGGCAGCAAAAGAAGCGGACACAATAACCAAACAAGAATATGATGATTTCTTAACTGTCCCAAAGAACCTCGAGCAGCACCTCCATTTTCTCAATTTCAAAAACAAAGGATTCAATTTCTCAATGATCCTCAAAAAACCAGGGAAACGACAAATCAACTATCAAACCCACTTCCTTCTCGAACAAGACGCTGCATGGGAAAAATTCTTTCCTCAGAAACTTGAGCAAGAAGACTATGAATATATATTAGCAGGAGAGTTCATTCCTAACTTAACCAGTGAGAAGGACTATCAGCAATTCCTCAAATTCAAAGAAGAGCTCAATAAGAAGAAATTTGTGCAGACTTCAGCGACAGATCAAAAATCGAACGGAGAAATAGCTGTTGTGGTGGATAGAACAATCCCAGGTTTCGAGCATCTTCATGAGAACTGTATTGCGATATTGATTATGACGAATGAGTCGCTACCTGATCGGAAAGGAGTGATCGAGAAGGTTGATATGCAGAAGTATGAAGGGATGTATTTTGTGAGAGAGAAGACAGAGATTGAGATTGAGACTGAGAGGAAGGTGATCGATGATAGTTTCCAGAAGAAAGGAGAGTTTGAAAGCAAGCGAATCCAGGATGAATATATGGAGCTTATCAAAGAAAAAGAGCGGACTGCGGAAATCCAGAAAAAGAAGAAAGAGCTTGAAGACAGATATCAAAGCTTAAAAATGAGAGGACAAGAAGAAGAATCGTCTCGGAAAAAAAGGATTGCTGAGCTGCTAGCCACTATCCGGGACCTGAAGAATAAATCAGAGAAAATGAGAATCTCAAATGAGCAATTACAGGCTGAACAGAGCAAGCAGACGAAGCAAATCTTGCAAGAGTACGGCCAAAAGCGCGAGGAAATGGCTGCTAAACTAATGGCAGACAGAGACGATCAGATCCGACAAATTCAAATTAATAAAGAGAGAGTTCAGACTCAAATAGATACCATCAGGCAGAGTATCTATGAGATGTTTCCCGAGCACACTGACAATTTACTGGCGAGGAAGAAAAAAGAAAAGGAGGATCTGATAGCGACGATTGAGGGCGTTCAAGATCGGACAAAAAGAGAGAAAACGTTCAATGAACAGAATAAAATCATTCTGGGTGAGTATTGCTCGGTGTGTCTCTCTTCGCAGGCATGCATTTGCCTCTTGCCCTGTGCTCATTTAGTGTTGTGTAGATTCTGCGATCGAACTCTAACATCGATAGGGTATTTTTGCTGTCCATTGTGTAATAAGAATGTGGAAAGGCGGTATTTGGTGACGCGGAAAGAGCTCTCAGAGGATACGTATTAAGAAATTTAATATTGCAAAGATGTTGATAAAGTTTAGAATAGTGTATCCACTGAATTGATTAATTGCGGGAGTTGTGTTGAATCATATCGCTACGTATCTGTATATATGTATTAAAGAATTTTCAATTTGAAGATCTATTATTACCTGATGATAATAATAATATCCACAGAAATTTTTTTTAAAGTTAAGTTAGTGAGGTGGTGCACAATCGAATAGCATGGACGATATAACTTCAAATCCTCATAATAAAAGGGAGAAAAATTCGATTCCTATGATTTCTATACACTTGTTAAATACATTACCTTACATCTGTTAATTTAAATTTTTATCGCTTATCCAAATTGCTGACAGCATCGATTTCTTGCAATTCCTCAACGAAAAGGCCAATTACTCCGAGAGTATTGTTGGGTCATAGAAAGATATGATCACAGAAAAAGAGTCCGCAAAACAGGGATCTGATATATTCTTGGCTGTCCCAGAGAAGGAAATCGAGACTGAGAGAAAGGTTATCGATGATAGTTTTCAACAAAAAGGCGAATTTCAAAGCAAGCGAATCCAAAATGAAAATGTCAGTCTCATTGATGAATCTGGACGCATAGCAGAGATGATGATACTAAAAAAAGAGCTTGAAGACAGATATCAAAGATTAAAAACCAGAGGACAAGAAGAAGAATTATCTCGGAAGAAAAAGATAGAAGAGCTATTAGCGACCCTTCAGGACTTGAAAATTAAAACTCAAGAAACAAAAAAATCGAATGAAAAATCACAAGCAGAACATAATACCCGCTTAAAAATGACGATGTATGAATATTTCCAAAAACGAGACGCCATGAAAGCAGAACTACTAAACAATAGGGACGCTGCCATTCTTCAAATCCAGAACGAGAAAGAGAAAATTCAAACTCAAATCGATACCTTCAGACAAGAATTCGATATGTCGTCTGAAAATTTATTAGCCAAAAAGAAAAGAGAAAAAGAGGATCTCATTGCAGCTATAGCAAGACTCGATAATACAGTGATACTGGACATGGAAGACAGCCCAGACTTAGAAGACAACTTTCCTCTTGACGACTATTGCTCAGTGTGTCTCTCTTCGCAGGCATCCATTTGTCTCCTGCCATGTGCTCACTTAGCATTATGTCGATACTGCAATCAAAACTTAAAATCTGTGGGGTATTTTTGCTGTTCACTATGTCAATCACATGTTGAAAAGCGGTATTTAGTGACTCGAAAAGACCTTCGAGAGAGCACTGACTTTTAGAAACAATTAGAAAATCGCACAGGATTGTATTACAAACAATCTCAAGATACATTTTCTTTGGATTTCGTGGTATATCCCAGGGAGTGTCGACAAAATTTTCAAGGCTAGTTCTTATCTTCTCAAAAGAACGAAAATTATTGTTTTTTTTTGTTTTTCTGACTACAGTGAAGTGTATATACAGACCAGATAGGTAGCAAGTAAAGGCTTGTCGCTCTAGTAGTTTAAAATAACTCAAGAACTCTTTCTGCACAGTGAGAGACTAATTTGCTTTAATCAGTATACTCGAAAAACGCCATTATGGGCAAATGATCCGAAGGATGCTTGAGACTTGGTAGAGTTTTGCTTTTGATGTCTTTAGGAGTGGGAATTTTTAAGAGGCATGTAGGGATCAAGCTTTTATGGGATCGAATAAGTTCATTAATTCAAATTGAATTGAACTTACCTGTTAGGAGTGTAGAAGATATGATCCACCGTTCCTTTAAACG
>ENA-UOTX01000652-UOTX01000652.1-compost-metagenome-genome-assembly--contig:-NODE-652-length-34218-cov-6.957646_pt1 | contig 34218 bp, 19 predicted proteins | sample MGYA00238143_ERZ746982 | MGnify/ENA primary metagenome ERZ746982 (study PRJEB28758, sample SAMN06268862) | compost metagenome | isolation source: single cell | place: USA: California, Emeryville, Joint... | reverse complement strand
GTGTTGCTAAGCTGTTCTGGTTTTATTGCCAAAATTTGCCAACTAGCGACCAAAGATGATATTGCTGTACTCAATTTTTTTTTTTTCACTTTCAAAATATCTACTTAGGTAAGGTCAGAAGCACTTTGGGCTTTAGCGAGTACTATAGAGGCTGCGAGTCCTGACCAAATTCGCTTTCTCGCTGAAAATCAAGTCATTGATACCCTCGTTGCACTGTTAGACATAGAAGATAAGCAAATGCTAGAGATCGCTCTGGAACGTATCCATAAAATGTTACAACATGGTGTCAAGTATATCAAACAAACCAATGCAAATCCTTTCCTCGCTAAGTTTGTGTCGCTTGGAGGAGCCAACAAGGTCAAAGAACTTCAGAACCATGGTTCTGAATCTATCCGCAAACTTGCTTATTCAATTCTTAATACATTTTAAGATATAACTGATCCGCCCTAAATCGCGAATCTCCTATAATCCAAATCTCAAGTTAATTTTACCGTTTAGGATAGATTCTAATAATTTTCATAAATCGGTAAAAAATTCCTTCGTCATGAAAGTTCACATTGACAAAACAGAAATTTGAAGCCCACTACTGAAATAATCTCTTTTGAATCAAAAGTAGCCTATAAAAACAAATTGAGTAACGCCCTAATGTGCAATTGAAGCTTAGAATATCTATGATGAAATAGCAATTTTAACTAATTATGGGCTTCGCAGAAGACTCAAGCCTGATCATACTACAATCAAAGAGAAAAATCGCGAAAATCAGATTTTCATAAGTTTCTTGATGTCATTCTAGAATATTAGACACATTGCTACTTCGGAGCGCATTGCCAGTTTAATTAAAAAGATCGAAAAAATTATATTGATAAAATGTTTAATAATTATGTATCTCTTCCAGATTATGAAAAATCGCCTCATAAAAATATTTGACAGTTCTTTGGCAAATATCTTGCCCTTGAGAAATCTACTTTTAGAGAAAATCTGTTATTTCTTCACCAAATCTATTGTTGAAACTTTAAATTATCTGGAAAGGTTAATAGCCCAACCTAACTTGTGGAGGCTCAAGCTACTAGCTTTGGAACATGAGGATCTCTGTTTTCAATAAATCAAGGAAATCCAAGATCTCTTTTTAAAGAAAAAATTTGTTTTTTACACTATGATTAAGCAGATAAGGTACTAATTGTTAATTTCAGGTCTCCAAATGTTAATTAGTAGTCAAGCAAAATCTTTTAAGACTTAAGAATCTTTACAATTGTTTTCATTTTACTCGTTTGACATATTGAGGATTTAAGTTATCATAAACAGTCGGATATATGTATATTTTTATGATTGAGACTGCCTCTCTATTTTTCAATACGATTAAACTTTTAATTTGACGTCGACTCTTTCATGAAGTTCTTCCAGTTAAAATAGACTATTAGGAGTTATATTTTACAGATTAGGCTAAATAAAAACTTTTTCTGTAATTGAATATTAAAAAATTGGATATGGAAGCTCAAGCCAAAGACCCAGCTCTTGCAAAATCAAGTAAACTATTCACTATCGTCGAAATAACAACCATTAGGCCAGAATAACCAATCTTTGTCCCAAAATAAAGAAAAAAAGTTAGAAAGTTAAATATTGTTTTTGCTGGTATCTAATTGATGCCTTCCTTAGGCGATGCAAGTATCCAAAAGAAGATAGATGTAAATAATAGAGTAGAACAATCAACAGCTGAAGAAAAACCAAAAGATAAGACCATCAGTGAGCCCCAAACTCTTAAGAGCGTCACAGTTAACCTGGACCCAGAACAAGTAGCACTCGAGAAGCATATAGAACAAGTTTCGAAGGAAAAATTTACAATGAAAGACTTTTTCAAACTCAAGAAAGCTATAAACGCCAAGGACAGATTCCAGCAGCTTTATGGTGTTATTGGTTTAAGGAAATTGCTCTCTGATGACGATGATCCTCAAACTCAAGAGGTCATTGACTCCAATTTAATCTCAAGATTAAGGGAATTCATGAACAATGATAATGAGCCTCATCTATAGGTAATTTTAAAAGCTTATCAACCAAAATAACCCTACGATTATAATTATTAGATAGAAAGTTGCTGGGCATTGAAAAATATTGTCTTTGACACGGAGGAACAAACGCAGGAGATGATGGTAGATCAGGGAGCTATCCCTACCCTCATTAAACTATTTAGTTCTTCAAATCTCAAAATTGCGGAACAGGTACAAACCTCTTACATTATTATGAATATCTAATATCATCTATTGATGACTTTATATAGACCGTCTGGGCTATTGGAAATATCTCTAGAGAATCGCTCACTTATCGAAACAAAATTTTGAAAGCTGGAGGTCTAAATCCTATGATTATGTTATCAGAAAGCGCAACAACTAAAGAAACTCTAAAGCAATGTACTTGGGCACTCGCCGGCCTCTGTAAAGGAAAACCTTTGCCTCCTTTCGACCTTGTTAAGAATGCAATCGGACCCTTTGCCAAATTCTCATCAACGAAACTGATCTTGAGACACTCAGAGAGGCTGCTTGGGCGATGGCTCACCTTTCTTGTATGAAAATACATTATTTTCACTCTCTTAATCAATTTTCCAGATGGGGACGAATCGAAAATTCAACTTGTAATCGACACCAATATTGCTTCTGTGCTTGTCAAGCATTTGTTTCACTCCGATGACCTAACATTGGTCCCTTGTTTAAGAGCTCTCGGAAATTTTGCAGAAGGAGTTGAGCATCAAACTGATGTAGTATTCTCAGCATTATCAAAATTCTCAAATGTTACATTGATAGGTCGTCTTAAATATTCCAGGAGTCACAGGGATTTTCCTTAATCTGTTAAACCATAACTACATGACAGTGAGAAAAGAGGCATTGTGGGTCCTTTCTAATATCGCAGCAGGCACCCCAAAACAGATTGAAGTTTTGCTAAAGTGTCCTGGTCTGGTCACAAAAATCAACTCAATTATTTCAACTGATGACTCGGAGGTAGTCGGTGGATCAAAACCTCTCCTCATTGTTTTTTTTTTAGGTAACGAGAGAAGCTGCTTGGGTCTTAGCTAACATAGCAGCATCCGGAACCCCCGAGCAGGTTCGTTTTCTAATCGATAATCAAGTAATGAATATATTGGTTAACGCATTGGATTCTGAAGATAACCCTAAACTTTTGAGTCTGGTGCTGGATTGCCTCAAAAATATATTGAGTCGTGGCCTAGAGGGCTCTGAGCAATCTCTTAAACGCCCCCATCTCATTCAGTTTGAGGCACCCGGAGGGGTCGAAAAGCTCGAAATACTCCAAGACCATAGCTCAGATGAAGTCTGTAAAGCTGCAGTTTCAATTCTTGAAAGTTATTTTAAGTAGAAGATAATTTATGTATATGAAATTTGCCGTTAAGATCTCAGTCTACAAGCGCTTTTATTATATGTGAATTAACAAATCTTCTTCATCTGATATAGAACGTGAAAAAAAGCAATCTTCCCAATCAAATCTTATCCCTAAGTCACGTATAAATTATGTGAATTAATTCACTTACAATGGCTTCAATTCATAAAACAAAATTTCTTCCACAAGACAGTTGATTCAGCTTGCCTCTTCAATCAAAGCAACCAAGAGATCAAATTAATCCTCGGAATTAGCCACTAATTGTAAAAAGGTAAGAAAGATAATAAATAGAATCTAATTCTAAACGAAATAATAATTAAGCTCTTCTTTGGAGTAAGGTCCAATTTTCAATTTGTCCACCAGCACGATGATAATTCCTGAAGCGTCTTTCTACTGGTATAGTTTCAATCTTGAATTAATGAACGATCTTGCCAAGTAAAGTCAATTTTTACAAACCGGTACCTACAAAACAAAAGGAATAGATTGTAAATTTCGCTCACCTCGTTCTATTAATAAGGATTAATAGCTAATTATCATTCGTTGGATGTTAAAGTTATGTAATTTAGTTACTTCCTTTCTATAATGAAATTAACTTTTGTAAATTTCCGGACATCTTGATGTCCCACCAGGCACTTTATTAGCACTGGTGATTACTGAAAAATAAAATAAAGATTGATTTCACTTTTGTATCTTATTCCTCGAATATATCTTTTAAGATTCTAGGTCTCTCTTCTCTCACTCGTTATTCATTCTTATTTATCTGTCAAAAGATGTACTTCTCTCAACCAAATCGCGCTCTAGACCAGAAAAACCCTCAGTCATTTCATTTTTTATTCCATCTATGCTCAGCCCCTTCTTATTAGCTCCAACAGTTTGAGATTCACGTTCCTTTGTCCTCCATCTGTTGCAAAAGTTTGAGAATTCACCCACACAAATCAAACTGTCGCAAATCAAAGCAAGCATCTTCCCATCTTGACTAAATTCAAGTGCAGAAAGATCTTTCTTCTCGAGAACACGAACGTAATTTCCATTTGCAATGTCTAGAATCTCGACGCCGTCACTGCTTCGAAGCATTACTCCTCGAGAGTCTGGAGTAAATACGCAAGACTTATAACTTTCCTTCTCCTGCTTGCGAGAATGAGACCTCGAAAACTTCACCAGGTGGCCTCTTATTGCATCAATAATAGAGGTTTCTCCTATGTTAGCAATCAGAGCTAACGTTTTGCCTTCCGTATTAAACTTGACGGAGGCGACCTCCAAAATATTCCCTGCTTTCATTGAAGCCCTCACTTTCCCAGTAGTACCGCTCCGGAATGATAACTTCCCTGCTTGCTTATACTGGAGAACAGGATAATAAAGGCCACTCGAAATAACCGTTGCAATCAGCTGAGATTTGCAATCAATATCGCTGTCGATATTGCAACCATGAGATCGGGTTTTCTCAAAATTCTCTTCATCCAAACAGACATTCTCATTGCTTGTGAAATTCCATTTATCAACTCGCAAAGTGTGGAGATTAGCTCTTATCTGCCCCATAACTGTAGGCCCTATGAATTTATCCAAGAGAAGACCATAGACACTGACCAAATCCGAGGAATTAGGGGTGAAGCGCAAATTTCCACGAATATATCTCAAATAGTCCCCTTTGTTGATAGTTTCAACTTTTAGTCTTTTGCTGCTTAAGCATCTTTCACTAGATGATTCCCAAACTCGAACAGTTTGGCTCTTGTCGCCTGATACAATCCGATCACGATTATCATTAATTGAAATAGTGACCATTTTCTCGGAGTCGTCGTCCTTTGAAAACTTTCTAACTTTTTTAAAACCTGACGATTTACTCTCTCTCTCAAATAAGAATATTTCCTTTCCTGCTGCAGCCAGTATATTTTTCCCATAACAGATGACCGAAGATACGACGACACTGAGTTCGAGGGACGCCATTGCTCCGAATTGCACCTCTTTCATGTTAGATCGAGAAAAGTTCGCGTCTTTTAACCAGGCTCCAGTGAAATTCACTCCTTGCAAGTTAGCATTGAAGAAATTTGCCCCTTCAAAAATGCCATGACTCAGATTGGCGTGAGGAATCCAAATTTTGCTCAAATCCATGCCACTAAAATCATATTTTAAAGCATTCAAGATTGTTATTGCATTTGAAGCAGCATATAGCATGTTAGATCCATTGAGAGCGAGGAGTTCCTGCTTTCCTTCGGAGTTAAAAGGCGCAATCTCTTTTTTCTCTTCTTCTTCGAACTGGTTATTCAGAGGATTCTGAGTGTAGAGCTCTGAGTTGTAAACACAATTCATTAAGGTCTGGGCAGAAATTCTGTCGCATTTCACTAAATCAATAAGAAAGCTCAACACTAATGACTCGTCTCTGTGTAATAGATTTCTATTGAAGAGGAAAGCGCTTTGAATGTCTAGTCTGTCTTGCATGTTATTGATCCTAATGATTTCATCTTCCATTATTTGAGAGATGAAAAATTCTTGGAGGGTCCTGTGAGTGAACTGCAAACAATGGGCAGAATTTGGAGTGATTTGCATCAAGCCACTTGAAATTAGCAATTCATCTAATTTGTTGGCATCTAAGTCTTCTTCATCGAAGCTTTTATCTTCATTATCAATGAAAGAATCACGCATCATCGTTCGTCGAGCATATAGTAAGGCCCTTTGCTGAAGTTTGAACATAAGATTCTCTTGATTACCCTTATTGTTGGGAAAGCAGTTTTGAATGGCCGATTTCATAGAAAGCTCGACAAAATCTTGATACAAAGTTAAGAGATTATATGGCGCGAGCTGCTTAAATCCAGTCAAAGCTTTCGAGTCAAACTGTTTCAGGAAGGCCATTTTCTCTTTCTCTTCTTTAGGTGATAGTTTCTGGGCTGCTGTTTTCTGAAACGTACTCACGAAGGACTGAAAGAGAGATTTCAAACTGAATCCTGATTGTTGCTGGGCGGATTCTTGTATTGGGCCCTTAGGCATTTGACTTCTTTTGTCTGATTTTAACTGTAAGGACCTTTTCTTCGAGGCATCTTTACTCCAGTCAAATGAAGGATTTTTTTGTAGAGCTTTCGTGAATAGTTCTTCAAGTATTCCAGTAGCTCGAGATAATAGATAAGGTGAACGTATTAACTCACGAATGCCAATTTCATCAATCATTATTTCGTATTTTAGCGCCGAAGGCTCTCCAAATAATGATGAATGTCTTCGCTTCTCTCCATTCATATTTGAATTCAAGGCCAGGTATATTTTCAAGAATGACCGTATTTCATTATCAGAGAGAGGTTGAAGACATCGCTCCAAAAAAAACCCTTTAATGGTCTCTTCGGTTTTGGAATCAAGAGGTGCGAACAAGTATTCTCTTTGATTAATCTCAGCTAAACTCTCCTCGCGACAAGTAATAATGACTTTCGCTTCAGCCCAATCGACTGCAAACCGATTTCTCATGTAAAAATTATCTGAAGGACACTTCTTGGTTTCTGCCTTCAAGCTTTGGATTATACCTTCAGCGCTATCAAATATAAGTAGAAGCCTTAATCCCAAATCTTTTTGAGCGGCTTTCAGAAGCTCAGTTTCTTCCTCAGTAAGAACTAGGTCTTTGATAAGAGTCTCAGAGACTGCTGATGTCAGAGGCGCCTTGAGATCTGGCACTTGAACAACAATTGGTAGCCACTGCTCCAATACATCGGAATTGAGAATGATCAATCTCTGGAGATATTTGCAAAAGAGAGACTTCCCAGAGCCAGCACTGCCTGTAAGTAGCATGGTTTTTGCCTTGGAATCTTCTGCTAGTAAATTTTTCGTGATGTCTAGAGCAAGATCGCACTGCTCATCGCTGTCAAAAGTTGACGAAGACGAATGCAGTTTGGTACAAGGTTCAATATAATAGCGAAGTTCACTCTCCAGTCTCTTGTCAAATTTGATGGTTTCCTTGTATTGAGCTATCTTCACTAAAATACTCTCCATTCGGCTATCTCCAACAGAGTCGACCTTGAGACTCATGCTTGCTTGTCCGCCTATGGAGTTAGGATTTTCAGGCGTTATTTGATTTTGAGTTGTTTGCATTTCAACTTGCATTTTATCTTGCATTTCTTAAAATCTAATTTATGCATCAGAAATTGATTGAAGCTTTAAAAAGCAGCGTGTGTCAACAATTATTTTAAATGATTCTTTCTGTTCAGAAAATTTTCTGACTTAACAATTATGGAGTCACCAGAATCCAAGAGCGGGACCTTCTTAAATAAATACAATTATGTGTTTTGAATCCGACTCTCACCAGAGCTAGACTCAATTATCTCGCTCCGTCAATTGATATTGCAAGGCAAAGAATCAGAAATTTTTTTGATTTGCTAGATGAGGCAAGCACTCATCATCGTACACGCTCACGGAATTTTTCAATACTATTCTGTCAAGGGTTGATTGTTTTTCTCCCTGCTGGGGTTCTGGTTCTACTGCTTCCTCTAATAGGAAAAAAATGAACTTGTTTGCATGATACTTTCTTTTTGAACCTATAATAAAATCTGTACCAGTTGTAGAATTCGTGCTTGATTTTCAGAAACTATATGAATGTTGAGCTTAGAGTGGACTGAATTCAGAATTTAATATTTTTTTCCTCCCTAAATGTTATTTTAAACGTAGACTCATCAGACTCATCGATAACCTCTCGATTATCACACAAAAAATATGTTTACAAATACTACTAATTTCCTCAACATCTTTTAATTATTTTCAAAACCTTCTATATAAATTTCATACATTCTCTCGGTAACACTCATTTCTGCAGGTCGTTAACTAGAGCAAGCTTCGCCTTCAAAGATTTAATATAGAAATCATCAGCATTCGCGGCTTCTTGGTCCGTCTTCGCGTTATTCGGAGCGTATTTCAACCTCTTTTCAGCCCTCTTCGCATTCTCCTCATACATCTGGATATTCAGCTTCATATATTCCATTTTCTCAGACTTATTAATATCCGATTTCATCACACCTCTCCACTCAGGCACCTTTTTCACTCCTTTATGCTCCTGTTTCAGCAGCGGCAAATAATTTATCTTCGGCACTGACTTCGAAATCATTCTATGTGACAACCCCTCAGGCTTTTCTTCTCCTCTCGCAGAGATAATCTGCGGAAGCCGATGATTATCTACTTTCATATCAGAGTTCCTCCTAGCCTCTGCCTCGTTCTCTGGGTTCTCTGGGAAAGGCTCAATCGCAGTATTATCCTTTATCGTTTTCTTTTTGATGTGCTTCTTCGAAAAATCAAGGTACTTCAGCCCCATATTATACTGGTCCTTCGGCTCGAGACTCCTCATGCTGACTGTATGTCTCTTCTGCTCGGCCTCTTCCCTCGGATCCTTCGTCCTCTTCTTCAATTTAATGCTCTCTCGCACCAGCTTCGCGTATTTCTTCCTCTTATCGAATTGCTCCTTACCATGCTCGATTTTTTTCACAACAGCTTCCCTAATAGCCTTGTCTTCGCCTTCCACAATTGAATGGAATTTCCCATGGAAAAGCTCAGGTAGTTTCATTTCTTTTCTCTCTTGTGATCGTCTCAACTCGTGCTCGAGTCTCAGCTCTTCCAGCTTCTTTTTCACGGCGTCCTGATGCTCTTTGAAGAAATAATCTGGAACTGGTTTCACGATTTGCTCTCGCTGAGCTAACGCCTTGGCTCTTTCCTCTTCTTGTCTCTGGAGGAAGAGCTCGTAGGCTTCCTCTTTGACCTTGTAGAGAGGCTTTCTGGCTAAATATTCTTGATATTTTTTCTTCCATTCCGCCTGAAGCTTTCTTCTCGCTTCCTGTCGCTGCTGAAGCTCCTGGATTTTCGTCTCATACTTCATGCGCCTCTCTTCGTTCCGTTGCTTTTTTGCCTCGGCTATCTTTTCGGTAAGCCTAGCCATTTTTTCTCTTTCGCGCTGGTCTCGTTCAGCCTCTCGTTCTTGCTTCTTCTTTTCGAACTCTTCCCAGTCCTTGTGGAGCTGGTCGATGAATTGCTTTGCGTGTATTTTTTTCGAAGGGTCATAATATTTCTCTTGGAGTTCGCTGGCGGGGTGGTACTCTGGCTTCTTACGGTTTTTTGGAGAGAGTGACTTGATAACGCGATCTAACTTTGTCATTTCAGACTTGATTTTTTCGATCTCTTTCCTGTCTTGATCAGGACTGATGAGTACTAAATTGCATTCAAGGCCTTCTAGTTTATGCTTCAGTTCTGCATAGTACTGTCGGAGTCTCCTGACGCGCTCCTCGGCGATCCTTTGCTCTAAATTGTGCTTATTGAGTCCTGGTTTAGGCTAATAAAATGTGTTATGGTATTGGTGTATGCAAAATACCACGTGGAATGAAATTTCTCTGCTCTTAATCTCGTCAATGACCTTTGAGGTGGCTCCATCTACAATCTCTTCGACCTCCTAGCAAAATTATATTGAATATATGATTGAGGCTGCTATGCACTTGTTTAAAAGCGAGCGAATCGTCTTGTTTGTCCCAAATTTCTTGCAAATAGTCCTTGGGCTGGGTGGCATGGAAAACAGAGTTTTGGTTTTGATCTTCCAAGGACTGGTCGACTTTCTAAAAGAATTAATGTGTAAATAAGATACTGATGGCTTGAGGAAAGGTACCAAAACACTTTCTTCGTGACTTTTCAAGGGGTTGTTGTCGTTTTGTAAAATTCCCAGGTCGTCGTTGTCGTTCGTTGATCGAAAAGAGTCTAATTGACCTGCAGGCTCTTCGATACGTGAGCCATCTTGATCTGACATCTCTGAATAAGTGTAGTGCAGAAAAATTATATTTTTATTTGGTACTGAAGCTATCGAGAGAAATAAAACTGCTAACAAGCTCCAGAAGCTGAAAAGTGCTATATGATACACGCTCTTTGAGTCTATTAAAAGTATTTAAAGAGAATGGCTTTGGATTCTCTAGTATATGGACGTCTCAAATGATTATCAATGGAGTTGACAGGGACTATGAATTTAAAACATATTCCTCTATTCAAGAATTGCAATGCTTGGGATATCTCAGGGTTACTTCTACTTCGAGTACACCTCCTAAAGTAGTTCTCTTGAACAACATACTTTAAATTTTTGACAGTTTCAATAACTTATTGATGTAATTTTGAATTAAACTTCACCTGACTGTTATTAATATCAAAAAACAAAGGTAGATGTATCAAAACAAAACAGAAAAGTAGAGTATTAATTTTGTTTGAGAGGTATGAGTTTTATGTTAGTCTTATTGGGAGAAGGGGAAGTAGACTCAGGGAGACGTCTTGGAGAAGATGTTAATTATATGACCTCCATTCAAACTTGAATTGAATCTCTAAAAAAAATTTCTTTCTCATCACCTAAACAAACAAGAAGCGAATAATCTTCATTGAAATCTTCTCAAAAATGCTTATCCCTTCTTTTCCCATTTGCTACTAACAGTAAATTTTTCAAGACTCATACTGTAAGACATTATTCATTACACTCATACTTTGATTTCCTCCGTAAAGATGGCTTTCGTGTACTATTTCGCACATCTTCAATTGCATTGAAAATCAAATCCATCTTACTTAAACTTCGAATTCTCAAAATAACTGAGTGGATTTTCTCATTATGAGCAAGTTCTCAAACAATCAAACGATGAGAGATCAATTAACACCTAGTCGTCACTCTTTTCCCTTCTCTTCACAATTTCTTCAAACGGAGTCTGTGTAGATCCTAAAAGTTGTGGCCAATCGGTATTGTTCTATCGATAGCGCGATAAATCCTTTATTTTCTTTAATATCTTGATTAAAACACTTAATTGGCAGCACATTCGAAAATAAATGAACAGATCCAACGACAAATCAGCACTTCCCGGCGAGCCTTTAGCTTTTAGCTCCCCTGTTCTAAACTACCTCTTTGAAGAATTCAAATACAACGTCAGAACCATCTACTCACAAAGATTTGCAGGCCAAGATGATAAATGTTTCACAAAGAACAACGACAACCCTGACAACTATGCTAAATGCCTCTACGCTATATTACGTGAATCCGAGGATCTGATGCGAGACATTGAATTTAAGACTTTCTATGTCCAAAAGAAAATCCAAGAATGTATCGACAGTCCAACCTATCAAGCAAATGCTAAAGAAGGAGAAGTTTATTGTAGCAACGAGGCTCAAAAATACATCGAGCAAGTACTTAAGTCTCTCAATTAATCTCAACAAAGCAATACCAATTCCTTTGTAAATCTGTTTTTGTATGTACAAATGATAAACTTTCTTTCGTATGAAAACGAGCAAATCCAGCTGCAATCATGAAATTAATAGTGCCATAATCGTATAATTAAGATCCGATTGTATGGCTCCTTTGAAGTCACCTTGATAGAACAAGGATATTGCCACTTATCTTATTTTCTCATAGTTAATTAGCATCTATTCATATGTAAATGAGTACCCATGTTAAAATTGTTCAACTCTATTTTTTCTATACAAATTATGAGAGGATTCTCATTGAAAAAGTTAAACTAATTAGAGAGACTATGATACAGTACGCACACGCATCGTGAGCAAAAAATATTTCATTTGAGTACAAAGGAAATCCATAAAAAGGTCTATTGGATATTAAAGGCACTAGACTGCTCTTAAGAAATAAACTTTCATTGAAGCAACGCATTTTTGGTACCATTCATCGACTAAACTTTTGACTAAATCGAATCTCCTCTGAGCCTCGCCATCAGACACATCTCCATTGAGTAAACCTGAGATCATCCTCAAACTCGAACATGTGAGCATTTCTTTAGAGACTTCTAAGCACTGAGATCGCGACACAAGCAGGACTCCATTCTGTACCCCACATGATGAAGTGTCGATATATTTGAGAGGTGCAGCCGAAAGCGTTGTTAGCATAGAGAACAGCACAGCCACAGCAAGAATCTCAAGGTATCTCATATGTAGGCTTTTGGATGTATTCACTGATGAATTTCTTAAAGGGTTCCTTTCCCGAAATATTTAAATTATTAGTGTAAATTGAATCGAATTAAACAGCTTCTATGAAATTTGACTCAAGAGTACCTTATTCCTCATTGTCCGAAATTATGGGCCCAAATTGAAATCTCGAGCCACGTAAGTCAATAGCTCAGATTGAGAATCTTGAAAGTATATAATCTCAAGATAATTCCTCAACAAAAACAAAAAAGATTCAAGTTACAAAGAACTCGGTCAATGAGAAAACTGCTCTACGTATTGCTGTCTGTCGTACTAATTGTCTGTGCTGCTGGAGGTTTGGCTGACGTGCCTTATTACATTCACGCCGCTGATTGTGTTCCGATCGAAGGACCTGCCATCGTCACAGTATCACAATGTACTAATACCGCTGCAAAGATCTCAGAATGCTTGCACTCTAAAGTAACAAACGATCTAGTAAACAGCCGTATCTCCCACCCGGAAGCCCAGAAAAAATACGAGGTTATTAGCAAAATGATGGATTTATGGCAGAAAAATTGCGCTAATTGGGTGAACAATTAGAAAAAGTGAAGAAATTCGCACAAATTGATTTTTATTGGTGACTTACCTGTCATGAAGAGTTTTAAGCGTCATCTATTGAATCGTATTTCAAATTAGGATCAATTATTGTATGCTCGTATTATATTTTTTCCCAGTGCATCACATCTTATAACTCTATTCTACTAAACCTCTTGATTTGACTCTTATAACTCTAGCATTGATGCTCTATTGCTCTATTTGAAAAATTCTACATCAAATGATGAAAATCAAAAGCATTTGTATTTTATTAACTCTCTAACTTTAAAAAGTTCCCTTTGTTTAAGAGATAAACTTTCATGATGCAATATTTGTTGCATTGGAAAGCACTTACATGCGGTTTCAAGATTATTCTGTTGAACATTAATGAAACAATTTTTAGTCCATCTGTTTGACCCTCTTCGGTCAAAGAGAACCTCAAATATAAAAACTATTAAAAATCAATGAGAAAGATTTTAAATGTTGCAGAAAAAGCTTCCGCTGCAAAGGAAGCTGCTCTCTTTCTCGCAAATGGGCAACAGAAATTGGTAAGCATTCAGCACAAATCACTCCCGCTAATTACCTACTTCCATAGGTCCAAGGCGTGTCAAAATATAATCCTATTTATCAATTTAAATATCGGCTGACTGATACTCCTGATGACATGCTTTTCACTTCGGTCGCAGGACATATAATGAACTTCGAGTTCTCGGAAGACTACAAAATTTGGCAAAAAGTCTCTCCAGAAGTGCTTTTCAAAGGTAATATTAAATATGTGCCAGTGCTATAACCGCTAATGACATCTTAGAGGCGATAGTCAGGCGAGCTATTAGTACAGACAAAGCACAGGTGGTCCAAAACCTCCAAAACCTTGCAAAAATGTGCGAAATGCTCATTCTTTGGCTTGATTGCGATCGAGAGGGAGAAGCAATCGCCTTCGAGGTCATCGATTTATGCAGAGAAGTTAACAAGGACATTGAGATTCGCCGTGCGCAGTTCTCTGCGATCACTCAGAAAGACATCCAACGTGCGATCCAAAATCTGAAAGACCCAAACAAATTCTTAGCAGAGGTGCGCTTAAACGATTTCTTCACTTATTTATCTCATCATTTGAAGGCTGTTGAAGGTCGCCAAGAGATCGATCTTAGAGTGGGAGCGGCTTTTACAAGATTCCAAACTTTGCTTCTTAAGCCTCGGTTTAAAGATATCAGTTCAGCACCTATCAGGTATCCGTATAATTTTGCTACAATCCTCAATTATTGCATAGTTATGGACCGTGCCAGTTCCCTACACTCGGGTTTGTCGTCGATCGATGGATGAAAATCAACGAGTTCGTGCCTGAAACTTTTTGGACTCTTAACTGCAAACATGATCAGTAATCGCTTCATTCTTTGATATGCAGAGTCATATAATGCTCAATTTTCTTAGTAAATCAATTGAAGGCAAGAAAATAACTGTTGAATTCTCTTGGAGCAAATCCCGCGTTTTTGAGGAGGCGGCTGCCAATGAGTTATATAAAAAATGCAAAGAAAAAGACGAAGCTGTTGTCATTTCAGTCCAAAGTGCTGAAAAAACGCGTTGGAGACCACTGCCTTTGTCGACGATCGAGTTCCAGAAGCTCGTTTCAAAGAAACTTCGGATAACATCTCACCGCGCCATGGAAATCGCTGAGAAATTGTACACGAAAGGTTACATCAGTTACCCGCGTACTGAGACCGATAGCTTCACCAAAACTATCGACATCAAAGGGTTACTCGAAGCTCAAGCACTCCATTCAGATTGGGGCAGTTACGCCAGGCGTCTCGCCGACCAGTTCCAATGGCCAAGAAGTGGCGGAAAGGACGATAAGGCGCATCCTCCGATCCACCCTGTCAAACTTCTTGACGAGGATGACGTAGTTGGTCTCCATCTTTCAGAAATCGATTATAAAGTCTACGAACTGATCACTCGGCATTTCCTTGCCTGCTGCTCCAAGGACGCCAAAGGCTTTGAAACGGTCGTTAAGATCGATATCGCTGGCGAGGAATTCAAGGCCAATGGCCTCGTGATAAAAGAACTTAACTGGTACGAGATCTATCCTTACGAGAAATGGAACGCGCAGTATTTACCTGAGTACACGCAAGGCCAGGTCTTTAAGCCTTCGAAGCTGGAGCTGAAAAAATCGCAAACTACGCCTCCGCAGCTCCTATCGGAATCTGAGCTAATTTCTCTCATGGATAAAAACGGAATAGGCACTGACGCTACGATTCACGAGCATATCAAGACGATCCAGGACAGAGGGTATGCTCAGAAGCAGAAGAACGGAGCTTTCGAGCCAACGAAGCTGGGAATCGCGTTGGTGTCTGCGTACAAGGAGATGGGGATAGATCTCTGGAAGCCGGACCTGAGAGCTAAAATGGAGAAGGACATGACGGCGATTGCGAAAGGCGAGCTTAGCAAGGCGAATTTTTTAAACGAAACGCTTAATGAGCTAGAAAATATTTATTTGCAAGTAAAGGGTAAAAAAAAGGTGATGCTTGATATCGTAGGTACTTATTTCAAACCGACGCAGAAGATTGAGTCTGATTTATCTGTCGACGGCCCTCAGACCAAGATCACAAGCGATATTGAGCTCGAATGCGGCAATTGCGAGACGAAAACCATGAGGCTTTACAACGTAGAGGGCTCAGGGAGGATGCTGATGTGCTCTCAATGTGAGAGCGACCTGAGCGTGCCTCAGAAAGGAGAGATAACTCCTTTAGATTCCAAGTGTCCTATTTGCAGCTACCAAGTCCTGAGGATTAAGAATGAGAGTGGGTATTATTACACAGTCTGTCCCTGGTGCTTCAATAATCCTCCAGAGCAGCCTGAGACCGAAGAATCTGAGCTAAAGTCCTCAGGAGAAGCCAACATATCGCCTAAATACGAGGAGAGGTTATTGTGCTTCAAATGCACTCATAAGACATGTCAACACGCTAAAGGGAATCAGCAACGACAAGAGGAATCAAAAATAATGCCTTGTGCTTCTTGCAAAACGAACGATATGGTCGTAAGGAGAGCTAAAAGATTCAAAACGTTATTTTTGGGTTGCACTGGGTACCCGACCTGCAATAATATTATTGGGATTAGTTCCAAGATCGAGCATATAGAGGCGATTGGGGAAAAATGTGACAAATGTAAAGTTGGTGGTTTAGTCAAACTGACTGTGAAAGGAGCTGATTCGCTTGAATTGGAGGAGCTTAAGGCTCGGCTTTCGACGGAAGAAGGAAATAAATTTTGTCTCGCAGGTTGTGATAGTCACATCCTTGCACAGTTGAAGTACACTTACGATTACAATGCGGCGTTGAAAGGGGAACCAGAAAAAAAGACGACTGAATCCAAAGGAAAAAAGACAGCCGAACCTAAGGAAAAAAAGACAGCCGAATCCAAGGAAAAAAAGACAACTGAATCCAAGGAAAAAAAGACTGCTGAACCCGAAGGAAAAAAGGAGCAAAGTGATGACTCAGTCAAGCCAAAGGCAAGAAAATCAAAATTATCAGAAAAGAAACAGAGTGCTGAAGATCAATAGGAAATTGTAAATTGCAATATTTAAGTCTTTTCTCGTTGTACTCTAAAATCAAGATTCAAAAACATCCAATGTTTGATAAATAATATCACTCGTTTCCCAGTAGTAGTTGCCCTCAAATTGACTCGAATAAATGAAAGAAGCGGTAGGCTAGAGTCCAGTGAGAGTTAATTAAGTCAGGCACTTTCCATTCCGTTTTTTCCGATGACCTGCTGCGATTTTTTATTACAGATTACCGCTGATTTAGAGATGAAATTAAATCTTCTCTCAATTTAGTGTTAGTTTATTATATTATGATACTCAAGATGCATCTAATGATTCTGTTACTGCTACTACTGCTCTTCTCACTCCTCGGCATCGGTGCTGCAAAAGCCATTGAGGCCACTATCGATCCAAGCAAGCCTACCAGCTTTTGGTTCTATCGGTTTGCTTCATTAGGCGATTTACTCGGTCGTTTCCAATCATTCAAATACTCAGAATCGACCTCTTTCATCATATTGATTCCCTCCAACTCACTCGTGAGACTCGATCAAAACTACACTTTTGGCGAGGGACAAAACGTTGAGATTATCTTTCAAGGGGCTGATAGGCTCACTTCAAGACTCGACTTTTCCGAAAAATCCCAAATTATCATGAATAAAATCAACCTCACTCTAGCTGGTCTTACTTTAATCGGCGGCAATAGAACAGAAGCTGCGTGCTTCTTGTGTGTTACTTAAGGAAGCGTCAATATCATAAGTTCCACGGTCAATTTATCCAGCATTCCGGTTCAACCTATCAAATTTTCGATAAATTTCTTAGAAGTCCACACTTCTTTGCTCCTGCAAGACGTCTCAGCAATATTCAACGGAAGTTTTGGTCTTTTCCGATATGACAGTACAACCTCCCAACCCTGCCCTTCCTTATTTTGATAGTACTTATAATTCCAGTGGTTCTGTACTCGAAAGTTTTCAAAACAGCAAAAGAGAATGAAATTGAGCGTCTTCTCGTGAATTACGGCAATTTAGTCTCAGAGTATCAACCGGCATACTTCTGCTGGAGTTTCGTGTTAATTGGCCTCAAGTCGGCATTAATTATATTCTCAAATGATTACCCTATTACCGCAGAGACAGATATCTAGGTGAGATCATTAGGACTGGTCTTTGCGCTCTCCTTCTACCTCTTCTTGCTGGCGAAGCTCAAGCCAATTAATAATCCAAAACTCTATAAGTTGGATCGAAACCTATTATTCTTGAACCTGCCTTTAGTGTTTTTCGGGTATTGGAGCCTGAATTTGGATCCGGAAACTGCTTCTCAACAATCGTTCTGGAGGCAAGAAGCGCCGGTCCTTTGTATCAATATCTTATCCCTTGGTGTTGTACTTCAAACACTGATTGAGTCTAATTCATCTTTGAGCGCTTGCGTAACGGAAGGAGTTCACAAACTGCTTAACAAAAGAAGAAAACGCAAGGAGTCCATTGATATTAAACTCTCTGTGGAAAAAACGTCTCAGTTGCAAGAACCTTTACTTGAAGAGATCAAAATCTCGAATAATGCGCCCAGAGAGAATTCTGATTTTGCATTTTATCGTATTTCACCTCCGAAAATGCGTCCAAAAACTGTTATTTTTAGTATTGAACCATAAATTTAGTTTAATTTTGTTTCACATATCAGTTGCTTTCGACAAATAACAATAATTTGTAAATTAGTAATTCATAGAATTAGAACAATCTCCCTTTGTTGGCAAATTAGAACTCCAATCCATCGAATTCGAAAGCCAGTTTCTCAAGTCATTATCGAGTTAGTAATTTTTCATTTCATTTATTCATCTTATCTATTTTTTATATATAGTTGTTAAGGTTATTTTCCTATATATTTACTCAAACAAAACACACAATCTAAGTTGATGCCATTCTAATATAGAGTCCTAAAATCACACGGAATTTCTTCCAGCACCCTTCAATATAAACGACCAGATCCGCCATATTATACTGCTGGAATATATCATATTTTGTCATATTCTGCAATCCTTGAGGCAATCTTCCCAAATCTTCCTTGAACTCCTCATGCATGAACTCGAGCTGCTCGACCTTCTCCTGAACCGCCTCAATTTTCGTCTTAAAAATCTCATAGCTCTCGAAAAGCAGCAAAATCGAGCTCACGCAATCATAAATCGTCACCACAGTATTAAGAAGTGACCCTGTGACGAATGCCCCTGGCCTATTGAAAAGCTTCGGGTTGAATCGAGAAGATATCTGGAGACTGATCAACTTGAGTTGATCTTTAGTGGCCATAAACTTTTTCTCTTTAATGCCGCTATCCTTAGTCGTACCCGTCGCTCCTGGTACTTTCAAATAGAATTCTTTTGCATGATATTGATCGGTGATAGCCGGGATTAATTTATGCACTAGCCTATCGAAGTTAATTTTATCGGCATTTGGCTCGTCAAGCAGGTCGGTAAACGCGTGTTCTTGCCACACCTGAGATTTCATGTCGTCAATCTTCAAGAACTTGGTCTGGCAGCAGCTTTGGAACTCGTCAATCGAAAGATTTGTCTCAGCCTTATTCATTTGATTTAACTTCATTGCGGTGATAAACATATCTAAATCCTGAGCCCTCGAGTCCATGAAATGCTCCATGATAAACCGCACGATGAAATCGAAACGTACGTACTTATCCTCGCCTTCCCTATGATTCTGTTGCCCTTCGATTTCGATTTTTTCATCGGCGATTCTGTTGTAGAGATCAGTGCCTAACTTCTCATTGAACTTCTCCTCCAGTCTTTTTATCTTATCAGCGTCATATTTCTCATCAGTAGCCAGCTGAATCATCGCGGTCTTTGCGAATTCAATCGGGATAATGTCACTTCCGCTGGCATCGAGGCTCGGAACGAACGGCCCGTTCAGAAATCCGGGATTAGCGCTCTGTTTTATGTAAAAACAGAGTTTGAAATAAAGCTGCTGCGCTTCGATGGACTGGTAATAGCATTCCTTGAATCGGTTCAAAGTCGCTGATTTTGCTTCGGCTTCATCGACTTTTTTCGATTGCTGTTGCTGCTGCGGCTGGTCAGAGGCGACCTTCGGGACGGAATATTCAATCCCAACGAGAGCGCAGAACTGCCAATAGCGATCATGCTCAGGCGCGTACCTCTTCACGTTGTAAATAAAGTCTTTGATTAACAGCTCAGAGACTGAATACAAACCAAACCTTTTCAGGAACCACTCTGTTATATAGTCTTTTAACAGCATTCTCGGTCTCTTTTCGTAATCATCGCAGAGATCGGTGATCAATTTATCATTATATATCATCGAAACCGCGTTGTTTACCCATATGAGAGTCTGCATGCCTCCGGTAGTAGCACCTTTGAAGTGAACCCACTGCTTCAGACTCATCGGCTTGACCGTCTCGCGCTTTTCAGAGTATAAATTCACCTCGACGGCGACATCCACGGTCTTTTTCTTCTGATTATCAGGGTTTTTCTGCAGAATCGCGAGCTCGTACTTCACTCGCTTATATTTCTCTTCATAATGCTTGAATTTCTCATGGTACTCCTTAATCTTGTTCTCCAACTCCGTGATTCGCATAGTATAATGCTTCTCTTTGAAAATCGGAAGCGATTGATCCTGCACCGTCGTCTCGTTCTTTTTGTTTTCGAAGTGGTTTTTGATGTAAGTGAGGTTCTCTTCACGGAACTGGTTGATCTCCTTGCGACTGTTCTCCAGCAGTTTTTTATTCTCCTCGGCAAGTTTCTCATAATTGAATTTATGCCGCGTGATCGTCGCGTTGAGGTCCTTAATGATGTTTTCTAAATCCTCAAATGTCTCGAGAAACTTGAGATCAGCGTTCTTCTGTAGCTTCGCCTGGAGCTTAAATTCGTGAATCGACTCCATTATCTCCACGATTCTTTGCCCCTTATCAAACCCTTCTTTCGTGATCCCTTCCACTCTATAGAAGTGACAATACTCGATCAACGCCCTCAAAGCTCCACAGACATCCATTACCTCCTTAGTTGGTTTATCAGACCCTTTGTTCTTGCTAGTTAAGAGGTGAAGCATGTGGACAACGGTGACTTCGTACGCTTGGCCGATTCTTGAGAGCTCTGCTTTGAGGATGTTGTTGAAATCGGATTGGATCTTATTCGTTGAATTTGATAGACCGGTCTGCGGCCTGCGCTCGAGAATCGAGATAATATTTTCAATACGATTCCGCTGAAGGTCGAGAATCTGTCTCCAGTTGTTGTTTGTGAGGAAAGCCTGGATTTTCTCGTCGTGTTTACTATCGATAATGCTAGTGATTTGCTGGGTTACATCGGCTAAATTATCATAAACGTCCGTCATTTTGATGCCTGATTTGAGAAGAGCAGGCGAATGAGGCATGAAAGGCTCTGTGCTAGTCGTTCGCATCGGTTCAAGTTTATTCCTCGTTGAGTGTGTGCTTATATTAGGTGGAAGGTCAAGCTTGAATTCCGTTGTAATAGGGGTTTTGTTGACGAATAAGTTGTCAGTGATGGTCATTGTGGGTTTTGCTAATGAATTTGTCGTGTTAATTCTGCTTTGGAGGTGATTGCGAGCTGTGAGACTCGCAAGTGAATTCTCTCTGGTGTTGTAAAAGTCAGAGTTTGGATTCGAGCCGCGGAATGTGTCGCGAAGGGGTCTGTCTGTTGTGATCTGTAGAGTAGGAGCCATTTTGCTGTTTTTTATTCGCATCACTTTTTCGAGGAAATCTGGACCGAAAGGTATGTGAGTAGGTGTTCTTTGGTGTTTGAGTTTAGCGGGATTGTCACCCAAGCCGGCTAGGTCTAGTTTTAGGATCTGTTCGTACTTTTTAGAATTCATTGATTCGGCTTTTTGGTGCCTGCTTGAGGGAATGGCGGTTTTCATTGTAGGAAGTTCAATCAAAATAAAAATTTTTATTAGTATGTGACCTTGTGTAGTTCAGTGAGAGAATTATTAAGATTACTGTAAGAGATCTGACGAAGGATCAAAGACAAAGGTAGTCGAGAGGAAGTAGAGTTGGAAAGGCTAAAGTATTGCGACAAACTGAATAATAGTTTAGAGATTCAGCGGAGTGGCTTTTTATTGAAACTGTTAGAATGTAATTAGGAATTTTATTTGTTCTCAAACAGAAAAAAAAACTTATCATATAAGAATTTAAATTATATTCTTGTTGTAATATCGATTGAAGCTGATCCCGCATTATTATCGGAGATTCTTCTATTGAGCTTGACTCCACCTTCACGAAAAAATCACAAATGTTAAACAATTTATACGATTTTCCCAGACTTTTGATTTCTAAATAAATCATAAGTTCTTCTAAACATCGTGAATTGGATATTTAATCCGGTTGAACCACTAATTGAATGAACAAAATAATCCATCTAAGATATGAGAAGGTTGCTTTGATGCATTTGTAAATTTGCACTGGACGATCTTATAGTATAAGACTCCTGTTTCAAATTTCCAAATGCTAATTGGTTCTTGTTCGAATTATATTGACGCAAATTGCATATCATTTCTCCAACCTTTAAACTCAGACAGAGGTATCGTGAAGCTAAATTGTTAATGGCCTAGAGAAATAGAATATAGAAACGGAAATGGAACTACTTTCCAAAATCAGCCATCCTCTACTCTAAATCGTTAGGTCATTAGGGGTTAGTGTCAACATTCCACATCGCCTGTCACCAGATCGTCAGAAAAGAAGATGTGATTCGTGCGATAGACAATTTTTCTCCCTTCTCAATTTATGATATAGTCATGGCTGATGATGTTTAAGACTAAAATTATAATTAATTCAAACAAACTTAGCAACAGATTCTTCGTGAGACAGAAGAAAATGAAAAATTTTCCACGATATAATGAATCTATTTGGTGAGCTGGACTCTAGAGAGAGAGGGGAAAAAAAAGAGACCCTAATAACTGAATGGAATATGTTGCTTTTTATTTAGATTCAAAGAAGACAATAACCCTGAGAACCAATGCATTGCTAAGCCACTATCCTTTGCTTTCTGCATTTTTCGTGGTTTTGGGATTTCAAGGAAAAAGTCTACGTTCTCTTTCCAAATAATTATCTCCGAATAACAAGACGTCCTTACTGTCGAGAGATTCCATAATATTTGCAGACTCGCCATTCCTATCTCTTTAAAGCCATATATTGCTCTAAAAATCAAACAAGTTTCATTTCAAATTTCATATTAATGCAAATCAATCATTCTTAGATTTTCCTAACGAAATCACTGTTAAAAATTCGTTTGATATTTCTTCGCGCGTGATACTTCAAAAAATTAAACAGTAACTTTCTAAGAAAAATAATTTCGTTAAAAGAAATACAACACATCATAAACCATATCTACCATAACCCACCACAAGCTCCAACCATGCTAAGCCCTGCAGAAACCTCATACATAAGAATCAAAATCATCAGACGTTTCGGAGACAGCTGGCTCTATTTGGCATTCTTCATCTGTGCTTACATCATCCGAAGAGATTACAAAGAGTTAGTCGAATACCCTGACGCCTGCAGTCAAGACCTAATCAGGTTCTTAAATGCGTATTATGTCGGATATGAACTCTACCTTGGATTCCTTGGTGTTACGCTGATCGGATTCGTGTTCCCAAGGCTCGAAACAATTTTCCGCATGGTTAATGCGTTCTTTTTCGTTGTGTATTTCTTCGGGATCTTTATCTACGCGAACTACGCGTTGCATCAACTCACTGACTATTGCAAGGGCAAGTACGTTGAGATTAAGTTGTTCGCGATAATATACATTATATCATGGTACTCGTACATTGCGACTAGACTCATTATGGTTGTGATGTACACTGCAAAGAGGAATTTTAGTGGACAGCAAGGAACTGAAGGAATTGCGCTATTTGTTGAGGCAGAATAGAACAGATTTTTCTTTATATTATCAATATATCTTGATATTGAACTTTCTTGAATATTTTGTGCAACTTATTTACTTTGTTGTGGAGTAATGGCAGATTTCTTCCAACAAAGCCATTGAATAACGAAAAAATTTCCTTATTCTTCACTTAGAAAGGATGAGAATGGTAAACAAGGTGAATTTCTATTGCTTTCTCAGGTGATATGTTACTTTGAAGCAAGCAGCTAAAATAAATCAATCTAACGACTAACTTAGTAGTTGTTTATAATAAATTTTTTTCTTTTTCAATTTTGCAATTTGATTGAAAATCTCAAAAACAAATTTGAAAACAATTTCGTAGAGGTAATTTATTATTTATAGAAAGCCTGAAGAAGGTAGATCACGACTAAATTTCAGATTATCTCTTGATAAGCTTTTCGTTGGAAAAAGAGCAATCAAATGAGCCGTGACTATCTTCAGGGGCTTTTCTATTTCTAATGAACTCAATATGATTTTCTGTCTACAGCTCACTGGTACTGATAGTATTTCTTTCTTTGTTGTAATAGGAACTAATGATTCTGCTTCAAATTAAATTTGCATTGATTGCAGTTAATGGTAGCTATAAATATGTTGCATCTATTATATGACTAAATCGAAAAAGTGAGTTTCGAAAGTGCTCTTTGAATGGAATAATCTGAATAAAGAAGTGATCATTTAATCACAGCTAATAATTATGAAAATAGTGCCAAATACTTTTTACAGACCCAATTTGCAAATCTGTTCTAACTAACTTGTTGTAAAGACAACTACTATTTGTCACCATTTGACTGTATTGTATCCGGCATTTGAAAGAAGATTGTATATTCACATCAGTTTACTAACATGATCAGTGGCAGTCTATCTTAAAGAGAATACACTGTGGTCTTTTGTGAAACCAGCATCTCCTCTCTTTAGGACAAGTTTCTGGTTGCCGCTTGTTTACTCAAGGATACTATTTTCTTCAAAATTATTCGATTCTTCTATTTACCTATTCATTGGAAAGTAGTACATTTTATTTAAACACAGCAGAACACAGAACTCTGCTCATACATTACAAGCCTAGGAACAATGAGTAATCTTCTACTTGAAATAGTAGCGCTATCAGCATAATTTGTTACAAATTCTATGCAATTTTTCATCTCATTGAAACCAAACATGAATCAATAAGCAGCAGATATTTATGAAGCAACATATTATTCATAAGTATGATTTCATGAATCGAGGCTACTTAAATCTGGGTACTTAACTTTGAAGCTAAGAGACAAATTTTTTATGGCTTCCATACAGTCTTGAATCTCTTCAACTTTAATTAAATCATCATCTTCTGAGTTTATGATTGATGTGAGCTACAATAAACATTATAGTTCCAATCTCTGCCAAATGTTAAGTGAATTACCAAATCTGTTTCTCGCTTTTTCATTTTTTGAGCAGTCGCGCTCGGTGTCATCGGATTTTTGATAATGTAACAAAATAAGCATTGGATCGAGTAGCACAGAATGGAATAGGCCAAGTTCTTCATTGTGAAATTCAGCATTTCAGCGTCGTAAACACACATTTTAAGCAGGTAAATGCACATTTCTCTCATATAATCTCTCCTTTTGAAGTCATCGTCGTACAACTTGTCATCTATGACCCTTTCCAAGATATCCAGATGAGTTGGAAAATTAATATTGAAATCAAGAGTCAACAATATATCCCATTCAACGAGCATCAGCTCCTCACTATTTTGAGGAATAAGTTCAAAATCACATCGATTGATTTGTTGTTCTACCTGGTAAATCTGCCATAGCTGAGATCTTGGACAACTTCCTTAACCGAAATATGCCGAAACCGGTCAAATTTCAAGGAAATGAGCATTGCGCTAGTCCCAATGATGTGGATATCTCCGTCCTCAATAATTCTTTCAAATGTTATTTATTGCAAGCCAAAAGGTCAAGACCCTTACTCAGAAGAATTCTTAAGGTACAGATCCATGATTGCAATGGCATGGAATAAAGACTGATCGCCATATTTCTCATTGATGACTGAAAACACGTCTATCATCCAATCGATCATACATGCTCTTGCTGCTGCTGAACATTTTGTCTTTGTCAATGGATTCGAAACATCTGGCTAATCGTGGAAAGATTAAAATGTCAATAAGTAAAACTGACAGTTACTATCATTGAATATAGAATCGATTCCATTCCATTGTCACAGTCTCCTTCATTAGAGCATAGTGACAACCTTTCTTTTCCGTCGACTGTCTGAGATCCTTCTAAATATTTCAGTCGTGTGGATTGATCCGAGCAATTATTCTTTGAAGAAAGTGAATTTTGTTCTTTTATCTTTGTTTTCTCTCTTTTGTAATGATGGTTGCTTAGAGTATGAGGCTCTTTGGGGCTTGGCTTCAATGAATGGTGGTTATTACAACCGTTCCTTTCATTCGGTACAAGTATAGCTTGCGATTTCACGAAGTTGTTGCTCATTAGAGAGTGTTTATCCGACACTACAAATTAATGCTCAAGATCCAGCAAGAGAATTTATTCTACTAAAATCAGGCTTGAAATGGATTGGTCATTGATGGCATGAGTAAGTATCCAAAGAAAGTTCTGAGCACTGGAGTATATAAATTTACAGAAGGTTGATATTGTTTAGAATCTTGCTTTATTTCAGAAATTAATTTGCTTAAGAAGAGCTTTCAAGTTACTCTGAAGAAAGTATCTCACCGTAATCATTGGGATACTTTGATTCTCCTGCTATTGGATTTGTTGAAAAATTTTCGAGTGTTTCATCAGCGTGTTCTGGAGCATAGCTGAGGCCATAAAAACTTAAAAGAATCGTTGAAATGAATTTCAAATTGAGAATTCAAATGATGAAAAACTTTTAATGCCTATACTGGGCCAAGGATAGCCTGATAAAAGTTAGTTGTATTTCCAATGTTTATGCCATAAAATAATTTCTCTCTAAATAATTCTATTCTACTTGGAAGAAATTATTTCAGAAGTAACATTTTACCAAAGAGATTTTTAGAGACTTTTCTTCAGAAAAATCTCGCAATCATTCATGGGAACGCAGGGTAGGAATTTGGAATTGTTTCTCTTTTTTCAGGAATTCAATTTTATTTGTTTTTCTGAAGAATAAGATTGCTTCAAACATCAAAGAGAATTGCACATCATTCTACTTATGCTATCTCTCGTCTTACTGAACCGAGTACAGTGCAAAGGAAACAGAGGGAGAAAAGCATTACTTGATGAGTCGACCATTTCTGTCGATCAATGCTCACGAATTTAGAAGATATTAACTCATTCACGTATCTTGATAATTGAAAGACTCTAAAATGAAATATAAAAATTTTTCGTTGAAGTAATGAGGCTTTTATTTGTAGTTTTACGTAATAAAATATTATGTTGCTGTAGCAATTCATTATATTTGATTGCTCCATCATGCGAAAGCACTAAATTACACTCAACTAATAAAAGATACAACAATTATTTACCTCATCTACAGTCTTTAGTATACTTTGCGAATAGTGCGGTTTGTTAAATAAGACTCGAAATCATAAAATACTCTCTAAGAAATTAATGATACCGCCTTAAAGAACAAATTAATTTCCTTTAAAAGCCTCTGAAAATAACCAACACTGATGATAGGATTCAACCTCACCTAACCTGAAGAAAATTATCGTTGAAGGAACGAGTCTGATTTCCAGCTTTCTTGAACAGGGTGAACCATAAAGATGATTCGCGCATGAGCTTGAGACGATAACGTTGAATTCTGACGATGAAAACATCTATTCTCCTCATACAATTATATTTGTAGCACAAAAGTGAAGAGTCTTGCAAATGAGCAGATTATCACAGCGTCGGAAAGAAGATGACTTGAAGAAAGCCGTATGAAAATAATTTCTCTAAGTAATTTATTAGGTAAGAGCTGAACATGAGGCGGAGTCTCCTGGAGACAGAAATATGAAAGGATTTATTGGAATACCCCCATGTTTGTCTCGCTTCTTGTCCACTCGATGTGTTCTTGAACGAAAAAAGTGCTCTTCACTCGAAATATTCCATTATATGGACATAATTGGATAAACTTCAGCTGATTCGGTGTTTCACTTCATGTTTTCACAAATCAATGTGTTTTCTGGCTATATATACAAGAAGGTGAGCTATGAATTGTTGAAATGATAAAAATTAGAACGGGATTTTGCATATAAATTTCATACTAATTGTCTCTATAGAAGTTGAAACCGAAGAGAGAAGAGGAGAATCATTAGTCTCTATCATTCTCCAAGTAATAACAATAATTTCATCAACGATCCTTCGGACTCACTGATTGATACTCGCAATATATGAAATTTGTAATCATATCTTCGTGTTAGACTCGAAAAATAGCTTGTAATTAAGTCCCTTGTACTCAAGATTTAGTTCGGCAGTGGAAAAGAAACTTTTTCGCAGATATAAGTCTTATTGTTTTTTGAAATTCCAATGCATTTCGAGTGCCAATGCAAATCTCTAAATCTTAATAGAGTATTACACAGGAGTTTTGACGAAAATTTATTCTAATTGAGAATTCAAAGCAATAAAAACAATGACTACTACTCCTACGCATACAACAGACAATACCATCGAGATTCTCCAGGAAAGTGGCCTATTATTCCTAGGAACAAACGGAGACATGGAAATAGCTGAGGCACAAGCAATCCAGGGGGCTTTATGAGAAGTCTTGGGTAAAACCTATCAAAATAAGAGAATACGACTTTGAAAAAATAGAAGAGCCAAGACCTCCGAACTCTCAAGCATTAAGCAGCGGGATTTTCAGAGAAACTGCAACGAACAAAACATGGTTAGGGAAATCCGCGACTCCAAACAAAGAATTATCTTTAGCTTTAGCTGTCAAAGAAAGGATTGCTGCAGACATATATGCTTATTATGGCATAAACATACCGAAGATCGAATTATCGCTTCAGAAGATGACCAACATCGTTGAAATCCCAGAGCTTGAAGAAAAAGAATGCATTCACATTATGAGCGAGTACCTGGAAGGATTCAAAACTTATCACTAAGTTTATGGTAGCAATTTCAGGACCACAAATCCCAATCCAAACCAGGAGATCATGCTCCCAAATGGAGAAAGAATCAAAGAAAGAGGATTAGGAAAAATATTAGCTGTTGCTTCTTTGATAAATGATATTGATGTCATTGGCACAACTGGAGGCAACATTGGATTCCAAATAATTTCTCATCCGACAGAGGGTGTATATGCTCAAACAATCAAGATTGACACTGAAGAAGCATTTGCGAAAAATGAGGTTTCAAATTCGAGAAAAATAAGGGTTGCTATCACTGGGACCCCTCAAGAAACCGAGTTAGAGTTCAATGAACTTCCTAATGAGACAAAGAAAGAGTTCTTGGAAGTTTTGAAGGAGATAGCACAAACTACAGAAATGAGATTCCGAGGATTTTTCGCTCGAGAAGGAACTCGTCCTTTTTTGACTTATTATAAGTTAACAATCAATGAGCTCACGAAATTCTTGATGGATCGGAAAGCTAAATTGATGAGGTACTATGGAGAGTTTTTAGAGAATCCTGGAACGAATCGCCAGGAAGAACAAAAAGTCGAAGAATTGAAAGAGCATTTTGAAAAACTGCCGAGAGAACCCGAAGAAGAAAAACAGCAAGCTTTCTGTGAGGAATTTTCTACATATATAGATCCCTATGTGGTTGATCAAGACAATCCGAATATGAGGATATTCTTCATAAAAGATTTGACGGATTTCCTTCACTTTGACAAAGAGAATACCGCAACAGTAATGCTACTTAAAGGAGTATCTGGTTCTGGAAAATCTCTTTCCTTGCGTTTTCTTGAACAGAAACTCTTAGAAGAAAGAAAAAAGAATAAAGAAGCTCCAATACGAATATACATTGACTTGAAAACATACAATAAAGAGGACGTTCAGCAAAGTTTTGAAAGAACGCTCAAAGAAGAATACTTCAACAAGTATGATCCAAACCTATCTCAGCTGGTAGTTCTAATGGATGGATATGATGAAATTTCTGGAGAATGCCAAGTGAACCTCTATGATATACAGCAATTAGATCGATATTCCCAAAATCTTCGAGTGATTATCTCATGTAACACTCAATATCTTACACCCGGATATCAGAAATGGTTTAAGCCAGTTCACGGCCTACTCAAAGAGCTTGAGATAAAACAGTTTGACGACCATCAAATTTCGGAATATCTCAACAAATATTCGGATGAATTAGAACTCAAAGGGAAAAAAGGATTCTCTTTCAGACGATATCAAAAAAATTTAAAGCGCTACCCGAGTCTAAAAGATTTGATAGGAAATCCATTTCTGCTGAGGTTGGTAGTGAAGTCTTTGCCATACATTGACGACTACATTAAATCAAGAAAACTAACAAAATTTAATAAATTCACGATATATGAGTGCTATATGGAGCATTGGTTCGCTGAGCAGGAGGAACGCTTGAGTCAAAGTAGCGGGATTTCAGACAAGCAACAAGCAGTTCAAGCTTTTCGTAGGTTTTTGAGAAGGGTAGCTTTGAAATTACTCTCAAAACAAGCTTGTGAGCTCAAAATTAACGAGCAACGGCTCTGGGATATCTATTTCGATGATCACAGTCCGGATATGGAGAGAGATAGATGTCCTCTGAGAAGACAAAACGATCATCAATATTCATTTATCCACAGATCATTTCTAGAATACTTTGCTGCATGTGGCATTTTAGATATTATTGCTGACATAACCCCTCATGAGGCGCTCCAAATATCACCAGAGCTGATTACAAGAAATATGGGAGTTATATCATTTATCAGAGATGCTTTTGTTTTAGATCCAGATTTCAAGGTGATGTGTTTTGATCGAATTTATGGGTCAAAAGATAAATTTATAAATCCATCCATTCCGGCCCAAGCTGCGATTGCGATAACAATCTTAAATACGATGAACTTCGACTTCAGCAAACTAGACCTAAGCGGCGTCTCGATACCTAACGCCAATTTGAGCCATGGAATTTTTGAAGGTACTAATTTCACAAAGGCAGATCTAACAAATGTCTCTTTTGCAAACGCTTGGCTCAAAGATGCAAATTTCAAGAATGCGAACTTAACTGGAGTAAATTTTGGAGAATGGGTTTGCTTAGAAGTTGGAGCCGTCGTTAAATGTATATCTATTTCCGAGAATGGCGAAAAGGTTGCAGTTGCTGCTGGAAGCAGCACAACAATCTTTGAAAGAGATGCGAAAACTGGGAAAATCCAAGAACTTAAAACACTACAAGATAAAAGTGGGAGCAGCATCGAATATTGTAAACTTAACTCTTGTGGAAAACAAGTTATTACTTGTAGCAAAGGTGGCGTCCCTTGTGTGTGGAATATCTCGGCCGGCAATTGCATTCTTGAGTTACCAACAGGTGTTGGATATGAAGCGGCCACTTTTGACTTTAGTCCTGATGGTAAGCAAGTTGTTTTCTCAGCTGAAAACAACACTCTTCGCATTTGGAATCTTGAAACCAATACCTTTACTCATGAATTCAAAGGTCATAAGGACTATATCACATGCTGTAAATTCAGTCCAGATGGCACCCAAGTTATTTCTGGAAGTGTGGATAAAACTCTCAGGATTTGGGATGTTGTCGGAAGAACAACTGCAGACAGCACCATGAAATTAAATATTCAAAAAAGATCGCTCAATTTATCAGGAGCATGTATTGAAGATGCAATTGGATTATCTGAAGCAAATATGATGCTATTACATCAGAGAGGAGCGTTGGGAATCAGTGAGAGAGAAAAAAATGAGAATCTCATTGAATTTTTCGAAAGTTTCAATCAAAGTCAGGCAAACGTCAAACTTAGCCTAAATGAGAAATCGATAGATGATCATAAAGTTAAGTTGATAGTTAAATGTATTACTTCGAGCAGCCTTGAATGTTTGGATTTAACCCGGAATAATATTGGTGCTAAAGGAGCTGAATATCTGAGTAAGAATACAACATGGAACAATCTGCAAACACTTGATTTATCCGAGAATTATATTGGTGATGAAGGAGCTGAACATTTGAGTAAGAATACGACATGGAACAATCTACAAATACTTGATTTATCTTGGAATAATATTGGTGCTAAAGGAGCTGAATGTCTGAGTAAGAATACAATCTGGAACAATCTACAAACACTCGATTTATCTTGGAATATAATTGGTGATAAAGGAGCTGAACATTTGAGTAAGAATACAATATGGATCAATCTACAAACACTCGATTTAGGAGGGAATATAATTGGTGATAAAGGAGCTGATTATCTGAGTAAGAATTCAAACTGGATCAATCTACAAACACTCAATCTATTCAATAATAATATTGGTGCTAAAGGAGCTGAACATTTGAGTAAGAATACAATATGGAATAATCTACAAACACTCAATCTATCCAATAATAATATTGGTGATGAAGGAGCTGATTATCTGAGTAAGAATTCAACCTGGACCAATCTACAAACATTCAATCTATTCAATAATAATATTGGTGCTAAAGGAGCTGAACATTTGAGTAAGAATACAAAATGGAACAATCTTAAAATATACCGTTAAATGGACTTCAAAGAATAATATCACACTATCCCAAGTTTGGGTCAAAACTCAACTCGAGACGAAATTACAAGGACATTAGTTTATCTCTTTCATAGAACTTAGAATTAACCATGTTCCTCAAAGCGTAAGGCACACTAGAATTGTCAGTGTCAGTTTCTTTATAACATGGAATTTGAGAGCATATTTTGTTTGTTGCTATTTTACCATCTGCAAAAAGAGAAACTTTCGAATGTCTGAAAACATTGGCTTTCTTGAATTTGAACTTCAAACTCTTCTTCCATTTAGTAATACTTAGAAATTTTTTGCTTATCAAACCTGAAAAACTATTTTGTGACTCCATCGTTTTCAATAGAGTAGTAGCAGTGGCAATGAATTAATACTAGTCGTCATTAGATATCATTCTACTTTGAACAACACTTATAAATAGTCAGATATTAAAATTATAAAATATCAGGTTTAGAAGCTGAAAAAGTGGTAGTATGGAGGATCTAAGTCTATTTCCGCTGCTTCTTTACATTGTCGCAAGCAAAAAAACCCTTACATTTCATTGCTTCTACTCTCAAGTAGAAAAATGTATTTTCATGAAGAGTATATTGTAATGGAATAACTTTAAATTTAATCCATTTTCATTTGAGTGTATTTCCAATGAAAATACTCTTCAAATATCCTACTTCTCACGTATTTACCTAAGAGTAAGCGAGTAGCGCAGCACCATCTCCTCTGAATAGTCTGTTTGCGGGACAAAATAACAATCTAGAAGACAGCAATGAGGACAAGAGCAACTCTAGTACAGATTGAGAAATGGTCTACATGCAGACTTGATGTCTGGTTTTTTAATAACTTACGATCTATTCGATATGCTAATCTTAATTTCAATTCCAAGGGATATCCAACAGTTTTTCCGATATTGCTATGCTCTCCAATCTCAGAATTACGCATTTCTTTGAGAAAGGAGAATGTGTTGATAATTTTATTGTGAGATTTCTCAAATTGATGATTTGTATTCGTAGTTTAGTCGAAATTTCTAGAATATTCTCAATTTTACTCTTTTGCTTAGACTCCGGACTTCAAGAACGTTTCTTATTCTCTTTATTGACCAGTTAGCTCATTATACCACCAGAATGGATTCATAAATGGAGAATTTCATTCTTCCTCCATGGCTCGAAAGGTAACTAATGCATCAGGTAAATTAGCAAAATTCGGTGAAAATTTTGAATTCCACTTGGTCCCTCGCCAACTTTTCTTTTTTTCTCCTTGTTGATTCAAAATGGAATTCAGTTAAATGACTTCAAGGGTCTTCTGCCCCTGGCCTGTCTCTTCTTGGTACTGCCTTCTTTTATCGAGCGAATTCAACATCTCATTAACACTGACAAATTTTCTCACTTCGTTAAGATTACCTTTGGTATGAGATATTGCCCTATTCTCTTGGAATTATTCGAATCATTGATGGTACCTTATGAGTTCAGCATAGCGAAGATGCTTTTTTCACATTGAATCACCTAGTAAGCGGAAAATATTCTTAGGCGACATAGACGACAGTGAGTTGTTCAAATATAAGCTCAGATTGAACCGAACACGCCTGTGATTAGGTTAGTGAGGCGAAGCGCTATTATGAAACTTCCATACAGATTTTAAGAGGTTATGATGAGTAGCAACAAAGAGTTTCTTCAACTATGCATTAATCGTCATCTGTTTTCTCTTGCCCATGATTCCACAGTTCCAAATTAAATAGATTGGTTATTCTGGGAACTCTTGCCTTCCTTGGATAATTTTTACTCAATCCCTCTTGTTTGCTGGAAAAGCGTGTTGTCAAACAATCAAACTTTCTTCCATAAGCAAGATTCACCTTTTCAGGATTTACCAATTGCAGATATTATGAATTTATTGATCATATAAATATTAGATGGATGAAGAAAAGAAAGCCTGGTTGTTTTATCTATTTCTTTGGTTTGTTATTCCACTGAAAACACATTTGAAATTCCATGCTACAGCTATTTGCTTGAGAATCTCGTGAATGGTGATCCGGGTCTGCTCTTTAACAATGAATTAAAAACTCTAAAATACTTAATTTCTCAAATAAGAAAGCTTTATCGATTAGCATAGTAATTTGATTTTATCTTGATTTTCTAATTTCGGCAGTTATGTCTGAAAAGGTTAAACTGTATCAATTTGTATTGATTGTCGCAATGTTGTCTCTCTCATCCTGCGGAACCTATCTCGGTGGTGAGATTGAGAAATACCTCGTTTTTTCTCATAAATTTCACAGGAACAGTTTATTATCTGCAAGAAGATCTATTACTTTCGAATTCTGAGACACAGGACGCAAAGAGAATGGACCTTGCAGTCCTCTGCCGT
>ENA-UOTX01000651-UOTX01000651.1-compost-metagenome-genome-assembly--contig:-NODE-651-length-34234-cov-11.371813_pt1 | contig 34234 bp, 20 predicted proteins | sample MGYA00238143_ERZ746982 | MGnify/ENA primary metagenome ERZ746982 (study PRJEB28758, sample SAMN06268862) | compost metagenome | isolation source: single cell | place: USA: California, Emeryville, Joint... | reverse complement strand
GATAGATCTCGTTGCTATTTTCGATATTTTCCTACAAATCGAAACTCATAATCCTAAATTGAGAATTCATATCGTAATATAATTTGATAAAGGAGTTCAGTAATTATTTTTAGGCGAGTAATTAATCGGGCTGGCAAATTTCACCTTAATTTGTTTCTGTTGAAGTCGTTTAATTGGCGTTACTGGCTGAATGCTCTATTATATATACCAGGTACGTATAGTCAAGGGTCTCTTTCTATAATAATTAAAAATTTGGGAATATGGAAAACGAAGGCAGACACAAAGAAGAAATCAAGTTTGTAAAAAAGACCCTATTAAGCTGGAGAGATATCCCTGATTCCGAGATCTCATTCCGCCGTCTGACGGGCATATCGAACGTGGTGTATAAGGTGACTGCGGATGCCGAAGTCTCTCCAAAGAACATAATCCTCAGAAAATTTGGACATACCGAGGATGTCGTTGACAAAAAAAAGGAATCACTAATTTTTGAAATGATGAGAGCAGAAATAGAGAATTTGAAGAGCCAACTTGACCTGAATAGGAAGCAAGCTGAAAGAAATGTAAGGAGTCTGAAAATGGAGCTCAAAGAAGAGAGGCAGAACGCGACAGCTGAGTCTCAGAAGAAAGATAGGATTATTGCCAGTGAGCAAGCGAAAACTGGCTCTTATAAAAAGATTATTGACAATCTCAGTCTAAAACTTAAAGAGAAGCAAAAATCTCCTGATACTGAGAGATCCGGCAAAAAAGAGTCCACTTCAAAAGAGGTGTTGAAGAATCGAGCCAAAATGAGTAAGGAGTCTCCAGTGAAGAGGAATCTTGGAAGGAGCCTCTCACCTCGAGATGATAGATTCCAAGACATCAAGGTCACTGAGTCTGCAGTCAAAACTGTGGGTCTTAAAAAAAGTGATAGAGGGAGGGAGAAAGCTTCACGAGCAAGCAATAAGACTAAGACTGCCCCGAGAAGCCTAAGTTTGCCTAAGGATGTTGCTGCTAATGAACAGAATGTGCATGATACACCACAAGAGCGTGTTTTAAAGAAAAATATCCTTTCGAGGGAGAAAAACATTCAGTTTTTGTGGGATTTTGTTAAACAGCTTCGAAAGAGGCTGGCTAAAAATATCAAGAACCAGCAAGAACTGGAGTCAGCCTATCGGGAACGGGTGGCAGACTATGAAAGTACTATTAGATTACTCAAGTCTCAATTGGACAGTCTCATTTTTCAAATTTCGAATAAAGATAAGAGCCTCATAAATCCTAAACCATATAACTCAGACAGGATAAATATTGTAGAAACCCAGGCCAAAAGCAAGAATTCCTCAACGAAATACCGTGAGATGGGAAAAAGAGGAACAATGCAAGCTGAAAAATTTGCTGATGAGTATATTTTACCAAAGGTTGATCCAGGTGTCATTATGTATCATGGAGATAGTCATTGTTCTGAATCTGATCAAGATCTTCTCAATCTCATTAGTAAAGGAGAAAGCTCTATGATCGAAACGCAACGTTACTTAAATAATTAATAGTAGGTTGTTTTAATATTCAATACTTTTTAATCTCGATATTGATTTTATTTGCAGTGCAAAGTTATTTTCCCATTATTTTTTTGATACAGTTCTGGAGATATTGTAAAAAATTGAAGCTTCTTTTTGAATGATATAAACTTCAGGAAAAGCGGATTTAATAAAGGATTTAATAAAGCCGAAGACTTTGCAACTTTTCTTGAAAAGTACCAATGACAAACTACACATGTTCTTAATGTTAACTCCTAGCATTCTCTTTAATGTGGAGGACAAAAATGATTTCGAGATATTAATTGGATTAAGTAAATTTAATATAAAGAGATGCCCTTTAAAAAGAGCTACAACAATAAAGAGCCAGAGGATTACTATTCTATAAGATCCTTTGGATAACGATGAAATGCGCTAAATAGGTTTCTCTCAGGACGAGATTCTAACACAGATATCCATCCATATCTAATACCATGATTCCAACTTATTGATTTTCCAAGACCCGACTTGAACTTTTCCTTTCTGAGTAAATGAGCCATTCCCATGGACGACATCATTCTTAAAATTGCCACAAAATTGTTTATCTCCTTTGATAGCTATTGTTCCAAAACCGTTCTTCATTCCATTAGAAAAGTTACCATCGAAGCGAATCCATCCACCTCCTAATTTTGTAAAATCAGTCCCATCGAAATCTTCAGACAGCTCTGATTGCTGATGGTTGTAGAGAGTTCCTTTGCCATGGAATTGACTCTGAATCCAATTGCCTTCGTAAATCAAAGTTTCATCTTTCCAGAGGCACCCATACCCCGACAAGTAATCATCTAGCCATTCTCCACTCATTTTAAAACCATCCCCAAAATAATAGGTTCCCACACCATGCCTTTTATCCAGCTGCTTATCACCTTCATACCGTGAGCCATCTTCGTATTCTTCGATAACAGTAAGGAACGTAAAAGGCCCTTTTCTGGGAGACTCGATAATCTCTTCATTTTTTGCACTTTTTAGAGTCGTATTCGTTGATTTTTCAGCTAAAATTGTTTCGGGCATCTGCCTTGGTCTGTCTTCAGTTTCTCGAGGAGATACGAATAGGGTTCTTTCAGGCAAATTGATTCCCCGGGTTTCTTGTTCTCCTTTTTTCCTGAGCAATATCTCTCGTTCAATGCGATCTAAATTTTCGGAAATCATATCAGGAAACGTATTTTCTGCAATTATTTTTTCTATTTCGCTTTCCTGAGGCTTGTCTTCGGCCATATTAGCTCTATGACTATGCACTATTGTAGCTCCTGATGAGAAAGTTATACTATTCATCTAAAAATATTTGAAATGTACTCTCGGGGAGTTGAATTGAAACTGGAGTCTTCGAACGTTGTCTGACATGATTATATTGCTGTTCCAAAAACCCCAAATCCAAGAATCTGCTTCTGAAGCTGCCTCTGCTTACTGTATTATCACAATGGCACTATGTTAAACAGATCTGGATACATCCATATATTACCAAAGGATTCTTGAGTAAAAGATCGAAGGTCTCGAGCGTCTATATTGAAATTTGAGGCTTGACGTGAATGTCGAATCCGGTGGCTCATCGCAGTCTCGTTTAATTCTTTTAGTTTGAAATTCGTGAGATCTCTCGAGCCACTTTTAGCTCGAGGTGGCCTCTGCACTCTATCGGTTACGGAACCGGAAATAAGTTCTTCCTCGATTATCTCATAGGTTTCTTCTTTTTTATTCAGACCTAAGTCCAAACCCAAAAATATTTTTGGAGGTCATTGCTTAATAGACTACTACCTATATGGACAGAAATGTTTTCTCGATTTGCATTTTGCAGAGGCCGCTGAAGAGGAGCATTTGCTACAATTACGTATTATCACTGTCAGATCAATAGTGGTTAGTTTATTTTTACCACTCCGACTTGAGAGCTGGGTTAAATCAACTATCGAAAATGAGAAAGAATGTATGAACATCATGTTTTACGATGCATAATGTTTTTTCTTGGAGGTAAAGCGTCTTTTCCATGGTGGTTGCGGTTTTGTTGGCTGAATTTTTTCGTATATTGCTATTCAAGAGAGGCACAATTGGTAAAATGTTACGCATGTAGTGGTGGTTGTCTCGGTAATTGTTCCCTCAGGATTGGCTGATTGGGCAGAGAATTACCGCCTTGATTACCTATCCAGCAAATTTAAATTGAACATTTTCTGGAAATCTTTTTAGTATACTCGATCCTCCATGCTTTGCTATATAACCATCTATCATTTCCGACAATCGAACATACTGCTGATGCCAATCAGTGTCATCAGAGGAATCCTCAACCCGGTGAGTTGACATTTTCGTAGTAATAATACAGTTAAAATTCAGAAATTAAATTTAAACTTTACACCTAAGATATCAGAGGCTATAGAAAAAGGCTTAATAGGTGCCCTATGCAGGCAGCATTGCGCAATTGGCTTGCTCTCCGTTCTCCTACTTCGTAAGCATAACAGCTTAATTGAGAATCTATTGTCCCATTAAAGAGTCTTGCTTATTTCTACTCTCAATTCTCTTTAACAAACACAATTTATTCAAATATAATCAGACGAATATGGATGGAGGAGCACAGACGCAACATAGTTAATTTCCACCTTCAGTAGATTTTTTTGTAATGTATTTTTCTAAATGAACCACTTGCACGGCCTGAACTAGATTAAACTTATCGGATAACGCTGTGGGGATCCAGCCTTTAGGGTCATTAGATATAATATAAACAACATCCGTTTTCTTTGGATCCTCTTTATTCGGAGAGAAAATCCATGCTACGAGTATAATTTCAGCCCGAACAAATCCAGACTTATCGGGAAGATCTGGTGTTTCTACTGAAGTTCCAACAAAGAAGGCCGTTCCGTCGTCTTCTGTGAAGACTGAAGCTAGAACAATGCAATCTCTTGCACTGACAAACATTCCTGGCTTCTTCGAGCTTGCATACATCAATAAATGGTCCTTTTGCTTCGAGATGGTGTAGGTTTCTTCGCAAGAGTTATCGATGGATTTTCTTATTGCATCGTCCTTTATCAGTTCAATTGCTTCTGCCACTGAACATGGGATAACACCTTGACCGCGGATCCATTTGGAATTTGTGGTTTTGTCATTTCGGCTATATACTGTCATTCTCTTCAGTTCCTTTTCAGAAGTCCAGCCATTTTTAGCCTCAAGGGTATAGTTCTCCTTGACAGCTAGGTATCTCTCAAAGAGTTTATTCTCCATATCTTCAGTGATTTTGTGCTTTGCCTCCATCTCAATCAAGCAGTTTAGAATCAAGTTTAACCTTACTTATTGTATTATTTGAATTTTCGATCAGAACGAATTCAAAATTAGATAGCTATGGCCTCTATAAAACGAATGCGTTCGAAGCTCTCGAATCTATAAAAATGCTATTTTCATAAATCACAACTTCACTATTATCACATATTTCATTTTTTTGGGGGGGGGGGATGAGGAGACAATGATAGTAAATATTTTTTCATATTAATTGAAATTTCTGGAGATCGCATTGTTTCTCTCTATTGTTTAGCCTGGTTTCTGATGTGCTCCAAGCCTTTATTGTCTTTCCATCATTTTCGATATTTTTCGTGTGGAGATACATTAGTTTTACACCATCGGTGATATTGAAAAGGCTATACTCAAGCTCTGGTTCATTATTTTGTACTCATCATTATATATATTGTTAAATGGTTATTGTGTGAACTCCTCTCAGAGCTCGGTTATTGATAATTTAGATTTTTCTTATGACATAGAGAATATTTCTTTCAAGCACTCTGAATTGATCGGGTTCTAAGAAAATTAACATTGTTTTTCAAATAAGAAGCGTTTTGCAGAAAGTCACATACTCCCATTTTTTCTCACGTACCTTTACCCAGATTTCTGTGATTATGATAAACGAAAGAACAGAAAGCATTCCAAAATGACCAATATCTCGTTGCAATAAGAGAGCCTTCTCATAAAAATTACCACTACTAATTATCATTCTTATTCAAAAAATTTCAACTCTAAAAGAATTATTAATTATATTTATTTCTTTGCTTTAAGATAAATTGTAATATTAGGTACTATCATGTAGTAAGTCTCGATTCTTATGAAAGATAGAATTGTTTATATTAAAACCTAGTTCTACTGAGTAGAATAACTAAGTACGGGTTAGAGGTCTCGAAGGAAATAGTTAGAGTACTGACGTCTCCAAATAGTTGATATTACTAATTTGCTATCACCTGCTCTGAGTGTTGAGTGTGGTTGTTCAACCTAACATTTTGGACTATGATATCTCTGTAAACTACTATCTGTGAGTCAGACTTGAAACACATCACCAATATATATAGAAATTCAGTAAAACACTGATACTGATGTGTTATCGCTTCCAACTCTAGGTCTAAAATCATTTTCAATAGAACTTCTATCTAGGTAGCATCATATCACTGGCATTAAGATAGAGATTTTCATTGAAATAATGCTTGTGACCGAAAAAGTGAGACCACATTAAAAAATCTGCTTTTCATAACCAACTATAAAGTTTGATCGAATTAGCCGCTGCAAGAGCCTTTAAGTAACACAAAAATAATTACGAAAATCTCTTGGTTTGAATAGTACAACACAATATGTTTTGTATGCAAGTTAAGTAATCTAAAACCAGCAATTAAATAATAGCTCTCTTTATGTTCACACCCGTACTTTGGAATCGCACATCCTGAGAAAAAGGCATTTTTGGGGTGTGGAAGAGTTTTTTCCGAAATCCATTCTTGGTAGAATTAGCTGCGACTGTTTTTTCGCCCAAAACATCAACTTCCCAATCCTCCAATTGCTTCGATGAAAGCACCATCAGACTATCTCTTTCTAGCTCTTGCTTCTGATTTCTTGAATGAGGCTTGATTCGGTTAGCATTCGACTTTACTCTAAGCGCTCTAAAATCCACAACTACGCCTTTTTTTGCTGGACTGTACCCTATTGAAGGAGATTCCAGTCCTTTCTCTAAAGGAGGTATGAAATAATCATTCTTTTTGCTCGTTGGAAGTATTCGCTGCGGTACCTTCAATTGCGGACAATAAAAATCGAGACTGGAGTCTCGTAGAGTCATTTTCCGAACTTTAAAGCTTTTACATAACTCGTGTGAATTGTTCGCAGGTGATTTGTTCCGAGCTGATGGTCTAAAATCTTCTGCAAGTTGCAAAGGCTTTTTGATTTCATCTGCATGTTTGTTTGAGTAATAAAGCATCGCAGGATTAAGCCCGGGCCGCTTCGGGACTGAGATAGCTCGTTTTTTGGCCGCTTTCTGTTCTTTGTCTGAGTTAACTGGCGAAAGGGTTAATCTTGTGAGAGAATCCGTAGATTTTCTTATCGGAGCGGGCAAAAAACTTAAATTGGCTGCAGTTAGCTCTTCGTCAAAGGAGTTTACAATAGATGAGCGGACGGCCTTCGTTCCTCTCAGCTGACCTAAAGTGCTCTGTTCACGGTGGTTGATATCTTGGCAGCCTAATAAAGATCTGATTCTTGCTGCCATCCTTTCTGAACTAGGATTTCCATTTACAGAGTAGGTAAATGGACCGCTTATAACTAATTTTTTGTCTCCTCCTTCCATTGAGCCTCTTGAGAACTTATGGCTTGTGACTCTCTGTTTATTGACAACGGGTGTAACTTGATGCAATTCCTCCGCTGGCTTGAAATACGCTGACGGGTCTGCCTCACTGATCATTGCCGAGGTCTCATGAGGTGATTCTAGAGGATATGTGGTCGTTTGCAGACTAGTTTTTATTGTAAATCTTCCTGGAGATTCTTTTCGGGAATTGTCTCTTCTGCTGTGAAGATGTGTGTCAAATCCAAAGTGATGAGTTTTCTTTTCTTCTCTTGGTTGAAAATAGGCTGACGTTCTAGCCAAGCTGTTTAACTCCATGGCTGTTTTTGTTGCAAGTAGTTATAAAAGGACTTCTTGTTTAATTTAAATCAATCATCGGTCTTATTCTTTTGATAAAATAACTGCATACTTTATATATATATACACGATTGACAAGCAAAATTTTAAGCGAACAATTTGGTGAAATCAGAGGAAGCGGATTTTCCAATGTTTTGTGAGTTGTGAGAACATGGAAATACCTTTCTATTGGGTTTCCGCCAGATTCCTACCCATGCATGAATCAGAGAAGGAGGAAAATTTTCTGCTGAACAAAAGAAGGAAAGATTGCTCAGCAGCCAAAATATACTGGAAAAAAGAAATGAGCTCAAACTTTGATTGTGGGCAATGAATTCTTCTCTTCCGAGCAGAGAGCTTATCAGTGTATTATTTCAGAGCGTATTCCAGAGCAGAATAATTTGGATTAACCGCTCTAATAATTGAAAATTTATGTTGGCAATGTGATTAATAATTTATAATTGATAATTTATGAACAAACTTTCAAAAGTAATTTTTGAATCTAACTCAGCTTGTGTACTGGTATTGAACTGAATTGATATTTACAATATATTTTATCAGTTTCGGTGAGTTCCATCTGATTTTAGAAATAAGAAGTAGAGGTAAAGGATTGTCATCCTTAGAAGTTCTATAATTAAATAGCATGTTTGGTAGTTATACCTAATTACTAGTAGGTATTTAATTTGTCAAATCATCAACAAGAGCATATAACTTAACCTCATGATCTCAATCCAAAAATCATTAACAGCACAGATAGACTCATTTTCAGTCTTCGCTGAATTTCATATTTCACTGTCTGCTACGAGTGAGGGAAAAAAATAATTGATGATAAATTACTGAGCATCTCTAATCTAAATTTCTCAATTTGGAAGTAGTAATTTAAGCGAAGAGAAAAGCATAGTACTTTCAATAGTCCATGCTTGTGACATATAGTGTTCGCGAGTCTCTTCAATTTTTTCAGTGTAATTTTTTGGAAAAAGCTTATTAGCTTTTCTCATGTGGAAATCTTCGATCAATCATTCAAGAGAATGATAATTATGGAAAGTTCAAAACAGAAACTCTCTCAAAATAAAAATAATCCCATAGCGACTCCAATTCCATTTTCGATGTGAATTAACAAACTTAGTTTCAATTTAGAGAACAAAAGACTGAATAATTACATTTTATGGAGCTCGAAATTTTCATTGAACAAATAGCTTACGTGAGCTAATGGCTCATAAATCAGAAATATTCCACTAACTTTGATGCATTATGTGAAATGATATATTATCTCATTATCAATATAAGTTTTCCTCCCACAGGCAGTTGCTGCTATAGAGAATTTCCAGTTACTTTGAATAATTAGGAATCTGAGAGCTTTCGATCAGCTCCACTTTAGCTTCCTCGAGTTTCTGTTTCATGACTTTTTCCGATTCTGCCGCAACGCTTCTGGCCGCATCGGTCACAACAAACGTTTTGAACCTATATCAAAGCAAACATAATTGAATTGAATGCTTTCAAATACGAAAATTACCCTTTCTTCGCAGCATCAAGAGCTGTATTTCCGACACAATAGTCAAAAGCAAGCCCGACCACAAATACTTTCTCAATCTTAGATTCAGAGAGATCTTTGCCCAAAGAGGTTTCATCATCTTCCATTCCAAATCCAGAGTAAGAATCCCAGTCAACATTCTGTCCTTTTCTAATAATTCTGTCTTTTGGATCAACGACAAGCTTCGGATGGAATTCTGCCCCTTTTGTCCCTGCGACGCAGTGTGTTGGCCACATAACTTGAGTTACATTTGTTTTCGGGAGGACGACTGCCTTGAACAGCTCAGAACCTGGATTATTTTTAGCAAAAGAGCAATGGTCGTCTGGGTGCCAGTCCGATGTGAGGTAAATTTCATCAAATTTATATTTTTCGCGAATTTCGTTAATGAGAGGGACGATATCAGACCCTCCCTTGACTTCGAGGGATCCTCCATCACAGAAATCGTTCTGTACATCAACGATGATGAGCGCGGATTTTGTGGGATTTGACTCAGCCATGAAGGATAAAATTAAGCTTCTATTGTTAAAATTCGTAATTCTGTTCTGAATTAGATTAAATAGTCTTTTAAGAGTTACTACATTCTGTTCAAACCGATCAAATTTTACCAGATCAGATGAGTGATTCAATCAATATGAGTCACTCTTTGGCCCGGGGGGGGGGAATGATCCATAATTTAGCCGGAATAGTACCAACTTTTTTTGAGGTGTTCTCAATTCACATGTGTTTAACTACGAAGAAACAATGAGCCCAAGTATTATATAATCACGTTCATGTACTTCTCATCCAGTCAAATAAATAAGCTTGGTTTATAGAAACCAAACTTTGAGCTCCATTGCTGGTTGTCCCAAAAGTTTCTTCGTTAATGGACCTCAGAATGAATATCTCCTCACTAAGATAATCTGAATGCCAAGTACATCCTCAATCGATAAAGAGTGATAATAGATTTAACTCGCTCTGATAATATTACTATATACACTTCTTTACTCTCACTCTCTGAGTATAAAATACATCCTGTATTTTAACTCATAGTAGCATATATATTTACTTAAAGATAGCTTCGTTTAATAATTCAAAAGAAATATCTTTTTGCACACAATATTGCCTAAAATAACCCAGCTTATCGTATTGGTTGAATAACTTCTCTTTCTCCAACTCCTTCGGAATTATCGAAAGGACAGCCTTGAAAAATAGAATGAAAATCTTCACGTGGATATCTTCAAAGTCTTTTAGCGGCTCCGTTGGGTATAAGTATGCATTTGTGAAGAAAGCAGTTATGTCCTGCTCCGGAATATCAGAGATTAGCTCAGCAACAAACTGAGCTGCGTACTCGATATCCTTCTTGAGTTCTACTGCCATGTTAGTTTTTGGATAGTATTTTGGGATAAAGAAAGCCGGAATACAATCTCTCATGAGACCCATCACACTATCTATGTACCCTAACTCATAGCAATCAATTTTTTTCAGCATAATCTTCAGGAGCCGTCCGTAAACAAAAGATAGGTTCTGTTTTGGAAGATCCAAAGGAATGATTTTCTTTTGCATGTGGTAGGCCATCGCCAGCAGACATTCAAGCGCTAGAGGAAGGTCAATTTCAAATTTTTTGCCACTGGAGGCCATTTGTAACGCAATATCAACTATTTGGGATGCAGAGGTTGCCCAGGCGAAGATAAACCGAATTGCATTATGATATTTTCCGTATATCTTCTCTTCGATGATATCTTCAGGAAGTTTCGCGAGTAATATATCAGTCATCCTCTCGAACACCGTGCTCTGAGAAAACGTCAAACGATCTGTTTTTTGCAGGAACTGATACATCTTGGACGCAGAATAACACCTGAAAATATTCATCTCTCTCATTTTAATTCCGATATTGTCCAAAATTCGCTCTGGCTCTTTCATGTAAGCGTATTGGGCCTTTAAATCCTCAAAGCAGTCCATGGCTTCTTGTATAGTAACCTCTTGGGGTTTTATGGGCGGAGTCTTATTACCTGCCTCAATATCCATCTTAGTAGTGTCTTTCTTCTCTCTTTTCCTTTCATGAGATTTCACCGGGTTTTGCTCAAAGAATTTGCTTTTATGCTCGTCTGGTGTATACCACTCTCCATCACGGTCGATATACACCTCGCTGATTTCATCCTCTATCATTTCCTGGATCTCTTGCTCCGTGGGCATCTGAGCGTTCGGATCAGTTTGCTTTTTTTCCTCATACTTCTGTGTTTCTCGATCTTCATAGCGAAATCTGATTTGAAGCAATATAGAGAAAAAGAATTCATCGACTAATAGCTTATCAATATTAATAAACTTTCCGCAGATCGGACAGCTCCATCTCTTGAGCGTAAGCAAGGATTCATTGAACTGCAGCCAATTCTTAAAATCAAAATTTTCCAAATGTGCGCATGTTTTTCCGCGAGCAGGGATCTGTATCATCGTCATCGTGAGAGGGTCCTTAATCAAGTAAGGCGCATTGACCTCAATATCTCCTTGAGAACGGTTAATATAATTTAATTTTGCCTCTTCCATGTCAAGTCTGTGCTCAATTACAAGCAGTTCAGTCACTTTATTTAGATCGATTTTTCTTGCAAGGTAAACTGCTATAATTATTGGTTTCGTCGGCGTCCCTGGAGCTGGACTTATTTCAACGTAGTTTTTTCCTATGTTGACATGATTTGAGACGAGAGCATGCCTCAAAGGGTCATATTTCGCAACTTTATTATTTATAATCAGCTGCATATTATCGGCAGGCCATTCGATGTAAGAATTCCCATCTTGTTCAAGCTTCGTGCAAACGATCATCACGGAATAAAAAGGGCTAACACTAGAAAGAAGGTCAAATTCCGTGGCTTTCATAAAAAATTCGATTTCAATTGTGCTGTAGTTCTGGTATAGGGTGGGCTGTGCAAGCTGGTAGTCGAGAGCATAAAAAGGGTCATTCAATTCTATTCGGCACTTGAAGCAGATGAACCGTTGACTAGCATCTGGAATAAGATAGCAGTCTGTGTGGAAGTATTGATGACATCTCCTGCACTGAAGGTTCACCATTGAGTCTGAAGGGACAATCTTTCCGCAGAGACATTCATTAGGAACTTTTGGGTTCTCTTCTTCCATGTCTTCAAATGATGTGTCTTTAAGTTTGATTCAAAAGATAAAAATGAATAATCATAAAGTCTCAGGCGGGAAGTCTAAACTACTATTAATATTTCTTAATTATATAGGAACCGAAAATTTGCAAATTATGAAATGCTTAACGAAACGTCGCTCCCCCAGAGAATATGCCTTCTATGCTTTTTGGCTGAAGAAAAATTCGACGACTTTGTTCCTCTACGTTTTAGAATAATCTGAGGCTAGCCAGCAATAACTGCAAGAGGCTAAAAATTTTTTGCAGAAAAATTGTCATAATGAATTTCGTGCATCCACGGCATAAAATGCAATTGATAATATTTCTTTATTTTGCTAACTTGAGGATAAGTAGTAGGTTTTGTGTGAATATCGATATAGAAAGAATGAATTTAAAGACAATTAAATTGATTAAGTCCTCAAATAATCGGTAGAGAGACGCATGCTAGATAAAGATTTTTACCTTGCATTATTTTTTGCAAATGTTTTAATTGGAGTAGTCGTTAATAAGTCATCGGTTTGAATAGGTCCTAGAGAAATTTGTTGACATCACTATTTTGAGGTTTGCGTAAGAATCACAGAATCATATAAACACTCGACCTCATCTTACTACAAAAATTGTTCAGATAATCGACTGATTTATCCACTAATTTTCATTGTTTTTAATGTTTCTTTCATAACTTATATGAGAACCAATTTGATATAGCTTGTAGGTAATAACCGATTCGATTATAAAGGGCTCACTCTTAATAGATATTTTACGAAGAAAAATAGAGCTAGCCCTAATACGATTAATAAAATTTTCCCCATCAATAAGTTTACTTCATATCATGATCAATCAATATTTTTCCGATCTTCTCAGTTGTTTAACATTCTAATTAATATTTTTTAGGGAGATCGACTAATATTGATGGCCCAGGATTCACTCTATAGGAATCGAACTGATATGTGTCGCCCATGGTATAGTGTGTATCAAAAAATAAATTATTCAGGTAAGGTTGGCTGTGCTGTCTTTCAGGCATTTTTGGTTTGAAAGATTTTTTCGAAGATTTCTTCATTGTAAGTTTTTGATCAACGCCTGATTTTCCTATTTGGCCACTTTGTGCTTTCTTGTGTTTTTTCAGTACGATAGGAGCTTCCAGCAATTCAGGCATTGCTAAGTCAGTGGTGCTCGGGAATGTGACTACTTTCTTGCGAGGGGAATCATTAGAAGGAGAAGTGTCAAGGGTTGGTGACCGAGTAGATAGAGGAATCTCACTGAGACGTCGGAATTCTGTGGGAATCGAAGTTTGATAACTCAATCTCCCCGCATCACTCGCCTTAGGCGTTATGATTGTTGATTTCATTTGCATATTGAGATCAGCTTTGCTCGGGGTGGAAGTCGTGAACCCAAGAGAGTCAATTGATTTGACTGAGGGCAGCCCACCTTGCCTTGTTTTGGAGTTTCGGTTGTTGTAGTCGCCTTGTAATAAGATTGATCCAGGTGGTTCTGAATGCAACGTCTCTCTATTTAAAGAATACAATGTCTCTCTATTTAAAGAATACAATGTCTCTCTATTTAAAGAATGCAATGTCTCTCTGTTCAAATTATCCTGTGAGGATGGCTTGAAAAACGTTCCTCCTAGTTTAGCAAGAGAATTTCAATATTTATTTAAATCGACGAATGGCAATGCTACCTTTGAGAGACCTTGTGGATTGAGCAGATCTCAACCCAAACAGAGATCTGTTGGATTGAACAGACCACAGTCCAAGAGACCGTGCAATAGAAGTTGCCGTTGAGTCACTATTCCTCACGCTCAGAGGACCTCTGGGACTACCTCCCATTTGATGCTCGACTATTGTAGAAGAAGTTATTGAGAGAGAGAGCTAACGGGAACATCAATTACGAAAGTTTATCTGTGATAAGAATTGAGATTGCTTGATAAACTGCTTCTTATAATCATTAGCATCGACTTGATAGAGTCGCGATATTTCAGGGTTCACTTTTTTGGGCTTAGGAGGATTAACCATCATCAACTGTTCATCATAGTAACGTCGCAGGTTTTCTTCGTGCGCTACTCGAATGTTTTGCCGATCAGCTTCAAAAAGTTCTTTGTCCTCTACCAGTGCTTTCGTCCTAGATACAAACTCAGTGACGAACTTGCTAATCATAATTTCTGATCCGAAGTTTCTCTTTTTTTTGGACTCACTCTTGGTATGTACTGTTACCGCAGGAGTTTGAGGCTTTGTGAGTGGTTTTTCCTCTTGTGATGTTTGGGGACGTGGGACATCAGAGCGCGAATGCCTGTGTCTCTTTTTGGCTGTACTCAAAGCAAGCTCCTGCAATTTTTGCTCTAAACCTTCTCGAGTCAGGCCTTTTATTGGATTTTCCTCTTTTTTTGCTGAAGGGTTATTTTCTATTTTTGTAATTTTTCGTTTGAGAGGTTCAATGATCCTTGGATGACGATAATCAAGCTGGCTGCAAATCCTGACTGCTCTTTGCTCTTGAAACTCCTTATATGCCTCTGGAATGACGAGTTTGGGTTTTTCTTGCTGAATTCTTTCTTGAAGATCTTCAAAACTCAATATTTTTGAAATGAATTCTGTGTATGAGTGAAAGAGCTTTTCAAGTCGATCTAAGAAGATCCGCGTGCTCTTTTTGAGTAATTCAGGAATATTATTCATGCAAGCTTCAGCGGCTTCATTGAATTAATGAGTCAACCCAAGCAAGTTCTAAAGAGATTAATTTTACCATATTCATTAGAAAAATGATATCGACTTTTCTGTTGAACCAAGTATTCCTTTACATCATCCTCTTTCATAAAGCAGCGAATGAAAATATCCTAATACATATTAAACCGTTTGTGCCTAATTAATAACAGAATCAGCACATACCATTTTTATCATATCTTCAAAGTGGCTCGATTGAGTTTCACAACCCTCAAATTGCTCAAGGAAAAGTTTCCTGAGAGATGCACTGTAATTCATATTCCCTGCACTCGAAGGTGCGAAGTAGCTCAGATCATCTCTGCTCTCAGCGGAAAAATTCGATGCAGTGTCGAATTTCCCCCAGGTGCCGATATAGCTTGTTGCGTTTTGAAGGTTTTCCGAATGGTGTCTCTGAAGATCTGGCGGAGGATTCAAATCTTGCAATCTCAATAACTTGGGCGCCCGCAGATCTCTAACGAAGCCCATAATTTTATTATTAAGCTTTTCAAGATCTTTTGGTGAATTTGTTGTTGTTGAATATTCTGCCAACTGCGCTAATATGCCCTCCATGATATGAGAGAATCTATTTTTTAACAACATGAGGAATAGTCCCAGATGAGATATAGACCTGTAGAGCATTTCAACGATGTCAAGGTAAAGTCTGAACATCAGCTTCTGGAATGAGTTGTTGAGATGGGTCAGGACGTCAAAAGAGAGTTTATCCTCAATATCAGCTGCGACTTGGTTCATTGTTTTATGAGGCGCTTTATCAAAGATCTCGGTCACTGCTGCGACCTGGTTGAGCGAAGGAGGAATATCACCAAGAGTATGCAGCTGCTTGTTTGCCATTAGAGGCCCGAATTCAAAATAAACAACTCACCTTATTTTCGTTATCCATTTCAAATTCTGCACCTTCAAAATTCCGAAGTTGTGCTAAGAGTGATTCCAATTCATTAGTCTTCCTCGTTCTCTATCAAAGTATGTTACTTCAAAATATAAAATGGGTTTCAATACAAGATTAGACAGGTTTTCATAGCTGCTTCGAAGACTTTGCTCGTGGAATGACATATCCTTGAATTTTTTAATCAGGGCGTCAACCACACTTTGTGGGCCTTCTGCATGCAAATCATAGAAGTCATAGATTGCGCGTATTATTTGATTTTTCTCGCGAGTTTGTGCGACTTCAGACCTTCGTGGCTTAGTAGCTGGTGACTCAAAGTAAGTGCCACCATTCGGTCTTCTTTTCAAGCCTGGAGATCTACTCGGACTCGAAGATTTTGACGAGGAAAATTGAGAAATGGTTTGATGTCGAAACAAACTTCTTCCTTCAGGACTCTGCTTAGGTTTCTCATCAACATTTTTTCTTGAAGGACTGGAACTGGGAGAACCTGAGTCAGCTTTTCCTATGTTAATAAATTCTTGTCGTTTCATTTTCTTCGGTCTCTTTTTATTTCCTTCTTCTTCTGGTTCTGGTGGCTTCACAAAGGTGCTTTAAGGGAGGAAAATAAGCATTGCCGATTGAATAAATTAAAGCATACTCCCAGAGTTCGTTGAGAATAGATGTATAAATCACAATATATTTGGATTCTGTCTTCTTTTCTATCATCCTTTTATAACGATTTTCCAGCATCTCAAGTTTTTCTTCCATCTCAGCTTTCAATTTACTATATTCCTAATAGACATTAGCAATTGACGTCCCCAGGCTATTTTCAAGTTACATCAATCTTAAGCAGTGTCTCTGACATGCTAACCTTCGTGTTTTTTAAATTCTGATGCTCATGAGCAGCTTTTTCTCTCAGATTTTCTAAACATTCCTGTTCGAGTTTCTGTTTCTCATCAACCCTTCCTTTGAACCCTTCAAGTTCTTTTTCAGCAGAGGCCTGAATGGGATTATTAGATCTCCCCCTCTAAAAAATAAAAACAACTTCTTGATAGTTTGCAACTGCGACGACAGATTCGATTCCTTGAAATCTCTTGCTAGCATGGCCGAGTATATGCCTGCTTCTCGTTATTTTCTGCGATAAAATAATCTACGTGTAATCAGTTAGTTATTCTCAAAGCGCTTAATATTATTCTTTTACATTATCATTTGAGAGAGTAGTCACTTTTTCCTTGAGTTTATCTGTCATCTCATCTTCACAAACGAGCTTAGTCTCCAATTGCTCGAAAATTTGCTCCAGTTGAGCTGACTGCTTGATTAATATTTTGATGTCTTCATCAGTTAGAAATGGAGATATATTATGAAATTCAGGATGGCCTTTCTCAGTCGGATTGTCTCTGATACTACTACCAGGAGAAAAAAGCGTGAACTTGCGTGATCGTGCCCTTTTCAGAGCTTCTTCCTCCCACTGGTTTATTTCTTTATCAGCAGCTTCTGATTGATCCAAGATAAGTTTAATGCTGCCTTTTTTATTGAGGTTTTGCTGTTGTAAGTCATCTAGCAATCCCTTCAACTGTTTTCAATGAATCAAATATGCTTGCTTAGAAGAGTAAAGTCCTTACTTGAGTTTCGCCAGCCGTATGAGCTCCTTGCTCTATCAATTCCTGTTGAACCGCTTTTTCGAACTCTTTTTCAAGGAGAGCGTGCTTCTCCTTCAGTTTGGTTTCATGGATTTTCTGCTTCATCTCAGCCTCGGTCTCCTCAGCAGGTTTAATTTGGATACGCCTATCTCGGCGCGGTCCTAATTGAGCCATGCAATTTGTAACAGAGTTTATTTTTATATCTTTTCTTATTATGTTTTATTCCGCACAGTGAGTTGTGGATATAATCACCATCCATGCCTTCCCATAAAATGTGGCCTTAAATGTTCAAAATCCAGATTATCGCTCAACTCAGCTTACAGCTGAATTACCCCTAACTGAAAGGATAAAATAACTCCCAAAAAAATTCCTCACAACGGTAATACCCCACTTATTCAATTTATCTTACTTCCCTTCCTCGATTTATTTTGTGATGATTTTTCTCATAAAATAAGTTTGATATTGTGTAAGCACTATGACTATGAGAACATAGAAAATAGTAATAGTAACCTAGGACTATTTTTAATAGTAGAGCAGAAAATTAGTACTCGTCAATGTTGGATCATTATCAAAAAGCGGCGATAATTCTACACAAATTCTTTCGTGGATATCCAGAATCAATTCGAGACTTTCGGGAGAAACGCCGCCTTGATTGGAAAGTGATCAGACGGATATATTCCGCCTTTGCTATCTTTTATGATTTCATAGGATAGCACTTTCAGCTCCGGCGCTACAAAAATGTAGTCGATGTGAAATAAGGTTACCCCATAAAACCCATGAAAGGTCCCTGTGAAAAAGTCTTTACTCTTGTAGGTATCTTGCAACTTGAGTTTATAGTTTGCGATAATATCAACTGCCGTGCTCCTTCGACCAACGTTAAAATCACCACAGATCAAAAAATTTGGATCATTTTCTTGTTTCGCTGCAACGAACTCTTTGATTTGAATGCTCCCTGATTTCTGTGCATTTCCGCTTTCATGGTCCAAATGAGTATTGTACACTGTAAACTTAATGCCGGTCTCTCGATTTTTGAATCTAGCCCAAGTACATACTCTTGGAAGCTTGTTTCCATAAGACGTAGAGCTTGGTTTTTCCGGTTTATTAGACAGCCAAAAGGTGTTTCCTTCCTCTAACTCCCACTTTTCGTGCAAATAGAAAATTGGACAGCTCTCACTTTCTATCTCGCGTTCGTATCGGCCTCTCCCATACCAGTTATACATCGGAAGCTGTGATTGAAATTCCGTTAACTGTTCGAAGAGAGCTTCTTGCATTCCTATAAAATCACAGCAATGATTTAATGCAACTTCTGCAGCCAGTTTTTTGCGCTTTGACCAAGCATGTTCTCCATCAGTCTCGTTCGCGTAGCGAATGTTATAGCTCATGGCTTTTATTTCAGAACTTTTCAATCTGTCTTGGACTATCGGAAGCTTTGATTCTGAGCAAATTCTAAAATTTTGTCCAGGTTCTTCTTGATATGCACTCATGTCACCTGGGTTATCGTAGTTTCCAATAAAATAACGAAATTCAAATTCGCAAGGTTGGGAGAGGTTCAATACACCTATCCAGTTATCATTGTCGGTCCAGGTGAGTCTGAAAGCCTTTGAGCGATCCCAAGCGCCAAGCTCAAGGATATTTCCAGTGACGAATACGGCTCTTCCGAAGCCGACTCTCAACTGTCTGTAGAAATTGACAAGCGTTTGCTTTTTTGGCAAAGATTCCATCTAAAAGATTGATTATTATAAGTTATATTCAGAATTTATGCACTAAAATTTTCCGGTCATCAAGAACCATATCAGTGAGATTTCAGTTTACAAAGCGTTTTAGATATTGTAAATCTAAATTCATTTCGTAGTATTTATTAGAAAGGGTGGATTGACATTCGATCTCATGTTTGATCCAGCTCATACGAAGAAGACGGCTACTTCAGAAATTAATAAGTGATATTCTCACAATTTAGATGAAACATTATCAAATCAGTATTTTTTAAACTGTCGGATTACAAATAACCTGGGATGCTATGAAAGCTCTGTTTACAGTGCTGGTGTCTCTGTAACTGTAAACGAGATTAAAGATAATGTGTGATCTTCTTATTTTACACATCAAGAAGAGATTTACAGACAGACATCTCGATAAAATTCATAAACGGTGCACTATTTCTTGCGCAGGATGCAGTGATCGACCTGTGATTGACTTGGACGAATGTTTATAAACTTGAAAATATTTTGGCATTTGGAATAAAGTTCCACTGAAAAGATAATTCATTTTTGACTGTTCCTTTCCATTCTTGAAGATATCATTGCGAAACAAAACCCAAATGAATTTATGAAATAAGAATTGGGAGGTATAGAATTTTTTTTACTGTGTCAGCAAATATTTTTGAGAATTGACATGAGAGTTATGAATTTGAATTTATAACACGTGAGATTTATAAACTTAAACATTTTCGATATTCGGAGAGAATTATGTTTTCTAAATACACAGTTCTAATATCCTTATTGCTATGTTCTCTGATTCTGCAGGGACATGCATTAACAAGACGAGATCTAGCTACTACAGACAATCCCAACGTCGCTGAAATCGTTGAAGACCAACGGCTTGAAGTGAATCTCACTAGGGATCAAATTTCCTTTTTTAAATACATTTATCGCGTTGAGGACACCGAAACTCAAATCTACGACTTGTCAATTGATGTTACTCCACTCGACGGCCTCAGTGATCCTGATCTTTATGTGACGAAGAATAAACCTTTTACCGCAAATCAATTGATAGATGCTGACTATTATGATACTTCAGTGGGTTACGATATCGTTGTAATTCCCAAAGAGAACATCACTGCTAATGATACCTTCTACATTGCGGTGACCTGCGTCTCCGAAGTTTGCAAATTTAGATTAAACGTTCAGAAAACCGGATCGATTTGGCTTCGAAGCTCAGAAGCGGTGCGACTGTTCTATAGAGAGGACGCTGAAGAGATTATTCGTGTCTTTATTCCTCCATCTACACCAACGAATCCAATCACCAGAATTATCATATCAGCTGCCCTGTTGAACTCCTACATGATAGATAAACCGATTCATATGTTTGCTGATAGAGACCAACGACCTCCAGGCTCTTCAAGTCATGACCTTTCAGCTGTAAATGCGTGGTTCGAAGGAAAAGCAATTATTATCTACGACACTGATGAGTACTTCTGCACTAATTGCACTTACACAGTCCTTATCCAAGCTCAAGAGAACACCTTGCTGAAAGTCTCAACCCAAACGTATGGTCATAATATCATGATGTCTTTAGGCGAAACGAGACATGATGCGGTTAAGTACGATGAGAACGTGACATACAGCGTCCTTATTCCCAATGGCGGAGATATCGGAAATGATTCTATCATCATTCAATTTGTGCCGTATGAAGGTCGAGCTTCACTAAGGGTCAATCCTAATGCTCTACCAGCTGCAAGCCAATCGTTCTATTGGGAAAGCAGGTTCCGAGACAGCCAAGAAATAGTAATCACTGCGGAAGAGAGGAAAGCAGCTGGGCTTAAAGATATACTATACATCGTTATAGAAGGAATCAGATCGACAACATTCGAGTTGAAAGTATTCTCAGGATCCAAAGGAAGGAACGATTTGAGACTGGGAATGGCTGCGGTAGGATACGCCTTAAAGGGAGAGATTATCAATTATCTGCTACCGGTTTTCACAAAAGAGGAAGAAGACATCAAGATAATCCTTACCGAGGTTTCCGGGAACTCAAACGCTTACCTCAAGAGTTGTAGATCAAAAACAAACTGTACAATTTCTCAAGCAGAAATTGACGATTACGAGCAAGGAAAAAAAAACGCATCGGATAAAGGGGACATTTTCCTGGCCACGGATACTCTCTCTGGACAAGAAACCATCCAATTTACGCATTCACCTAAAGAATGCGCTCCTGACTCCTTACTCGACTGGTTTTTCGGAGTTGCTGACCATTGTTACTATGCTGTGGCTGTTGTCAACTCTGGAACAACCAAACGTTCAAAGTATCACCTAAATCCGTTTGTAGCTGGAAGTATCGTGCAGCTGCCTGAATCAGTGGCAACTCGAGGGCACGTTGAGCTTGATGAAGATGACTACTATGTCTTCACTGTTACTGAAGAAGTCGATTTCGTTTCATTAGTGATCCAAGTGACTCCTATATCAGGCGAGGTGGAGATCTATGCATCAAAAACTGAGCGTTATCCTAACGAAACTATCTACGACTTTAGAAATTATTTCTTTGACACGATTATCATTCGGAAAGAGGACACTCCAGATAAGCGTATTAGCGGGACCTATTATATCAATATTCATGGAGTAGAATCTTCAACCTACTCTATCATAGCCTATTTTCAAGTTAATCCTTCTGCAGTCAATGATACAACTGGAAATGGTACGAACCAACTTGATACAGATAACGATCGTACGATAGAAATGAATGAAGGAGTTCCTCAGCATCTCGTTCTAACAAAAGGTGGTAGCGTACTCTTATCTTTCAGCGTGAATTTCGAATACGATTTACGCAGAGAAGTCGATGTCATACTGCAACCCAATGGCGGAAGATTCAACATGTATGCAACCAATGGAAATTTCACACCATCGAGCAGTGACTATCACTTCAAGAGCAGCAATAATAAATTGGTGATTGCAAAGGACAGCAAATATTTTGTCAATTCTGGAACGTACTTGGTCCGCGTTTACGATAATAGCACTACTTCTAATAGCTTATATAGTCGATTCACAATCACCTATGTCACATCCGATCATTTTATCACCCTCAAGCCACGAGAGCCTTTCTATGACTTTTTGGCAGCGAATAAAACGATGTACTACCGGTTGGAGATTGAAGACGAGGACGAAAGTGTTAAGATCGTTGTGAGCGGAGGTCAAGGGAATCTAGACCTTTTAGTCTCGGTTGATGCTGAAAATCCTCTTCCTTCACCAGAGAATTACGACATTAAGCCTGCCAGGGATGTCGAAGTACTCACACTTAACAAAACAATGATTGATAAAGCATGCAACAGCACTTCCAGGAATGAGACCGGCACTGAGGATCATCGTTGCTTTGTCTTCCTTGCTGTGACTACCAATGAAACAGATGGAGTCTATTATACTTTGACGACTTATACGAAAGGAGACTATCTAGAAATTAAGGAGGCCACGCCGGTATCAGTGCCATTAGAGAAAGTGAATAATACTGTCCATCTCTACTTCACTCCAGCCACTGCCAACACCTCCACAGAAATCGTCTTTACTTCTGAGGTATTCAATGTGAGAGTCTATGCGTCGATTGTGGATAGAAGGACCCACCTTAAAATCGTTAATTGGAATTGGCCGACCACAACGAGATATTCTTACTCAACTGGCGCCGTATACAATCCTTTAAATATCTACAAGATCACTATTCCGCCTGAAGAGATAAAGAAATATACTCAAAACGGAGTGGTGCAATGCTCTGTTGCTCTGACAATCGTAAATACAGGTTTCATCGGTGATGATCCTTCCAGCCCGCCTGATCAATCAACCAATGAAAGTGACAATTATGTCCCTGAAGAATATACTTTCACAGTCGTGGCCACTTCGGATGTGATTCCTCTAGAAGTCGGCAAGCCTATGCTCTCTTATGTGGCTGAAGAGCAGTACAAATACTTCCAAATTCGAGTGACTAAACCAAAATGCGTCCTTCTGATAACTGTAACTCCATTGACAGATGGAGACCCTGATTTATTTGTGTCCTTTGGAGAAGATATCAGACCTGCTTCAGAGCTTGGCAACGTCGATTTCGTTTCATCTTCTTTCAAGGGAGAGCAATTAGAAATCTCGAATGAGGATATTTTACCAAGGCTATCAATGGAAGGAATTTGGACCATTGGCGTTTATGGCTATGCAAACTGTACTTTCACAATTACAGCTCTCTATGAGGACGTGAAGATTGTGCCTTTGATAACTGGTGTCCCTGCTGATTTTGAATTACGATCAGGAGAAATTCAGTATTTCAGGTGGTACAACTACTACGCAGATGAGTTCTCAGTGATTATAATGGAAGAAGAAGGCCACGTCATTGCCAGAGTTAACACGCTCAGTGATGAAGATGACTTCTTGGAAAAGTTTCCAAAGAATAATGGAACGTGGGTTTCGGGGACGCACACCACCGAAAGAACCATCATCAAGATCAGTGAAGCCAAGGATAAATCAAATTTCTGCATAGACTGCTCGTACTTGATCGGCGTATACTCGAAATCGCCTGCTAGAGGGTTCATCACGATCTCAATTCCAGGAGAGGCAGTCTACCTTCAAGATGGTAGACCAGTGCGATATACTGTCGACAAGGGCAAATATGAGTTATTCCAGTACATGAATTGGGAAGCAGCCCCCAGATTCGACATTAACATGATTATATACAGTGGACATCCTGAAATATATATAGGAATGGATTCTGATGTCTCCAAAGAGAAATATACTTGGTCGCTCATCCCACATGCAGATGAAAAGCTCGTTAATCTTCGCCTTGAGAATCTTAACCATTCCGCGAACAGAGCCCCTCCTAGCGACTCAGATTTCGAGACCCTCGTCAATCCGTTCTCCTATTATATCGCTGTCTATGGTAGAGAAGCTTCTTCATATTTGATTATGGCTGCCCTTGAGGATGTAGAAGTACTTCTAAGCGAGGGAGTGATGACCTATGGCTTCATTAGTCCTGGTGAGTACCAAACCTATCAATTCTACTGTTCCGTGGATTTCCCTGCGACTAATCAGAGACTTAAGCTCCTTATTAATGTGTACAATGACAGATTCACTAAATACGAGAATCTCACCGACGATCAGATTAAGCATGTTCCAAAGACTGAAATTGAGTATGATAACCTCAAACAGGGCATTGATCAACAAAATTTCAAAGTCCCGATTCTTCGAAATGAGACCACCTATAGAGATTTCCAAGGAATGGTCCGTAACCAACAAATTCTCCAAGTAAAAGAGCAAGAAGGACTGTACACAATAAAACTAAGCAACCCTTACAATCATTCAATTAATTTCTCGATCATTGCAAATCGCTTGGATAGATTCACAATTCCGTTGGGCACAAGCTTAATGTCGCGAGTCGGAGTCGGTGAAGTCGAGATGTTCGAATTATACGTGAACCAAAGCGGACGCCTTGTGATTAAAACAGTTTCGTGCTTTGGAGCTGTTCGATTCGCAATTGCGGACAGTCTCGAAAAACTCCAGAATCGAGAATTCTTAACTGAAGTCAGACGTCCAAGCATTGACGGAATCACCTATGGAGGTGTCATGGTAACACCTGGAATGATTTATATCGGAGTTCAAGGAATCGAAGGACTGGTTGACAGCGAGAATGATCCAACAAGAGAGGCTCTCTACAAATTCGAAGCAGTTTTGCTCCCAAATGAAACTTTGCCTCCATATGAATACTTCAAAGCAGGCAATAACGGAAACATTTTCGTCTATGAGGAACCTCGGGATAATTTCACTAGGCAAGTTCATTTTGAATGGACAGGTATTGAGCTTTCAAGCACCGCGCCTCTAGACAGTTCCTACCAATATACTGTGCAATACACACTCGTCGTCACAAGAGACCCTCTTTTTTCACAGAGCTATAGTCTATGCTCTTATTTGCCACTAGAATTCGCTAATTTCAGCGGACGAGACCCCTACCTTTATGAATTTAGCGAGTCGATTAAGCTGAAAGATCTGAACGGCACCCAAAAGAAATTCACACATACTTATCCTCTAGCTAAAGATAAATTGTACACTGTAGCCGTTACTGCTGTTGTGAAAGCCTACAAGGATGGAATAGAAAAGTGGGAGGTCCCAATCGTTTATATGAGTGATACAATTGCTTTGGTGGAGTATGTAGAACCCAATAACAACTTTTTGTACGGACTAGTAGCCGTTTGTGCGTTCGGTCTTATTGGAATATTGCTGGGAGTCTGCTGGTTCTTCTTCAGATATAGGTACTTGAAACGAGAATTGAGATACCAAATAGCGGCTACCGAGGTTTCGAATCTAGAGGAACCTCAAATAGGCACGAGAAAGCGAAAACAACCTGAGAGCACTTCAATTCATGATTAAATTCGTAAATTCTTTGCTATTTGTTGATAAGATTGAAAAGTGTAAGGAGAAATACAAGTTCGTGATTGCATATTTTAATTACGAATAAGTCTGTATGAGCCAAGAGCTCTATCTATAGATCAATGAAAATTTCTAACAGATCATCAAAAAACACAAAGCTCGACTCAATTCGAGAGAGAGAGATTTCATGTAGTTAGTTACTTATTGTGCTGAAAGTTTACATTCAAAAAATATAACCAACGTTAGTTAAGCTCAAACATCTCTTTGGAATTATTACAAAACGAGGAGATGTGGAAAACCATCTTTACAATCAACGCATTGATTTTGAGTGAAAATTGTGAGAAATGAAAAGAAACATATTTGGAGATAGTTGTTGTCGTTTTATTTTTTGCACATATTTTCGTGTTTGATTGAATAAAGAAATATCGTAAAGAGAGTCCGTCACAGGACGTTATATCCTAAGTTTGCCACTTTTCATTAACAGCCATAGTGGAAAATTTAGCACATTAATCCAATTTACTCTTCTAGATGCAACAAATAATCATTAATGAAATATTTGTAAAGCCTTCAAGGATAAGAAAGAGGGAATTACATCATTTTGATATTCATAACTTATTTCTGATGTCTATCGTCTCCAGAGCAAATAATGAACAACACATTGTTTCAACTTCAAAATCCATTCTTTGCAAATAAAAAAAATTTGTAACATACCTGAAGGAAAATTGAGAGGTTGGGACACTGATTTCTCTCAGAGCATGTCTACCTGATCAGAGGACTCTTCGAAATGATGGACTACTAAAGAACTTATAATATCTTATATAAAGTCTTTTTTTGCAAAGATTGAAATAAATAAAATTTAGAAAGCAATTCAAAATGGCACTCCAAAAAGCTGTTGCAAAGAATCCAGACTTTGAATTCCTCCCTAGCGGCAAAGTAACTATTCATCAGTCGAAATTCTCACAAGTTTTAGATTCACTGCAAACTGACAAACCATGATTTGATGCCTACCCTTGAAGAATTCCAGAAATATGTCAAAGTAATTGCATTTAACTCATCTTCTAAATCTTAAAGGGGAAAAGCTACACACTGGCCAAGGAAAGAAACTTCGACCTGGCTGAATTCGAGCCTTACCTCGTTCCTTACAAGAAGAATGAGTAAGCATCACTTGTCTCGAAAAACCCTAATTAGCATTTCAGAAATTTCATGTTCTGCAGAATCACCGGCAATAAAGTGACGAAGTTGTACTCTGTTATTCAGAAGCACATGAATGGCAGAAAGTTCCAAAGAAAAAAGAAAGGTAGTTATCAGCTGATATCTGGAAAAATTATAGCCTATCTATGTAAATATTAGAGTATGAAGAGAAACAAAAAGCAGCTGAAGAAAAACAAAAGAAGAAGGCGGAAGCTAAGGCCGAGCGAATTGCTGCACAGAAAGCTCAGAAGGCGAAGGAGAAAGAAAATGGTGTCGAAACAAAAATTTCGACAAAAAAGAAAGGCAAGGGTAAAAAGAAAGCCGAAATGGAAGAGGAAGGAGAAGGTGAGGACGAGGATGATTTCGACGTTGAGGCTTTTGACGCTGCGTTCGACTCTGATATGGATGAAGAAGGAGACAATCTTCTCAATGAGAGTGATGAAGGGGAAGCCGAAGAAGCTGAGGAATCAAAAATGAATGGTCATGCTAAGGGTAAAAACAAAGGCGGAAAATCTAAGAAAAATCAGGATATGGAAGATGAGGAAGAAGATGAAGAAGACTACGAAGATATTGAAGATGATGAAGATGATGAAGAGGAGCCAGAAGAAGAAATCAAGCCAGTGAAGAAGGTTGCAGCCAGTAAGAAAATCGCAAAGAAAGAGAAAAAGGCTCCAGCGGTGGCTCAAAAAGTTCAACAAAAGAAACAACAAAAGAAACAAAAGAAGCATTAATCATTTCGTAGTTGCTTAGTGTCTTTTAGGTTTTAGAAAAAAGTTGCCTGTTTACATGATCATGTTATGTTTCTTCGAGGGAGGATAAATTTCATATATTGTTAATTGTCTGTTTTTGCGCTCAATATTGAATAAATTTATTCCTCTTCAGATTTTCAATAGAATTGAAAATGAAATTGAGAATAAAAGACGACGCCTTGAAAAAAAAACTCTCTAGTTATCTTGTACCCATATTGTTATTTGCTCGAATTCAAAGAAAATGGCTTCTCTTACTTCAGGGCAAAGATATCATTCGGTGTGGTATACTGTTTTCAATACAGTAAGTTCTTTAAAATTGTCTTTTCAGAATTATCTCGGTGAGCTCTATGTCTCCATGCCCTACCTGACATATGAGAGTAAATATTAGAGAGAATAATAATGTACACAAACAAGCTAATTGGCAAAATTGATTTGAGGGCACTTGAGTATTATTATTGGTCTCCAAGTCCTTGTGTTGAAAGGAGAGAACAATCATTTGATCATTTGAGTATAAAGGATATAGTACTGTGATTTTAGTATCAATATGAAAGTTTTCCAATGCAGATTAAGATCGCTTTAGATATTTTATATACTATGATAGTATTCAGGTGCAGGTGCCAAGAAGCAATGTTGGGTGATTCTAAATAGCCGAGTTAACCTTTGATTACATGTTACAAATTTCTCATGTTGTGAAATATAGCACTTCAGAGCTCTTAATAGTTTCAATGACGCAAAATTGCTAAATTGGGAATCCAAATGTCACTCAATTACGCAATACACTTAATTATTTTTGAGAAAAGCTTCAGCGACTTATTTATATATATAGATTAACGGTGCTTTAAATCATGACTTCTTCCTGGGTGGTTTTTGCTATCTTCTTTCAATTGTTTTTGCTGTCTTCCGCTGAGGAGTATGCAGGCTGCGAATTCACTCAAGATTGCTATGACGCTCCACACTCTGATCCAAAATGCTTCCCTCACAAACCGGCTGATCCAACTCCTCAAATTTTCAATTGGACAACCATGCCCGCTATGTGCAAAGAATATTTAGGAAAGCCTAGCTGCTGCAATGACTTCCAAAATACTAATATGGCTAACCAGTTTTCCATCCTCGTTTCTACTTTTGGTAATGATAACGGAGGATGTGATGTCTGCGCCGCAAACCTTGTCCGTTTCTGGTGCAAGTACACTTGCGACCCCGATCAAAGGAAGTATGTGCAAGTTGGCGAACCTTCCTACGTCACCAACCCTCAGACAGGACAGCCTGTCTATGCCGTTCCTTTGAACTTCACGATCTCCGATGATTTGGCCTGCTCGATCTTTACCTCTTGCCGCAAGACCAACTTTATTTCCCAGCTGTCCCAGACACAAACTTCCCATGGATTTTTCATCTTTCTTGGTCAAAATAGTGTCACTCAAAGTAATAATTACATTATGATCAACTTCAATGACAGTGGACTGAACTTCCAACCTCACCATTGCAATGAAACTTTCCCCACCGGTGAGGATGAGTTTGGCATTAAAATTAATAAAGGCTGTGAGTGCAATAACTGTCAAGATGCCTGCACTGCGTTGGCACCACTCGAAATGCCTGGACTCTTCGGTAGCGTGAAATGGAATCTGTTAATTATCGTTTACGTCGTGCTTGGCGCAGAAGTGCTCGTTTTCTTCCTATTGAAGCGAAAGAGAAAGGAGGAAAAAGAGAGAAAGAACTCTGAATTAGAAAGAAACTTGGTCAGACATGATTCTGGAGTTCATAACAACTCTCAGATTTTCGCCTCAGACAGCGAGAGAGAATAAGAGAGCCTAGTCCCAGGAACCCTATGTAGTTTTGAATTATTATCGTCTCAAATAGTTTCCTTTTATTGTGCTCCCTTTATAAAAACAGTGATCATTTCACTTGAAAAATTGAATAACATATCAGTTATATATTTGTTAGCCGGCATACTTTGCGAATATCTGATTACATCAATAGCGTTAACAAAGAAAACAGCTTGAGAGATTTAGATTAGAACATATGGAGAAGCTTTGAATCATGTTAAACGTATAGCGAGATTTGTTTCCTCGCTAGATGAACTTTTAAATTGAGATAAAGCTAAAGCTGACTCCGCGAACGCGGTCACCAGCAAGCAATCAAATGTTAGAAAGTTCTAGGTGACGACTTCGTAACTATGTTCTGATAAGCACCATTCCCAGCAGTATCAAAATATTAATTCCCTCAAGCAGTAAGACTTATTTTTTAGAAGCTACTTTCATTCATTTGAATTGTGAGATGAAAGTAATGATTATGAATAGAGTCATAATGAAATGAGGAGAAGCACTCAACTTCAGCTTGTTGTATAATCGAATAATTTTCCAGGTATTTGTAAAGCTCTGCCTCTATACTTCTAATCAACCGAAACGTCGATTAAAATTCTGATAATAGCGGTAGTGGAACTGAATTGCATTGTCTTCTCTTCATTATTGCTTTTTCACTGCTAAAAGCCATGTGTACGCGATAGTACAATCTAGACAAGCAATCATATATCTGAGCGCAATTTCTTCGTCAAGATATAATATTTGTTTTGTGTTCAATTTCTCAGCGCGGTAGACAGCGGCAAATTCCTTCAGAAAACAATTGAAATTTTACTTTGTTTCCACGCAAATGTGTCTAAAATTTGGTCAACAGTGATTTTGTGGAAATCTGCAAAGCAGTCCTGGAGACACACTGATTGTTATTACAACATCCTTGTAATAGGATTTCGATTCCAACGCCAAGAAAGCAAAATAGATCCCAAAAAAAGGAGAAATTTGATTGGCTTCTGATCGTATTTGATTCGATTTGTTTTGTTGCAGTTCCTATATAAACTCGCGCTGAAAATTAAGCTACTAAGGAACAAAAATTATGAAAAACACTATTTTACAAAAATCATTATTTCAAAGATGCGAACTTCCAAGCGAGACAGTAAGCCACTAAAATACAGGCAAAAGGCAGAACCAAAATACCAATCAAACTGTCCACCTCCGATATTTCAAATCCGAAGGTGCTTTCGGTTTCCTTTCGGCTTCGTTTCGAAGGCAGTCGCATCTTCATCAGAACTGGGCATGGTTTTTATTGGAGGAATGATGGGACACCGATTTCGTGCTGGAGTTTATCATTCAACCACCTTGAGGCCAATTAAAGTCCTCCCTCCTCATAAAGACCTTCTCAATATCATCAAAGTTATTTCATACGAAAAGAAATTCTATTTATTCGTTGGCTCCATCGACGGCGAAATCAACGTTTGGGACATCAACCAGGGTTTTAAACGAATAAAGACTATGAGTCTCAAGAACACCGTCTATTCGATAGAATGTGTACAGGATTCTGTTGTATTGGGCGGGTTTTTTAAAGATTTCTACTGCTGGGATCTCAAATCAATGGAGCTTAACCGGATTATAGACACAATGGGGAATTACTATTTCACTTCAATGAAATATGTAAAAAAAGGGAATTATCTTGTAGCAATGTGCTCTAAGATTGGAGAGGTGATGTGTTTTGACTGGGACTCTGGCCAACTTATTGACAAGAGAATAGGCCATCAGCCCTCCTATCAAGTGCTAGCTCTAGACATCTCCGAAACGGAGGAAGTCATGGTCACGGGAGCCAACAATGGCGCAATCAAAGTTTGGGACGTGACAAAAAGAGGTGTCAGATTCAGCTATGAGATTGATCACAGATTGGCCACTGAGGAATGGAAACCAATTGTTAGGTGTGTATATTTCTTGGATGACTTTGGAGAGCAGTTCGTTGGGGCTTATTCAGATTCTCTGCTGACGTTTTGGAATCGAGGAATAAAGATTCCCGTTATGAAAACGCCGGCGTTTGAGACTGGAACTGGCTTCGTCTACGATAAACAGAGGAATCTTTTCTTTTGCTTCGACTATAAAAATGGCAATGGGTATGTACTTGCAAAAACGCAATTCTACTCTCCAATTCCCACCAAGAGTAAGGCCAAAAATTTCCGATAGTTATTGAGTTTCATAAGTGTTATAGATATTAATAATATTGTCTGTTTTTCTTGTGTAACTATTTGATACTTCATCAGTATATCAACACTACCTCGTCATTATTTGGTGGATTCTAAATAATTCAATCTGTTATAGTAAGCTTTGGTTCATAAGAGAGAGAGCTGATTAGGAGGAATTTAAGTTGTCTTGCTTAAAGCAAATAAAGCATCTACCAAGTTTGATAGTACTTCTTATTGCATATATCACCATACATACATTACAAAGCTCCATTTAGACTGTCGCTGAGTTCGCTTTCAGACAGTGTTCGTATCATCTAATAGTATAAATGACTCGTTCAACCTCATGGTCGATGGTAATTTTTTTTTATTGCGTTTCCTTCAACAGTATCCGTCAAAAGGTAGTTGTTGGAATTACATTAAAATGAGTATTCCTTAAAATTTGCTAACTAAAAAATAAACTCAGTTGACCATCAATTAGTTCCAAAATAAGATCCCAGTTTAAAGGTTCCTTTTTCCCGGGATATCTGGAAAAGTATTCATCGTGATGGGCTTGCTTTTCAACTCTCCAAGCCTAATTTAACTTTCTTCTCTTCATAAGAAACAATTTTGTAGCATCAAACCAAGAAAGCTCCACTGGTTGAGGTTAGATCACTCACAGAATTCTCATGATAGTGCTCTATCCAAAACCTCACTCATCAGCTTTCTCAAGTAGCTAACTGCTTGAAGGCACTAATCTTCAAGCATTTTAAATCTAAGAAAAGACTAATTGCAGACTCATTATTAATGATTTTAAGTATTAGTTCACATAACATAATTTATTTGCAGATAGAGAATAAAAGTTCTTATAGCTAGTCAAAGCTTCCATAATGTCAAAACGTGGAACTGAGCTGAAAAACTTTATTGGAAACAAGAACGATGGTGCCAGCGATAGTTACGCAAACTTTGAAAACACTAATGTGCTCAATTCTTCTAACAATCCTCAATTTATTGAATTGAGTTTGCACACATCTGATGGAAAAGACAGTGTCAGAAGTGATAATAGAAAAACACTAACATCAGAAGTGTCGAGTCCAAGCCGAGCAGCCAGCTTGACTCTAAAACATTCTGGAACTATTGGAAGCTCAACTACTACATTGGTTTCAACATCTCTAGGTGTAGGGGTGCTGGCTCTCCCTTACGCTATGCATCAGGCTGGTTTACTCAATGGAGTTGTCGCCTTAGTGGCTGGAGGTGTGATTTGCTGGTGGTTTCTTTTAGTTCTAATTGAAGCTTCATATCATCTTCATGCTGATGAATTTGCTGAGACAGTCCAACTCTCTTTTGGGAAGAGTGGCGCAAAGCTGTTCCAGCTCTTTTTTATAATTTACATTATCGGATGCTTGATCAACTATCAAATCACAACAGCGTCGTTCATGACGAGCTTGCTGGTTCAAATGGGGTTCTTCATCGAAGACGCTTCATATGCTCAAACGAACTTTACTGACTTCAGAGTGATTGTCATCGTCATTTGCAACGTTCTCTGCATATTCCCTGTGTCTTTAGCAAAGAGCATGTACCATCTGAGACATACCACGTTTTTGATTGTCGGAGTTGTCATTTACACAGCAATAATCGTCATTGTACAGGCGCCTTCTTATATAGCACACGCCGAGGCGACTCATCAGGGAATCATGTATTACTGCTTTAATCCGACGATATTCTCGACATTTGCTGTTATGGTGTTTGCTTATAATTGCAATACCAACCTATTTCCGATTAGAATGGAACTAGCTTCGCCTACAGAGGATAGAATGAAAAAGATCTGCAACAGAACAATATCTGTCGATATATTAATATATGCTTTAGTAGCTGTGGTAGCCTATGTCTCCTTCAGAAACGACACTACACCTTTGATTACAAACAGACCTTCGCTTCCCGGAATGGATGATTTTTATATGGGGATTTCCCGAGTGCTGCTCTGTTTAAGCGTTATGTTCTCAGTCGCGATCAGAGTTCATCCCTGCCGACAGCAGATCGTTCTGTTTTTTGGTCTTGAGAATCATCACAATAACTGCCTCCATTTTCTGTTAACTTTCATGTTGGTGGGAATATCTGCAGTTGTGGCCATGATTTTCCCGAATGTGTACGATTCCTTTACAATTCTTGGAGGATATGGCACCACTATAATTGGAATAATAATTCCAGGACTCGTCTATTTGAAGAGCGTACCATCTCCAAAACCTGTTATAAAAATCATTGTTACTTGTGTCTTGATGATTATTGGCACTGTTATGGGATTCACCGCAGCGACCTTTACTTTGCTGAAACAGCTTGACATTTATCGTATTCCACCTTGCGAAATGTAGAGGTAATTTTTTTTTTTCGAATACTTTTGGTTAGGGATCCTTCGTACATATACACATATGCACTCAATGAGTTTGGTGTAGTGGTAAGGAATGAGGACAATTTATCTCATAAATGTTGCAATTTCCAACTGATATCCAGTTGTCATCTTTCCTACAAGTACCTTCTTCGAGGAGGTCAATCAACCTAAAAAACCGAGTTTAACTTTTTTTTTTCAAAAATCAAATACGCTCGACGGTGTTTGAGCTCGTTAAATTATGTTATCGATGATATTTGAGAGATAAAAAGTCTCTCCAGCGGCTAATTTTCGTTTTTTGTTATATTCTTGATTTGTATCTCTTATTCAACTATCGCTCAGCAAATATCTTTATTGTTGTGTACACGAATAAATTCATTTAAACATGCGGTTTGAGCTGATTACAAGAGAAAAACAACGAAATGATCTTTTTTTAGCTAACTTGTTAGATTCAGAGGCGAATTAAGCGTAATAGTTCAAAGCGCTCTTCTTCTTGGCTTGGACTTGAGCGATACCCTCAACGAAATCTTCATGAGTGATGAACGTAAGTCCCTTTCTTAA
>ENA-UOTX01000650-UOTX01000650.1-compost-metagenome-genome-assembly--contig:-NODE-650-length-34276-cov-4.088950_pt1 | contig 34276 bp, 28 predicted proteins | sample MGYA00238143_ERZ746982 | MGnify/ENA primary metagenome ERZ746982 (study PRJEB28758, sample SAMN06268862) | compost metagenome | isolation source: single cell | place: USA: California, Emeryville, Joint... | reverse complement strand
TTGAACTCAGCGTGCAGATTTAAAGCGGATTTCAAGGTGCGCATCTTTCAAGTGAATTCGTCAAACTTAAAAATCATCCCTCGATACATTTCTTCATCGCCTCCGAAAGCTTCGACGCCTTTCTCCCAGTCCAGAGGAACATAGTTGCTCTCACCACTCATAATTCAAAAACTTCAAAGGGAAACTTTCAATTTCAGAAATTTAATTGATTCAGTTTGTTTAATCTTGGTCCATCGTTAAAAAAGAAATACGGTAAAAATTCAATAGCATTTTCTGAGGCAATAGTCCAAATGATTTTAGTTCTGTATCCTGCTTTTCAATTTGATTGTGAAGAGTAGTTGTGCGTTTGACCCACCCTGATTTTTATTTCTTTTTGTTAAAAGTTTAATTCTTCTGAGATTTCCTTCAAATAGAATATGAAGATCAATGAATTACTGAAATCTCTTTCCCTAATGAATCGCCTATTTGGATTGGATGCTGGTATTAATAGTATTAGGAAGAGGACTAAATAGGATGGGCAATATGTATTAGACTTTTGCAGTTTCTTATTACGAAGAACAAGAGAGAGATGATCGTGAGCAAGGTATGTCATACTGTGTAAAATCAGTGCTCGAGTGCCCTCAGTTCATAGAATCAGGACTATAAAACGAGTTAATATACTTTTGATTGTCCATGGAACCTGAACCTTTTTTGCGTCAATAGCTATGATGTGCGACGCCGACCTCGGAGGTAATTCAGAGCTGTCTAGCGCAGCTTCGTGATTTTGGAGGAAGATACTTTTATGGCAATAAAATTAGATTTAAGAATTAGTTAAAAGATTTGAGATCATATAATCGAAGATAAACAAATTATCCTGAACTCATAAAATGTTGAAACTCGGCAAATTCATGGCCTCTCCAGAGATCTACCATGGGTCTCGCAGATTTTTTTCCAGCAAGGTAGTGAAAACTGTTCAAGAGGCTCTTGAAGGTCTCAAGGACGGTGACACCGTGCTTGCCGGAGGTTTCGGATTATCTGGAAACCCTGAGAACCTCATCAAGGGTATTCTCGACAAAGGAACCAAAAACCTCACTGTTGTTTCTAACAACTGCGGTAACACACATCCCCAACCATCCTCTCTCATTCAATAAGGTACCGATAAATTCGGATTGGGCATCCTCCTCAATCAAAAGAGAATCAAGAGAATGATTTCATCATATGTCGGAGAAAACGCCGAATTTGAGCGCCAATATCTTTCTGGAGAGCTCGAACTTGAATTAGTCCCTCAGGTAATAACGAAAGAAATAGGTTCCCTTCGTTAACTCGTTTATTAGGGTACACTTGCTGAGAAGCTCAGAGCTGGAGGTGCCGGAATTCCAGCATTCTACACTCCAACTGGTGCCAATACTCTGGTCGAGGAAGGAGGATTCCCAATCAAGGTCGGAAAGGACGGAAAGGCTGTGATCGAGTCGGAGAGAAAGCCAGTACATAATTAGTCTTGCCTTCGGTACTAATTTTATTAACAGAGAGAAATGTTCGATGGCAGACCACATATCCTTGAACGTTCCATTAGAGGTGACTTTGCTATCGTCAAGGCACAGAAGGCCGATACCAAGGGAAATCTTATCTTTAACAAAACTGCGAGAAACTTCAACCAAGACGTCGCTACTGCAGCCAGAATTACTGTCGCTGAAGTCGAGGAAATCGTCGAAGCTGGCCAAATCAACCCTGATGAAGTCCACCTTCCTGGTATCTATGTCCAAAGAGTTTTCAAAGGCGATAGCTGGGAAAAGCCTATCGAAAAGAAAGTTTTCGATACCACCGGACAACCGCCTAAGAAAGAACGCTCTAGAGGAGAGCTCGTCAGAGAAAAAATCGCCAAGAGAGCTTGCAAGGAAATCTCCAACGGAATGTATATTAACTTGGGAATCGGTATTCCTGTATTGATCCCAGCCTACCTCGATCCTTCCGTTCAAATTGAACTTCACAGTGAAAATGGTGTTTTGGGTGTTGGTAGATATCCACAGCCAGGCGAAGAACATCCTGACTTGATCAACGCCGGAAAAGTAATAGGCTGAATCACTCTTTGAGAGATGTAATTTCTTCATTTTCAAAATAGGAAACGATCACAGTTAACCCAGGAGCTTCGTTCTTCTCCAGCTCACAGTCTTTCGCGATGATCAGAGGCAGACATTTGGATATGACTATTCTCGGAGGCATGCAAGTCGCTCAAAACGGTGATTTGGCCAACTGGATTATCCCAGGAAAGCTTGTTAAGGTAAATCCCTCTGCTAGTTTATCTTCTAACCTGCTCTAGGGAATGGGAGGAGCTATGGACTTGGTCAGCGCCGGATCTAAAGTTATGGTTGTAATGGAACACACTGCAAAGGGTGCACACAAGATTCTTAAAGAATGCACTCTGCCAATTACCGGAAGAGGTGTTGTCAACATTCTCATTACCGAGCAAGTAAATATGATTCGTTGTCGACTTGCGATTTATAATGATATTAGGCCGTTTTCAAGTGGAAAAATGGAGAGATGATCCTGGAGGATATCGCCGAGGGACTTTCTCTTGAGGACATCAAGAAGAATACCGGTGCTGAATTCAAGGTTAAGGATAATTTAGGTACCTTCTAAGGGCTCTAGACAAGTTTATTTGCTTAAACTCTACATTTAAACAAAAATGATAATAATTATTGCGAGATGCTAGTTAAAGGAATATCTCAAAACTAAATTATGATATATTTTACAAAATAATGAGTCCACCAAACCTATTTTCCTTAAGGAATTCAATTTATTTATACGAGAGACACTTGTAATTCAATAGGTCACTAGCTCAGACCCCTATTTAACAAGCAAATGAAGACAAGCACATCATTAGTTATACTTTCGTGTAAATAAGAATCTCATTCGCCTTATGTGGGTGAGACTGCATTAACTTTGATTAAGAATTTTTTTTTCTCACTATCACTCGATAAAGATTTAATAAACTTCTCAATAGCCGGTCAATATGCAGTCAATTAGAAGACGAATCTACGGACTATAGTTTATATCCAAATCAACTCATATGTATGTATAACTATAACTCTGAAGATTTATTCGTTTACTGTGTCATTTGCTTTAAGGTTTCCAATTCTTGCTGAAGATGCTCCATCTCTTGTTGTTTTTCTTCCAAGAATCTTATTTTCTCCGGGAGGGGTGTTTCCAACTCGCCTATCTTTGACTTCAGCTCTTCTATGGTCTCCAAGAGTTTAGGTTTCTCAGAGGTTCGCTCTACAGCAGCCTGTTGCCTTAATTCCTCTAGCATAGCCTCCTTCTGGGCAGCTTCTTGCTCTCTGGCGTTTTTCTCTTCAAGCATTCTGTGCAATTCACGTTGTAATTGTTCTACCTCATGATTTGAGCCAGGCTGATTTTGTTGGGCTTTCAGGTTCTCAATTTCTTTATGAGCTTCTTCTAACAACTTGCGAAGCTTCTCTACTTCAGGATTGGTGGTAGAATGAGTTACTACCCTTGGTTTTGGAGATTCTGAAAGGGTGTAAAATAAACGCTGATTTCAAGTATTATTACCTCCCTGTTCATCAGGTTTCATTGATCTTCTCAGTGGTTGGACATTGTTGCCGGCGAGCCAATCAGCTGCGGTTTGAGCAGGGACTTCGCTGAAGCAATCTGGATATAAATCCTCTTGGAAATTTTGGGCCTATACCAGAATTAACAATTCCTCCCAACAAAATTCGTACTTTTCTTGGTTGAATGAACGAAATGAATTCAATGTAATTATCAGTGAGCTTCAACCCTCTCATGAGTTCATTCTTCATCACATTGACTCCTCTGAAATATCAATTATGAAAAATTTCGAAACGAAATGTGCTACCTCTTAGGGATGAAGCCAATACCTTTCTGAGGGGTAGTGGATCTGTGGTCGCTGGTGTAGACAAGAGCGCCTTCACTGAATTCATAGTATCTAATATTTCCATCGCCCTATAGCAATAATAGTCTTTAAAATTTTATTGAATGGAAAAGAAGTGTACTCTGCCAGCCAAATAGAGCATTCCGACATCGCCATCCCAGAATGGGTACAGGACTGAAGCCTGTTGGTCGATCTTAACGGATTGGAGCCTAGGTTATATTAAGATCATAGGAAATTGAATAGATCTTACGGTTCTTTGGTGTTTTTTAGAGTCCAGAGCTTGAATTCTCTGTCAGTTGTTTTGGCAAATCCGACAGTGAGAACGAGCCCAGTATCACCAAGGAACGTCATCTTTTGTGCTCGAGAGCCTTCGTGAGATAAGAACTCATGGGCCCATTGCTCGGTTCTTGGGTCACCAATACGTGTCTGTTTGTCTTTAGCGGTCGTTCCGATCAGAGAACCATCTACATTCCAAGCAAGTGACCAGTAGTTTTGGTCTGGGGCAGTCAAAGTGAACGCATCTTTCTGTCTCTCGACATCCCAAATCTTAACAGTAGAGTCACCGGAGGCTGAAGCGAGTATCTGATCAGCAGCTGGGTGGAATTGCACGAAATTGACTTTTCTTCCGTGACCTGCAAGGGTGACAAGCGAGTCTGTGACATCCTTGTCGAAAACTTCAGGAATCTCCCAGATTTTCACGGTTGTATCATCTGACGCAGTAGCAATAATATTTTCATTGAAAGGGTTGAAATCTTGGTCTTGAATAGCTCCAGTATGTCCTTTGATCAAAGGAATAACAGGGTTAAGTCTTTGGGGTTTGTTCAAGTCCAAGACAGCAAGTGAGCCACCACCTCCAGCTTTCCAAGCAAAGCTGAGGTATTTGGTGTTGCCTTTAATCAATCCAGAGTCAGAGCTGGATGTTGCAGGTTGCACTTGCTCATATTTCTCTTTGTGGACTTCTGGGTAGACGTTTCTGAATCTAAGTTTGCTCTGCATCTTTGTAAATCTTTGATTTTATTCTTTATAAGACGTGCCTAAATCTTGAAAAAGTTTAATCAGGATATAAATTAATTCGTAGTATATTGATGAGCCTTGTTAGAGTAGCTAAATTATAGAAATCAATTGTTCAACAATGAGAAGTAGAACTCATACCGATAAACTAGTATGTGAGGTAAAGAAGCATCTCTTCGCATAGGTCCTCCAGCAGCACCAACTAATAGATAGATTTGAGCAATAATGGCCGCTCGATTAATGGAAATACATTTCGATAGCCATCCCAACTGTCTCTAACAAGTCCGCGCAGTGGGGGAAGTGATTCTAGGATTTGTACCCAATTTGAGCTTTGCTTCTGCCTAATCGAAGTTAGTCTCTGAAAAAGAATTCCACCATAACTCTAAACGGCATCGAAATTTTGAATTTCGATAAGCTTGAGAAATGGGTAAAATATAGCGAATATACTCCACATAGAATAGAACGCACGTTTTGCAATGTGGCAGGCATAGGAAACGAATGAATTAGGAGATTTCTATTTTGGAGACAAAATGAATTATTTGCCATGGCTGAAATGATTTCTTCGAGCTATATAATCTGTACTCTAGACATACGTGTAGTTATGATACTGAAATATCAACGGTGAATAATATATATAGATCAGCCATTGGCGTGTGGATAGTTCAATGTACAGAGAATTAACTAAATCATAATAAGTTCAATAAAGCCAAGAGATAAAGAATTTGCTTAAGAATTACACATGAAAAAAAATTGGGATAATTGAGAGTCAAGAGAGTGCTTTGTGCTGAAAGGAAAACAATACCTTCCAATACTTTATAAAAGCACTTTTTCTTCACATTTTCTACACTTGCGTACATATCAATATAGAAAATGATGAGATATTTGGCATACATCTCCCAATGCACTTTTCAGATGATTAAAACTGATGGATAAAATTCATGAAAGTCATTATGAAGGCATTAATTAAGGGTTATGTAGGAAAAATGCGAAGAAATAAGTATATCTACATTAAACAGCATCCATGCATACAATTTAGATATATATTAATTGGCTTTAGATTAGTTAGCAGCACAATAATTCAAACCAAGGGATATCTCTCGTGACGCAGCTGGGACATTTCTGAAAATATTTTCTCCAGTCTAAAGCAACCATAAATCAGATAGGTATTTACTCCAGCTATCACGAACAGCACTATGAGTTTTGTTGCAACTCCAGTTGCAATATTCAGCAGCACAATAGCCACTAAAAACCACTTCAACCAGATCAAAATTTTCCCATTTTCATTTTGGAAAGCTCGAATTCCCACAATAGATGATATAACTCCAACTACAATAGTAATCATTGAAAGCAGCTTTCCTAATACATTTTGTTCTCCGAACTGAAACCTGTGATGAATCATGACCGCAGCTGATACCACATAGAGAACGAAAGCTAGCCAAAACAAGTAGTAAAAGTGAGTAGCTGATTCTTCTTGTTTTTTCAGCTGCTGCATATGCTTCCGAGAAACAACGCTGCTCTTCATCATCGAGAATTGCTCTGGTAAGAAACCACCTGGAGGTACGTATCTTTGATCTTGAAGCTGATATCCTTCCGGATCTGAAAGGGAATTTACTGTTCGTTTGTTTTGAAATATCCTTCCTTGGTCCTGATGACCTCCGAATTTATGTGCTGATTGCTTGTCAGAAAGCACGTCAGATTGATTGCCAGTTCTCTGAGAGAAGTTTTGGTAAGCATTGCTCATTTTTGTTTCTTGAATGTTCGATTATTTTTAGTGAATTGATAGCACTTAATCAGTGCAATGCTAGAAAATAATATCTGAAACGAAGTGTCAGTCAGTCACTACCTTAAGCAAAAGTAGTAATTTAAGAAGAAAAACCAAACTATAAAAAAAAAGAGTTCTGTTGAAAAGCAAACAAAGCAGTGATTCGATGCGTTCTTCGAATTTCTTTTCTCATGGATGTGAAAAACTATTGGATTAGAGGAAAACTAAACTTATCTCTTTAGTTGATTCTGAAAAATAGTTCAATAATGCTGTAGAGTGATTATATTTTATGGAATTTGTTAGAGGACGTTTGTTTTTGTTATCTTACGGATATGGCTATATGATGTCCTGATCAGCATTCCGGGTTGCTACTTCATTACTTTAGTATCAGTTCAGAGTATTCAGAATTTTCGAAACGTTTGGACTAATGCTCTCCATTTTGCTTTGCCATTGTATTTCAAATAAATACGAAAATCGTTCCCTTTTGAATTATTTGACTTAAAATTTCATTTGAAATTATGACTTGACTTAAAATGGTGCTTCTGCAATGTAAAACCAGTAGTCTCAATCAACGAAAAAGTTTCCTTTGATCTTTGATTTAAATATTCTTGATGATACCCTTTCATCAAACCAATCTTCCTTTAAATTTGTATACTACTTCACATTAACTGCTCTTGGATCCATTTTTTTTTTTACCATGTTCGAGCCTTAGGTAGGAAGAATGAACCCATTCTAACTGATATTAAACCCTAATGAATCACTTTGTATTCTCTATTTCTCTTTTCCTTTTATCGTCGCAATTTAATTAATGCGTCACCTAATTCCGCTTCGAATGACGCCATTCCAAATCAACTGAATGTACTGAATTTAAATTTCGCGCCTAAACCTTCTCTTAGTTCAACAGAGAGGCTTAGCGAAACGAGGACATTCTAAACAGACAGGAGACTGGACAACGATTAGAATTTTCCTTTTTTTCATCCTTAGAAAGTCAGATTCCAAAATTAGAAGACGTGATTCATAGTTTTTTAAGAATCTCAAAGGTTTTATCAAATAAAATAACTTTAGTTCGTGGAATTGTTTTTTCAAATCAAAGCCTGGCTCAGGATATTAATACGCATTTTTCCACTAAAATTTAAACTGCGTACGTATTGATAATTCCATCATCATTCTTAAGCCTTGATATGAAGCCGTGTTGTAATAATTAATTACTTGAACCGATTTAGGAAAAATTTTCAAGCACGCTGATCACGTTTTTCTCATCCACACATGATGCAATTCAATGTTCAAGAAGGAGCACCTCTGGTGAGCAAAGGCATGAAAATCTCTCTATCTTGGGAAGATTTTACCCAATTTAATTACACTGGAGAGCCAGGCTTGAGAAAGAGAATCTGGTCAAGTGATTACTTGCTGTTGGACGACCGAGTTGAAGGAAACAACACTCATTTAGACTCACAAGTCAATATGGGAGGTGCCGATACCGCTGCAGCAGCCAGCTCGTCTCAGAAAACCAAGAAGAAAGAGAAAAAGAAAGCGACAAGAGAGGATTTTGTTGCTAAATTCAAAACTGAGATGTGTAAGTTCTGGGAAGCGAAAGGAAGCTGTCCTTATGGCAAGAGATGTGCTTTCGCTCATGGAGATACCGAAAAAAGGTACAAAGGGCCCCAAAAAGACCGCAAAGTACCGATCAAATGCTTTAATTTCCATCAGCATGGGTATTGCTCTTATGGAAGGCGATGTCAATACATCCACTTTACAACTCCAGTCGTATTCAACAAAACGCCGTTATGCTACCAAGAGAAACTAAATGATCCTAATTACTTCGAAGAGCATGGTAGTGATTGTATCTGCACATCAAGAAGGCGTTTAGACGCGTTCAAAAGGATAACATCCTTCGCGTCTCCTATGGAAACTTCAGAATAATGGCTAAAATAGCCCAAAACACTAGCAAAAATTGTACTATTAATTCACAAGGTAGGGAAAGGTAGGGAAAGTATGTATGAACAATTCAAGAGGCACTCTTTTGCTTCGTGTATAGTTTTCATTTAGTAAATTTGATGTTTGGACCTTTATTGTCTCTAATAGGTCATTAGGTCGCGTATGTTACCCTCGGATTTTAAAAAATATCCAGATTTACTCATCAGAATGATTCCTCTAAAACCTGAGTATTAGATTGATGTCTAAGAGATTTTTAGCACTCTAAAATAACTTAGAGAATTAATGAATAGTTAGGAAGAGATTCCGATGTTGTTAAGGTGAATCTTACCATGTACTGGTAAAGTTAAGCAAGAAAATTTTATGGATTGCATCGGAAACAAACGCTGGAATAAATATCAACACATTCCAAATTTCAAGTTTAGACATAAAGATGCAATAAGAATAAGAATCATAAGAACAGCAAAAATGCAGTTCATTTCAGAAAAGACCCCCCTGAAATGAATGAGGAAACCAAAATCCTCTTATAATATTACACTGAATTAGATCCATTTGAAAAATTGTTTTATCACCACAAATTACTTCGATCATGAACGACTTTTTGAGGTCTATTGAGCTTAGGGGTAAATTCTGTCGGCAGCTTCTCCACTAAAAAAAACGTTCAATTTATTATCTCAAACTAATATACCTTTTCTCTGCCTTGGAGGAGTGGAACTCATATCTTGGTGATGCTTTGGAGAACTTTTCGATGGTGGAATGTTATGATTTATGTACTTTCTTCCGGGCTTCCGGTAGTTACTACAAAAATTCATCTTTGATAACACAACACTTCCTTTACTTCAACGTCAAATCAATGCTGTGATCCAATGGATACTTTGCAAGTCTTTGAACAAGCTGTCGGTGTTGACCGAATTGATGATCGAACGTTTTATGGTTTAGCACTGGTTTCCTTTTTTTAATAAAGAAAATAGGATTCAGCTCTCTCCGATGAGCAAATATTACGCTTTTAGTATCTTTTCGATGAGTCTGTCGTTCTCCGCATTTATTCTCGCCTTTTCTCTTTTCATTTTGAGCTCGAAATTCATTTTTCTTAGCATCTCCTCAGAATAAGGCACATGTCTCGGTCTTGCTTCAACAACCGGTTTTCTAATTGATACTTCGTAACTTAGGAAACAGACAATTTCTCTTTTACTTCATAATCAGTTTGACTGCTAAATGTTTATTTTCTTCGAGAATTCTTTCGTTCTCTTTCTCTCGTCGCAACTGATAATTCAATCTTGACCTATCAGTGTCAAGGCGATCATCTATAGGAGATCTCGACTGATTTGGGCTCCCCTATAAACAAGATCAGTTAGTTTATATGCTCAACCTCTCATTTTCAGTACATAGGCAGATGTGTCTCTGCCACGAGTATGTATCTTGACGAGTTTTGAAACGAGCTGCACATTCTCTTCATTCACAATTTTTTGAAACTCTTTCAATCGAAGCGCGCTTTATATCATGCTTTGAAGAATTTGGATTACCTCTCGGGTTGCTGTAGTATTTCTTTCTGCTGAGAAAAATACCCTGAGATTCTCTGACCCTGGGAGTGGTATTTCCAGCTAATGGTCGTTGGTGTTCAGTGCTCACACTTCTGGATTGAGGAGTTGGTGATGCCCTTGAAAGGAGGTGGTAAGCATGAATTTTAGACAGCAATCAACTTTCCCAATGGACGAGGACTAATTTGCGAATAGCGGATTGTACGCTTGTTATTTCTTATAGGAGGCGTGGACATAAAGCAACTTTAAGAGAGAAGTTGCAGCATCTTGACAATTAAATTCGTTAAATAAAGTTTATGATACATTGGAGAAATCTTCCGCTTCGTATAGCGATGCATAGCGAGGCTTATTTTGTGATATTTATGCATCAAGGATTTCTTCCTATTCCTCAAAGACACTTCATGACGCTGTTATCAACGAAGGAAATGGTAAACAATCATTTAGGGTTACTCCTCCCCCAAAACTATGATTCTTCCATCTAGTTCGATACTGCTGATAGATAATGAAAAGTCAAGTCCCTGTGAAACATCTATGCTTGAAATCAGTCTCTTTTTCTGAGGAAGAAATGGAGCGGTATTTGGTTTATGTTATTTGGAAATTTCTCAGATGCGTAAAATGCGCTCATGAATACCACCTTAATATTTGTAAAACAAATTATTTTGAATTGGTACCTGTCAAAATGAACATAGAACCACAGAAAGGCAGCGAGCTCTTCCAATCAAAAGTGCTCTATCATTCAGGATTCCTAACAAGCTTTGCTACGCAAAGTTTCTTGGAGGTAAAACTCCCTCAGAAGCTTGAGAAACCGATATCTAACATGGCATTTGCAAATATTGGAGTATCCAGATTACGATGGTATCTTCTAGCATTGGTAACCGTCGCACAGCTGCCAGCATTATGCACCCTCAATTCTCTGTTTTTCCTATATACCTTTATCGAATTGGACCTCAATATCACCGATCGGCAGTCCAGTATTATTTTTTTCTGGTGTACCATGGGTTCATTCTGGATGCCAATCATCACTGGCTACCTGATGGATAAGTATGGCTGCAGGAAAAGCTTTGTTTACAGCTCTTTGGTCAGTCTCTTAGCATCTATCGTAATCGCTATCGGAGGCGCGACTGCCAGTTTTCCAGTTATTTGTCTCGGCTATTTCATCAATTCTCTGGCTTTTGACACACTTAATTTGGTCTGCTTTAAGATGGTCTGCAAGTGGTTTCGAAACAAGAACCTCGGCGTCGCTCTATCGATCACTACCACTGTAGCTTCTGGATTTGCAGTAGTGATTGGTGTCTGCTATGTTTGGCTTTACAATATCAGCGGGTATAGTCTTGGTTTTGCTTTCTCGCTTTCGGTTATTATTTGCCTCTTATCATTAGGAGCGTGCTTATTTGCTTGTCATTTGGATAAATATAGAGAGGATGAAATTAATCAATTCCTCAACACTACTCAGATGAAGGAACAGATGGATGAGAATTATTTCAAGAAATTCGGACTGGTTTATTGGCTCTTCATATTGCCGTTTGTTTTTGCGCAAGCTTTCTTGACGCCTTTAAGTCTCATTGGAGTCGATTATCTCAAGGTACGCTATAAATTCTCTGAGTATATAGCGGATTCTCTAGCACAATTCCAGGGCATAGGAACAGCGTTAGTGTCTCCTGTGCTAGGCTGGCTAATCGATAAATACGGCAAGATAGGAGAGCAGTTGATATTGGCTACTGTGTTGGGAACAGTGGCTTGCGTTCTGCAAGCAGTGTTACCTGACTGCAATCAATGCGTCTTGCCTATCATTCCAATTCTGATACAAGGAGTGTTCCAAGTTGCATCCAATCTGGCTATTCAAGTAGGGATTGCGAGACTAGTAGATAATAAGATGTTGGGAATGGCCATGGGTATTGCGATCTGGATGATGGAGACGGTTCAGGCTTTGATTCCGATAATGAACAGCAAAATAATCTACAATACAAAGAGCTATAAAGGAGGGTACTATTGGGTCTTTTTAGTGGACGCTTTGGGAATTGCCATTGGGATGCTTTTCGCTTTGCTTGCCGTGAAAATCGATAGAATCACTGACAATCAACTGGGAATAAGAGCTCATGAAACAAACGAGGATATTTATCAAACCATTAGCGAGGCTAGAGGAGAAGAGTATGTGAAAAAACTCAAAAGCTCTCCACTTGGATTGCGCTTTGAAAACTAGTTCTTTTTTCAGTTATTTTATAACTCTCTACTTTCTGAAACGTGAAATGAAAACTTTATTCGGCTATGTTTTCGACATTTATTTATTCTATCATTTCTTGGTTAAGCTTTCGAAAATTTCATAATCAAATCGTCAGGCTAGACTTTCTTCAATACTTTCACTAGCTGCCATTAGAAAATCTCAGCGGCTGGTCTGATCACTAGATATTCTCGTTGCAGGTAGCGGATACAAGATGATTTTTTTAAATTTTTTTTTGAAAGTGATAGATGAGAAAAGAGAATTCAATAATTAGTGGGCAATAGAATGATAGAGGTCTATCCAAATATGTTCTTAATGTGAATAACTCCGATCTGAGGATCCTCAAGAGAAGGCAATAATTAAGTGAGAGAGCAATGATGAGTCTCAACTCATTAGCAATAAAATTATCATTATTATTTGTTAGCAATAAGAGAGAGAGATGGCGCATCAGCTGCTCAATAAAGAGCTGAAAAATAAACTTGAGAGTCACAAGAAATGGCTCGAGGAGCAAATCAACAGCCAGAGTTATGAGGCCGGAGGTGATTTTACTCTCGCACAATGTGAGGAAGATTTTTATTCAATACATAGATTTGGAGTGCTCAGGAAATCCCGAAGACGCTCTTGACGAGATCGCAAATAACTCCATCCAGTTTAGCCCTTATAAGCCAATCTATCCAAGCGATGAGCATCGACAGCAATATAAAAAAGCTGAAGAAGCTATCTACGATTTTACAAATGGCAAGAAAACAGCAACAAGCAATGGAGAAGCCATTACTTGTCCAAATAATAAGGTCTATAAATGCACCACTTCGTATGCTCTAACTCCATATAGAATGCGAAAGACAGCAATCAGTTTTCACCCATCGGAAAAGGTATTCTGCTCACTCTAAACCAATTTTACGCCCACTTAAGCAGCCGGAAAGCAAAGCTCGAATCTTTCTACACCTAAAAGAGACATCTACTCTCCCAGGAGTCAAAGAAGTCAAGGAAAAGCCTCTGAGACTGAGACAAGCAGCCCTGAGAAAATTGACTATTATGGCAAATTATCGGGCAATAAGCAATGGGATGAGCTTCTGCTAAGAGTACCACGGTTTCTCTCTCTAGTCTCAACAGCTTGTATAGAACCAAAAGCATCTAGAAAGCAAGAAGTTGTTAATGGAGCTAAAAAAGCCTGACGATGATATTGATGAAGAATGTACATTTAAACCTCAAATTCTCAGCACACCCAAATCGAGCAAACTCTTGCCCTTTGATGAACGTGTGAAACTTTGGAGTTCTCAGAAGGAGCTCAAAATCGAAAAGAGTAAACAGAAAGATGCCGACAAAGACCTCGAAGATTGCACTTTCCAGCCCAAAATCGTAATTTGCAAAAAGTTGGTTCTCTGTTAAATGAGTCTAGAACACCCATCATTGGAATCTGAATCCGGACGCCACAGCGCTTTCTTCTAGAGGAACAGATCAGTTTTTGAGGAGGCAGTTGATTGCTAGACAGCAAAAGGAAGAGAAGGAGATTATATTGAATAATCCTCTTACGAGTAACGACTCATATCTTTCAAGTGTATTAATTATATGGTCTGGTATTGTAGAATCAACTCCGACTCATAAATCAGGCCAACAGTTCACAATTCCTAAATCTCCATTTACTGGAAAAGTGGACCCTGAGAAAAAGCAAATAAACTCACTCAAGAAGGTTAGTTTCGTTTATTTGGGCATGATCTCAACTCCTTTGATTACTAGCCTATGTCGCCAACCTATCTGAGCGGTTACTCAACGACACGAGCAAGACTTAGCGAAAAAAGCGCCAAAGTAAGCGCAACTAAAGCTCGCGAAGAGAAATATGTTGAGCAGCTTCAAGTAAATTCAGCTATCTCCTCTGGTTAACTATTATCATTCTTAAGAAAATCATGGATCAGCAATCGCCGGAGTACGTCCATATTAGCGATGTTTCGTACGGGAAGGCTTTGAATCTCTTGCATAAACAGCTCAATAAAATAGAAATAAACTACGACTAAAATAATAGCAAGGGAATCTATATTTTGGGCAAGAGACAACTGATGCTCTGTATTTATTATATTCGTTACTCAACATAGTTAGTTTTCGACAATGAACAGAAATCTGCTATTCACTAATGGCAAATCAATTCAAAGAAAAGGCTATATCCAATTAGTTAATTTACTAAGATAACATAGGAAAGCATTATTACGATAGCTTAGAAGAAGTTTCTCATTACCAGGAGTTTCAATGAGTCTCAGCTGAGTAAATCATTAGGCCACATAATCAGTGTTATAACTCAAGAATAAAACTTCCTTATCTAATCATTTAAAACTTAATGGAAGATCGGCTCATTGCTGTTGACGTTTCGCCCCCTCGAAGTCAAAGCCAAGCTGGAATCTATCGCAGTGAGTCACAACTCTCACAACGAGACTCCAGTTCTTGCCTTATCTCGATCAGAAACATTAACCCGCCAAGAAAAGGCTCGCTTTCTTCACTAGCTGACCTCAAGGGCTCAATCAATGTAATTGATGAAAAATCCAAATCAAATTCAGCTCTGCTTTCACGCGGTGGATTGAAGAGATCCATTGATGCATCCAGCATGAATTCTCTTCTAAAATCAGACTTTAAATTAGCTTCTCCTTATGCAATAGTAAAAGAACATAAAGAAAAATTGAAAAAACTCCAACTCCTAAATAACGAAGACACTCCAAAAACTGTAAAAGTTGTCAATAGTCAGAGAGGCTACAGTCCCAAATCACAGACGAATCGAAATATTCATCGGTCTCAGAGTCAAGATTTAAGTCCACAAACAGTATTGATAGACTCATTGCCGCAAATTTCTTTGGCATTTGACGATCATATTCAGCTGCCAGCAGAGAAGAAAAAGCGGAAAGTTTTCAGGATCAATCAACTTGTAGACGAAGTCGCAAAACCACATGACTTTTCCAGACTATTACAAGCTAATAGTCAGCCTCAATCACCGATAAAAATGACAGGAGCGAGAACAAGCAGAGTTAGCTTCACTCCAGAACCATCTATAAGCCTCTCCCCAAGAAAATTCGTCCAGACACCTGTGGGAAATTTTGAAATCCCTGTAGATAAGGAGAAAGAGACAAATCCAAGGCACAAGCCCCAGCATGGGCCAGCTCGTCATATTCGAAGCGAAAAGCCACTGCTAAGCCAATATTTTAGCTCCGAGAAAATAAATCACGCTGATCTTGGCAAATTCTCAAGTTTGCAGCTTCAAAATGTGAAAAAAACGATAAAACCAATCGATGCCAAAAAACTCCCGTTTTACTATGAAATTTCCGAGGATCCCACGATATCTTTGCAGGTCAAAAGGGACAAACGCCTATCAGTTTTTAATGAGAATTTGATAAAGAGCTTTTATGGAAACGCCAAGAAAAAGCCTGAAAATAAACAACAGTTAATGGAGAAGATTCTCCAGCAAAGATTGCCGGAAGATTATACAAAGCCGGCCATTTTTCGAGCTGGAAATCGAAGGAGAAGAAATGGAGGGATTCTCGGTGAGATTGACTTTTCAGAAAAGAAAGTTGACCTTGAAGAAAAGGTTGTAGACCCCGTTGATGAGATGAAAGACAGGGAACACAATGATATGTTGAAAATTTCTGTCCTTCAAATTGTTGCGCCTACAAACCCACTCGGAAAGAGGGGAGTTAAACCGGCAGATGAGAAGCTACTTTCAGTGCTGAAACAAGGGACCAGAAAAATACGGCCTGAGACCCAGAAGAATTTCAAGAGAATTCGGCAGCATTTACTTGAAGCGTTGCAAAATTTAGCAAGACTTGGACTAACGTCAGAAGATGTAACACTTTTTTCTCGTTTAGGAATATCTTATTTCTATATACATAGATAATGGGAAAACATCAGGTTTTCAGCAAAACTCCATTCCAAAAGAAGCATTCAAGGGAGTTTATCGACGCTGTGAAATATGGAGACTATGACTTGGTGGAGTATATGGTGAAGTTTAGTAATCGTTATTTGGTGTACGACTTCGATTACGTAATCAACAGATTCTTTTCGAAACGGTATTTATTCCTCTATTATTGGGTTTCTGTAGTATCACTTAACGGGTCTCCATTGGGCAGTAAAGAGAGGGAATCTTAAGATTACGAAGTTGCTATTAGAATTTCATGCCGATTTTGAAGCTCAAGATATGGTAATTAGTTTAATTAAATTCGGTTTCTTAACTTAGCACTACAGATTGGCAGAACCCCGCTGTATTTTGCACTTAGACATAACCATCTTGAGTTAGTGAAGGTAACTACTATATTTTCAACTGGCTGTATTTATATTGTGTTGGAAAGTTATTGCTTTATTACAAAGCGGATCCTTGGTCACCTGAAGAATATAATTATACCAAATTGTGCAGAGGGAAGCCGTATTGCAAATATTACCTTAAGAAAAGTCGGCAGGTAAATATCTGATTAATGTGGAAAGAGTTCTAAATTGTTTGAATATAATCAGATCCACATAATGCTTGCGATGGCAGCTCCGAGCACTCGTGCGAAGCTTTGGGATAAACAGAGACTCACTTTCATCCTAGATCCTGAGGCTCATATTAGACAGGATCTAGATTACGATAGAGGATACACGGAAGATCATTGAAAGGTAGTGAAATTGAGAGCCCATTAGCAATATTTAGCTTTGAGCTATGTGCTTTATTTCTTTAGAAATTGCTGTTTTTATGTTTAATTTACAATTAATTGCTTGTGCAAAATTTGGTATCAAAATAAAAGTGTTCCGATTGCGATCTCTATTAAAAAATACTTTTCAATTGTAGCAATTTGCTTTTTAGCGTGTACTTAAACATATGCATACTTTTTCATTACCAATTACTAACAATGACTTGTAATTCACGGCAAAAATTCAAAAGGCCTCTTTTAAAATATGTTTTGCCAGCAGAACTTAACACAGATAAAAGTCACTCCTTATTCAAGCGTTAGAGAAGCGAACCCATGTTCAAAGCCGTTCCAACATCCTGAAAGAGAGTTCTTACGAGTGAGCATAAGCCCTTACTTTGAAGTGATTGAGTTATTGAAAAGTTAGATCAGAAACCAGTAAAGTTAATCTCACCTGTTAATTATGTAATTGTCAGGATAACATCTTTCTAATAATCATTTCAAATTAAAAGCAAAAAATCATTGAAAGGCAATCAAAATTGATGAACCAAACTCAAGACAAAATACGATTGAATTACTTCCCAATTATCTCCAGATTCATCATACTAATCATCCTCTTCGTTCCTTGGGCTATTCTTTTCAGTGATTACAAAGACATGGAGTCACATGATGCATGCCCTCAACTTGGGAAAGTTGCTCAGCAATTCTACCAGTACTATTTAGTGGTAAGCTGCTTAATCCTTCCAAGCATCCTGCTCCAGTACTTAATGATCAGGCACAATGCAACGGAGTGCTCTCAAAGTTCATTTTATTGGTATAACTATGTGATTCATTTCGTGATGGGAGCCGTCGGACTGCTGCTATATATAAGCTTGATTGAAGCTTATCGCACAAATGAGGAAGGCTGCTCGCGATTACGGTCACTTGCCCTTGCGAATATAATTTTCAACGCAAGCTTCCTTGTGATATCTTTACTGATCCCGATGATAATAAGCGGCACCTCCCCTGACCTCCTTGAACGACTGGAAAGCCCGACCAGAGGCACTGAGCCTTATTTCCAGCCATACAACCCGGAGAAGAACAGTACCACTCCGAACGCTTCCGACAAGAACCCTGAAGCTTCGTCTCGGAATCCAATAATTGCTCTGTCAAGTGAAAGATATGAGATCTCAAAATGAGAAGAATGCCTTAGTTGGACACCCAAACATATACTTCTAAACTGGAAATACATAAAATTTATGTGTGTACTTGCCCTCTGTAAGAAATACTGAGCAAGCAGCTTAGATAACCAAAAAAAATTTCCTCAGATAACTAAAAACGAACAAAGTTTGTATGGAGTTTGCAGCTTTTTCTTGCATAACTTACTGCATATTTGTAACAAATGATTCTTCAAAACTTCACAAATATTTGAAAGTGTGTCCTTCTGTATCAATGCACGAAAAACCAAAAAAGATGTTTCTCATAGGTCCTTTGGAAAAATGTGGTCTTAGTTTTGAAGCGCAAATAAGATAGTTTCTCTATTGGGTTGAGATGCTTTATCCAGTTCTTAATATATTGTAAGATCATCACTTAGACCGTCTCCATCGACAAGGACAGCACCTTTTGTTCAAGAAAAGCTACCGCTGTGTTCTCAGTAGGTTCAACCTACAAAGCAAGCAGCCATCTACTCCATTATAAGAGGCAAACCGACGAAATCTTCATCAATCGTTCGAAAATCGTTACAATCATTTTGATTGAAACTGTATGGAGGGATTAGCTTGTTACTCCTCAAAGTATCTTTTCGTGTGTCCATTTTCAGGATTCTTGCCTAGCAAAAACCCAGCATTGTTGTTCTAGAAAAAGATATGATATATTTTTCCAGAATCAAAGCATCAAAAGCTAGATATTGTGCTAAACAACATCGTTAACTGCCTTCTACGGATGAATTACTGTCTAAAATATCATCACAATATCTCATAGATGCTTAACTTCAATTTTGAAAAATAATGTTTCTCGAAAAGCTAGATCCGATAAAATTCCTACACAGCATTCAGCATATGACGTTTACGTAGCATCATCGCTTTCCTAGCACTGGAAAGCTGAACAATTTCTTCTATGTTAGATCTGAGAACTAATAATTGGTTGATTATTCTCTTTTTTTCTTTTTTTTTGTAAAATATAGAGTCCTTATCTATCTCTTCTGAGATCTTAAGACGCTGCGTGACAAGAGCCTACGGATAAGCATCCTTGACTGAAGTCCAGTCAGAGCAAAATCTCATTGGTGTAATTTTAAATGAGCCACGTTGCTGTTCTGATCTGAAAAGAATATTCGTTTCTGGGTGCGAATCAAGATCACTGTTTCAAAAAATGATTCCTGAGAACCTCTGACTATAAATTCCGGTGGATCGGGAGTTTAATAATCTGAAAAAAAGAAAAAAGTAGAATAGCAAATCTCTTCATCGACTAAGATGCCAGAAGGTGCGAATAATACCAGACAAGAGGTCATTCCAGCCAAGAACATATCCGGCTCAGAAAAAGCCGCATGGGACAGACTCTATCGAGAAATGAATATCGTCCCAATGAAAGACATGAAGGCTACGTGGGCTGACACTCAGATTATTTTCCATAAAGACACGGAAAAAATTCAAAAGGCGCCAAAGATTTCTGTAAACATCCAAAGCAACCAGAGAGGCTACCAGCTCTGCTCCAAAAGACCAAAGATGGTGAGCAGCTCTTCAAGACAAGACTTCAAAAGATCTAACAAAGCTAACAAGTAGAAACCTTGACTCTTACTAAATATCTAAGGAACTCACTGAATCTAATATCTAAAATCTAAAGATAATAAATAAGTATTCATACGAGTTAGTGTCAGTCACTTCATAATGTGTGTCAATTAAAACTTCTAAACTAAAAAAGATACTAAAATATAACTGCGAGTTTCAAAAGTTCAAGGCCTTGAGGTTCAATAGGATATAAATTCTCAGTGATGATAAATCACAATACAAGGTCCATATTGAAGCAAGAGCAGGAACTATCACACAAAATCAATAATATCTAACTAAATTGACTTTTTCTTTCTCTTTCCTTGCCACATGAAGTTGCTCTATACACTGCCTCTCTAACATTGTAATCACTAAATTTTTCTGCGAAAAGGAATCAATTAAAATCAATTAGAGTTTTTTATTGCCATAAAATTAAACTTTGTCATATGGAAAAGAGTAGACCCGGTCTCACTGGAAAATCCCATACAACAGCTGAGGGACCAGTTAAACAAAACGTTAGCGCAATGGGGAATTCGTTATCGCCTGACCATTCAGATGGGAATTATCAGAGCACTGAGAAAATAATATTGTCCACGAAGCATGATCATCCAGTCCAATCGCCAAAATGGCTCGGAAAACACATCGTGCCGAGAAAAATAGAGGGAAACAGTTTCAGAAATAGGAATGATGAGTATACAGAGAAGAAAATGAATCATGGAACTATAGCAAGCCAAAATATCAGGCACATAGGAAACTTCTCCACTTCAAACAAAAGTCTGAATTTCAAACTAGACAACATGCTGAAAGGCAGAAGACTCTACCCATTGGAGGTTACATCCCCTTATAGAAATAGCAGGTTGCTATCTAAATTCGAAGGGTCGCAGCTACTCACCCCTCAAGTTGACTCAGCACAGAAAGCCATAGGAAATTCTTCTGCAAGTGCTTTACGTGAGAAAGTTAGAGAAAGAAATACGCGAGAGCTGTCAAGGCTATTCGAGATAAAAATCAATCAAGAGAGAACTCGTCAGAAGATTTTGCATCCAAGTCCTCAACTTTTCCCTGCACCAAAGCAGAATGGCCATTGTACAACTACTTTTGAAACGAATGAGAGCGTCATCTCTAGAAAAGACGCTCCTATCCTCGAAGATTTGAACTTCGAACCACACACTGACGCACCGCTATCGACAAGACAAAAGAGCACTCAACCTGAGCCAGAGACAGATAAACCCCAGCATTTCATTCATTCGGAAAGTGGGAAAGAAAAGCCCATACTCCCACCTTTAAAAATACATGAATCAAACTCAACGAAAAATTTGTATGAATTGATGAATAACAAAAATTCATATCAAACCAACCCAAGTCACCAAAAGATAAAACACCAGCTCAAGTCTGAGAAGGTATCGGAGCTAGCAAAAGCCCTGATTCATACTGGGTCGAATAGATTTAATTACAACAAATTATTGCACGAGACCTTTGAGAAGGATAATAACGATAATACTTTTCACAGGCAGCCAGAAACAGAAAGCTTTGAACAGATCCTCGAACATGAAATGATGAGATCGAAAAGTAAGAGACGCCAAGAAAAATATGATTTTCTCTTGAAGATGGATATTGCTCGCAAAATGGCGCCCGTGAATAATGCAATAAGTCAATATAAGGTAATTTTCTTGAACTTTGAGCAGTATTAATTTTTTCGATGTAGAATTTTAAGGAGAAATTGCAGCAGCAGAAGGCCGAGTCGAAACAACGCAAACATATATATATCGCCTCTTCCAAAGAGATATTGGCTGGAGATTACGAAGCGAGCCAAGCCTAACGAGCCAAATTGAAGCTCATGTTAGATTTTTGCTAACTTAGTGACTCATCATTGTTTTGATTTCATGAAGGTAATTATAGGATAGTAAGGGTAGTAGTGCTGCTAGTACATTTCTTGGATAGATATAGATTGATTGATTCGGTAGCTGAGACTAGGATAGAATTCAATTTTCGGACTTTCTTCTCATAATAAAGACAATAATATGTTGTTTTATGCAAAATACGAAAAGTGGCTCCATCACACAGAGTTCGAATGATGAGCTTCTAGCTTCTCGCCATAAGTCGGTAAATTGAGTATAAGTTGCAGTTTATGAAAAATGAGCACGATCCTATGGTTCACGACACAGATTCAATTATCGATATATATAATATATAAGAATAATTCATATGTCAGTGCATTCCAAAGGACAACGAAATCTAAGTTGAAAGTTGAATTGTAAAATTTGAGTACCATCTTTGGCCAAATAAAATGTGAAAAAATTGAAAGTTTTAGTATTGGACTTGGTTTGGAAGCATTCTTTTAGCTGTATGTATGTCCTCCTGTTCATCACCATATTGATTATCCATATTTGGATAAGGAACCGGACCATAATTTCCTCTTTGGCTTTGATTATTATATTCGTTCATGTATCCAGTGAACCCTTGTGACTGATATCCGTAGTTTTGGTTCATATTTGCAGTGTATGGCTCTTGTGGGTGATACTGGTTGTATGGCTGTCGGTATGGGTTTCCTTCTGCTCTAAAGCTATTGTGTCGAGCAGATTCATAGTTATTATCTGGAGCTCCCGCAAACCTATCTGTCGCAGTACCCGGCTAATCAAGAAGTTAAATAAAAATTGCGTATTATCAACTATACCATGAACAACTCTTCAGCGTTTCCTATAACGTTCTTGCTTATCTTTCTCAGATCTCTCAAGTTCATTCCACCAGGATACAATTTCTCATCTGAAATAACAATGTTTGGCACTTCTGTCCTAACTTGCGACCCCAACTTGGTCCCTTTTTTGTCGTTTCTTCTTTGTTGATGAGCTGATGGTTGTCTTCTGGGAGATCGGGGTTCTCGAGGGGATTCTTGACCATCGTAGGCTTTTGATAAATTCTCTTTGACTTGCTGGAACTCTTGGGCGTAATTGCGCTGAGTACGTGGGTCCACTGGAAGACCGGCAGTATCATATAGAACTTTAACGTCTTCAAGGCGACTTGCCTGAGGCCTCTCTCCTCTGTTCATCACTGTGAAATAACAAATGAAATGAGTGAATCACAATTGTGGTTCTGGCTTTACTTAGCATTAAATTGTGAATTTTCTTGGAATTCTCAAGGAGTTTGATAGACTTCTGGTTAATAACGTCTTGTGCATCATTAGAAGTCGTGATGTGCTGTGCGATCTCTTGAAGAGGGACCATTATCAGCAGCAATTCCTCTAATTCTTTTTCTTCGTCGGCTGTTATTTGTTCTATCATCTCTGTGCTTGATTTTGATCCAGTTGTAAGTGCGCTAATTGCATTATATATGATTCTCCAAAATTGAGTTTCTTACTGCCTCAACATCTTAAACTTTTTACAAGCCAGCGACAAATCAATTTTGATAAAGAACCGCTCTTTCAAAGAAGCGCCATTCCTCCGCATCAATTTACGTCTCCACCACAGCTGTAGCACGACAGCAGCAGGATCAGAAAGATTTTGTTTAACTTCACTTTGGGTGCTGAGCTCGTCGAATGCCTAAATACAAAAGTAGTCAAATACCCTTATATTCAATGTATACGCTTGATTCACCAGATGACATCACAACGAGGTTATTTAGAGCGACGACAATAAGTGACATGACAAAAGTGCCCCATAATATTGCCGCTACCAACGTTGCTCTTCCAAGATGTGTAACGGGAAAAACGTCGCCATAGCCAACTAAAATAAATTGAAGAGTTAGTCAGCCGCCTTTAAGGAGTTTATGTACTAGTAGCCATGCTCACAAAAATACACCAGAAGGCATTCCAGATATGGTCAAAATGGTAACGCGAGTTGCCAATTATGGCCCTCTCGAATACTCTGGTTAGCAGGCCAAAGTAGAATATTGTCAAAACAAATCCAACAGACAGAAACGACATTGCTTTGTAACGCAAGTAAGCTTTCATTGCAAAACCTGTATCCGCTTCAAATCCATTCATTTTGCTGAGAGAAATAAGAATGTTATTTGCCCATAAACATCTTTTCGTGATTTACCAAATACGGTTTGCGCGAGGACCCGTCCAGAAAGTGTAGTGGTTGAATAATCGAAGCAGCAAATAAATGCGATTGAACATGGCTGCAAAGATATAAGCGTCAATAGAAATATCGAACGAGGTCCCTAACAAAGCCATATGATCGATGAAACTATCATTGATTGTTATTAGTACTGAGTTGATAGTTTGTGATAACATAATCTATGGTCGGTGGACAATGAATCATCGCTAGGATCGCTTCTAGCACAAAACTGAGAAGGAATTGTGAGCTAAAAACCGATGCTATGACAAAAATTAGTTATATTGTCAATCAATTTTGTTGATATCTATTACTTGAATTGTATATAACCTTTCGACACCTCAAAATCAGCAGACGGATTCTGTAGTGATGATAGATCAGAATAGCTAGTGTAGAAAAGAGCATATCGTTTAGATCTGCTTCATCACTGAGAGTAAAGAATTACTGACAGCAATCCCAGTAAGCATGACGAATACTCTGAGGATATGGTTTTCTATTTTACTTTGATTCCCATTGTCGAAAAACAGTTCATTCTAATAAATTGCAGCGTTCAGGTACTGACACTCTTCGGAAATTCACCTCTATGAATGCGAGCACGAATCCCAGAAAGCCCACGGCAACAGCAGCCGTATCTACTCTTTTTAGATCCTTTTTCAAGAGCAGAACCTCCTGTTCGGAGTCCTTTCCCTCTATATGTCTGGGCAGACCTGTAACAGGCTTTTCTGTAAAATATTTAGAGCGGTTTCAAATCGATTTCATACCAGATTGCCTCTTGTTGGCAGATATCTTTCCTCGATAGTATTTATCTTTTTCTTTTTTGCTTGCAAAAGTCTTCGGTTCGTCCTCTTCTTTGGAGATTGTTGCTTTTCTTCTTAAGGACAACTGTTTTGAAAATCTTTTCTGATGGTCGATGTGGTTTTTTTCATATGAATTTTCATCAAAAGACCCCATTCGTTTATGTAGACCTGACATTTCGATTAATGTCCTTGAATTGAATTTGTTCGTGGTGGAGTTGTTATCAGTATCTTCGTCATTTTCGAGACCTATCGCGTTGCTGAATTGTCGCCCTGACCTGTTTGTCATTGGGAAGACTCAAATTTATTTTAGTAATTAATATCTCATCCTATCATTGATTCAAGGTTATTACATGCAAGCACATTATTTCATGATCAAGAAACTATTGAGTTGAAGTGCAGGTGAAATCAAAAGGGATCTATCTCTAAAAGTTATGACTAGAATACTCTTTAAGTGGTGAATTCCAGAATAACTTTACGATGAAGGATGATATTTTAATAAATTTGTATCTGTCTTCGGGAGAAGGAAAAAAAAAAGAGTGAAAGAATGAAAGAACTATAATCAGAAGAGATGAATCGTAACAAAGTAAAAATGAACTAAGATCGAGTCTTCATCCTTTACATAATTGTTAATCTAAGCAGTTGAATACAAACTTATATTCTTTCTGGAAAAATATTATTGTAAATCAATCTCATCTGAAAATTGAAGAACTATAGACTATAGGATAGAATCTGTAAAGGCTTGATGATTTTAAAAAGAATCGATGTCTTTTTCCCAGTAATTTTTGGAAAAAAATTTCAGCAAATCAAAACTGTTGATATTTTAAGGAGAATCTTGAAAAGGCTGACTCAAATCCAACACTCAAGTATCACGCACGTGGAATTCAAATCTAATTAGAAAGATTATTGGATCTTCAATTCGGTTGTGTAGTTTCTATTTCTTCTCCACAGATTTTTACAATCCATTCTAGCAAACTACATCAACTGAGCATTTATGCTTTAATTGAATTCCGAATTCCTTTGTGGAGAATTTGATGATATGAACGAGACAGCGCCAACATATCAAAATATTTAACAGATATATTGAATTACTTTACTAAATGCGTAGGAGTTAGTCTCAACAGAGAGGAGTAAGAAGGCTATTGCAACTTTCTTTGAGACTTTGTTCAATTTAGTGTCATTTTGAAGATTTGATAGAAGCGAATAAGTCACATCCTTATTACTTCTCAATCTTTTTGCCATGAGTAAATAGAGTCTACGTCTATGAAAGATTATCTCGCTCTTGCTTGCATAGTAGAATCCAATGTTGTGAAGATGTCCTCCAAATCCACCAAAGAATCCAATCACTACTGGGTTATCACAGCTAAATTCAACAGTTTGTTTAGACCCACCTTTCGCACCCATCGATAGCTCTTTCCCTTTTGTTGTTCTGAGGAACAATCCGTCAACTACCCCACCAGAATGTACTACAGCCGAATTGATGTACTCTCCTGATGCAAGTGTGTATGTTCGATGCCCTTTGTACTGATGATTGCCATAGAAATCAGGTGTGGTGTATTCTTCGTTCGTATTCAAATTATAAAACGTGAATTGTATCCCATTTACAACTCCTGCGGGCATTAAAGTCCCAAAATGATATTTGATTTTGGTCACTTGGATGGCAAAAGGATCATACTTTGGCCATTTGTCTTCAAGTAGGACAGTAGTGTCAAATGTCTTCGTATCGCTGTGTGTTGAACCAAATCTCTGAGTTGATAAAAGAGCTTTCTCGAACTTCTCTTTCTTAATAGCTATTTTTTTCTCAAACTCTATTGAATCACTTTTTACTTCGAATTGCCGTGGCTTTTCTTCGAAGAATTGTGTTTTTTTCTCAATCCGTTTTGCCTTTTTTCTTTTGAATGATCTGCACCCATCTGCTCTTCGATTTAATTGGTTAATTTTCTTCTTTATTATTTGATATAATCCGATTCTTGAGTCCAATAGTTAGCTTCAGAGTTAAGACAGTTACAATTATATATAATTTTTCTTGGAAGAAGCTATTGAGGACATTTATATGATTATATTTTTTCTTTAATGAAATGAGATTGAATGAATTTTCCTCACACAGAGCAGCATCCAACTTAATTCTGGATATATTTAATGGAGCAGTTAGTTATCAGAAATTTTTTTGACTTACTTTAAGATATCTACTCTAACTCATCACGAATAAAATTCGAATTTCAACCTTAGAGATCAAGATAACTAATTCTTAGTTTGTTCCAAGCAGAGCCTCCACTGTCTCTTTGATTCCTGAAGTCTGGAATCTTAGAGTCGCAATAGTCTGTTTTACTCTCACAGTAAGAGTCACTGAGGCTTTTATGCTGTCTTTGAAGAATGTGAGCGCCTTGCTTGCTAAAGGAACTCCCTGAATCATTTGACCGAAATCTGCGTGTTTTCCCAGCTCAATTAGGTCAATCAGACTTGGAATCTTATTTTGAGGAGCTCCCATCACTAAAGTTGGGACAGAGGAAAAGAATTTCTCCCCAGGAATCTCGGCCAGTTTGAATTCCACCTTAGAGCCCTTCAGCAAGAAAGGAATAACACTAAGGCTCCCAGAATTCATTGCTCTTTGTCTCAAATAAGCAGAGATGAGAGAAGAAAGCTTCAAATCGACGGTAACTAAGAATCCTTCAATAACTTCTGCCATGATACTCTTTCGAATGCCATCCTTTGCATGCTGTAGCATCGAAGCAAAGTCGTGCTTAAGTCCGACATCGACGTGAATACTACCAGCAGCTTCGCCTTTAACGATTGAAAGGAGCCCCGAAATAATAGACGTAGCAATAGTTTGGATATATGGATCCCCAGAATTGATGACGACATGGATGCTATCAGCTGTAGCAACGTAATCGAATTTCGTTTGTGATAAGATTTCCTTTACAGGTGAAGGGAGGAAATCATTGAATTGAAGAAGAACCGTCTCAATTAGATCCTTCAATTCTGCTTTCGCGGCTTCAGGATTAGAGCTTGCCAAAGACAATACAATCGCCTCTTCCTCCCAATTTCTACCCAGCTTTCCCAGAGTTTCTTCAAAGAGTGCTTTTTCTTCATCTCCGCCAATTGCAGCTCGAAGCTCAATTCGAGTTTTCGGAGCAGCCTCGCCCGCTTGAATGGAGAGGTGGTGAGTTTCAAATTTTTCTTCATCAAGGGTCTGTCCGAGCTTGCTTGTGTCTACATGGACTTTCTCGAGGAGTTTGTGAGCTTGAAGCCAGTAGTAGACAAGGCCTTCAAGTTTCGTTGGTTTTCCTGAGTGCCACCAGACCTTGAATTCGTCAAACGAAATCTTACCGTCTTTGTTGGTATCTATTTGTGAGAAAATGTTCTGCACGTCAGTATCATTAATTTCATGGCCCAGCTCTTTGGACATGGCTTTGATCTCGGAAATGTCAATAAAACCGCTTTTATCCTTATCGAAAGAGTCGAAAACATTTCGAAGGGCGTCTTGATCTTTTGGTTCTACCATTTGGAGGTGAAGATATTTTTTGTTGTTCGAAAGAAATTTAATTGGAATAAATGAATTATGAGTTGAATTGTAAGATCATTTAAATCCAGAAAGAATTTGGTGCTGACTGAGTTCAACTAAATCGGAAGGGAAAAAAGTTGATTTTTATTCAATATCGTTTTTCTTAGTTGAAGCTGTTGTGTTATCTTTGTGGTAACTCAACAAGATTTACATGCACATTGTTTTCTGTGCTGTGCTGCATGCTAAACATTGAATATATTAGGAAATTTAGAATTCGATACTTCAACAGTAGGTCTCCATTTTAGATGCAGATATATGAAGAGGAATTAATCTTCATATAGAGAGCTGAGATTGTTAGCACCTTTTAGGTTTCTTAAGCAATCAACATTGAGAAATTATAAGTTGAGTTGAGAAATCATTACCCATGACTTACAAGATAGCAATATAGCGAGAAGAATAGCAAGACAAATTGTGTTTGATTAAAGGTTTTGTTGATCTGATATTTGAAATTAGCAATTTTGGTTCATTACTCATCTTTATGCCTCCTTCCTTCAGTGGGAGAGTTCTTAGTGCTGAAATTTGTTCTTATTTTTTTTAGAACTTAGCTTAGTTTATTGCTATTTGCAGATATTTGCACCGAACTATCATCTGCGAAAGAGTCTCTTGAAGCAATCTTCTTTATATCACAAAAATTGAAGAACCGTTTGGGGCTGGGTAATTCTTCTTCTTGAATTGCAAAATGATAGCTCCAACTTCCAAATGAAAGGACAAACAAATAGCCTCAATTTTAAAAAAAAGAATTCATATCAAAATCGACCCATACAAGGATATCAAAGAAATTGCTGAGTCAAATTAATTAAATAAATAAATCCATTTCGATCCTTCGGTTTTTCCATTTGTTTAAAAATTCAAGATTAATCAAGCTATCCAACATGAACTACAGTGGCACACCCAACCCAATAGTAATTCTCATTCCATCTCAAACTTATGTTAAATTTTCGAAGGACAATAGTGGAACAAAGGGCACAGAGAGAAAGGTGAGCGATGAAAATATGTTTAAAGGTAATTTTCATGCGCGCAAAACTTCATCATCTTTATTTTGAAGAGGAGCCACCAATGGGAAAGCTAGAAGATATTGCAATGACCAGAAGTGTTGTCTGTACAACCAATTCTTATTATCTCGTTTCTAATTTGTCATAGTCAATCCGAACATCCCGGCTTTCAAAGGAAATGAATCTGGAGGAGTAAGTGATTGCAACTAATGATAACTCACTCGATATTTCCAGCCTACATGGATTAAGGTCTGCAATCCAACCGTAAGAGAGGAAAACATAACCAAATATGTTGTCTATACAATCAAAGTATTCATTCAATTAGAAATCGTCTTGAGCGTCTATTTTCTGTTAATAGGGAGCCGACACAAAGGGCGATTTTGAGATAACCAGAAGATATAGTGATTTTCATGCGCTGAGAAGTATATTACAAGAACGATGGCCAGGAGTATATATTCCTCCTCTTCCTGAGAAGAAGCTGATGGTATTGCAGAGAGAAATATAAAATCCACTAATGATGATATCTGCGCAATAGGGCAACTTGAAACCTGGGTTTGTTGAAGACAGAAGGAAGTATCTGGAAATTTTTATGCTGACTTGTATCAAAATCCCGTACCTCTACTATTCAGGTAAAATACTGAGACTCATTAAAATTGAAACATTTATAAACAAAAGAGGAAATGCAGTTCTTCCTTCGCTCAAAAGTTTCAGACGCAAAAGCGGTACTACTTCTCTATTTAAGTGCACATTCAACAAATTATTTTATTCAGGGTTTACAAGCGCTTCCAAAACCAAGTTATGAGGAAATCATACAACGATACACCACTGCATTCAACCACTTGTCTGGCGTAATTTTCTCCTCTAACAGACAGATTCTGAAACAACTTTTCACCTTACAGTTGGAATTGACAAACGAAGTTCTCACGAAGATAGCAGACTTTACTGCATTTTTAAAAAAACTCAAAACCTCATTCACAGTAACACAATGTCCCGTTGGTGCTTCCTTATTGATTATTGATGATCCTTTAAGGTCTATAAAGAAGTCGCAAAAGGCTTGGTGAATGCGAAACGAGATTACTACGACCGCTTGAGTAATAACCATGCATGCTGCTCTAACAAATCTCATCCTAATTTTGCAGTTAGCTTCAACAAAAATGTGCTCATTGATTACGAAAAGACTTGCCTATCACAGTACGCCACTGAAAATCAACCACATCATATCTTTAGCGCGGAATCGAACACGCACTTGCATTCTGATCTTATGACAATTGTAAGACACAATTTGGGAAATGATTTGCCAAACTACTCGTGTTGTAGAGAGACAACTCCATAAAAGAGAGCTTCGATGCGTTTTCTAATCTCTTAAGACATGAAGCCAAGGAGATAGAAGTAATGAAGTCATAGAGCAATGGAATCTAAATTAGTTTATTAGGCATTCTTAGAGGCTCTAGAGTCACGTCAAAAATATATGCACGCAAGAGCCAAGCTTCAGTCAAAAGTGAAGTCTGACACAGAAGAGCTTCAAAAGATTTTGGCAGGAAAAAGCACTTTGAAAACTGTTTTTTCTTCAAAGTCTAAAGACCATCATGCATCAGAGAATGAGAAACATATTGCTCAGGTAGTCTGTTTCTAAGCTGGGTCTAATCTAAGGAAATATAGAATAATAAAAACATTGAAAATGTCACTCTCCTTTATGATATGATGACTCTGATCATCGGCTACACCGAAATCGACCAATTTAAGGTTTGAGCATCTCTTTCACAATAACTCTCATCTATGGTAACCTGCTAGACCGACAAAATCAACAACTATATCAGGATCACAAAGCTAATGGCTCAGCAAGAATACCAGCTCAATTCAGAGGTAATTTATTCAATAAAGAATCCCAATCTGATATTTGCATTTGTAGACGGCCTCATACTGGGGTAATGTCCTCAAGACAGACCTCCTAAAAGGGGATGATGCCAAAACTCAAGAGATTTCCACTACGAAACACGATCAACCCTAAAATATCCAACTTTTTACAAGTTTAGAAGTCTAACTAGGATTATTTGATAACGAAATTAATATTAGTAGTATCCAGTCCAAATAGTAAACAATAATAGACTCAAAAACTCCAGAAATCAAAAAGATTTGCTTGAAAAAAAAAACGGGAAAAAGAATAAAAATGAGTTATTTTATTTTCTGAAGGCTCTCTTTATAAATCTGTCTTCGTCTTTCAAAGAGTTCCAAATTCCTAGAGTTTATATCGTCTGCATTATCTAACCCATTCTTTGAATCAGCATACTCATTCTCAGAGGAGTATCTGTAAAGTTTTTTCGGTTCAGGCAACGGAATCTGCTTTGCAAACTCAAGTGCTTTTTTTCTTAGTTCTCCAGGCTTCGAGATTGATCTTTCAGCTGATTTAGATTTCTCTTGGGACCTTTGACTCACAGCTGGGAGCCTTTCCATATTATTCACGTTTGCATTGAGTCCAAAGTTTTTCATTCTATTGAGAACTTCGAATTTCTTTTGCCATTCCTCTCCACCAGTGTTTTTTCCTAGCCCACCAAACCTGCGCTTGACTCCCGAGTTTTCTTGGAAGGTTTTGTATTCTTTTAAAGTGTAAGGACGAAATTCTATAGAACGTGATGGTTGAGGTGTCAAATATCTCTGTTGTTGGCCATTTTTTCTATCAGTTTGAGGGGTTGCATCATGGAAAACGACTTTGTTATTATTTCCTCTTGGAGAAGGCTGACGTCTGTTTGAATAATGCTTCATTGGCGATGGAAGATTTTTTCTTTGTTGCTCATCTAACTGACTAAACCTCGGATCCTCCTAGAGTAACAGTTGAATGAATAATTAGCAATTGCTACAAAAGAAAAGTTACATTGTATCTGCCTTGAGAGGGTGGGACGGCATATTGCTCTAGAATTGAGGTTGGTTCAATGAACTGTTTGGGGTCAACATTAAAGTTCTTAACATAAAATTCTTGATGTTTCGGCGATATATCGTTAAGATATTCGTCACCTACGCATAATAGATGGCTTCCGCGATCAAAAGGCTTGGGTATTTCAACATGCAATTGGTGGTGATCATGAATCGATTCATCAGCAGGCTTCGGTCGTCTCGTCCGTGTTTTCGTATGAGATAATTCAATGGAATCTTTCATTCTTTTGATTTCTGCTCTTTCCTCTGCTCGCTGCTTTGTGTAAAATTTCGGAGAAACGGGCTTTGTAGGTTTAAACTCTATTTCTTGGGAGATGTTATGTTTTATGCTGTGAAGTTTCTCTTGGTAAATCTGCTGGTACCCTTTCCCATGATAGTTGGAATCACTAAACGACGCATTATTTGAAGGCATCTCTCCCATACTATGATGTCTTCGCATTTGCGCATTCTGATGCTGTTCCGTGCCTCCAAACTCGTTGTGATAGTCTCTACTTTTTGGAGGCTGATTCATCATCTCTTGACCATATTCTTGCTGATTCTCGTCATAATTATTATTAGATGAAGGATCTTGTGATTCATGGTCAGGAGGTATGTCCCTCGCGTTGACTCCATGCTCAAAAATTCCTTGTTGCTGAGGCTCAAATTGATTCTCATGCCGATAATTTTGAGTATAATTTCCATTCTGCGACTGTGGCTGCTGCTGTGGGAAGTGTTGTTGCTGTTGGTGCTGTGGATAATTGGGTTGCTTAAATTGTTGTAGCTGTTCTTGATAAAATTGATTGGCATGGCTGGCATGATTAGATTGAAGAAGATTAGCATGCTTGCCTCCATTATAATTGTTCAAAAATTCTTTCGCTGTGAGGAGCTTTTCAGGTTGCTTTTGGGGAACCTTTCTCGCCCCATAAAGAGCATCCATTGACATCTGCCTTGGGATTTGTGGATTTTTTGAGGGTTGGACTCCGATGCCAGGGCCTTGCATAGAGCTAGGCTGATTTAAATCTTGATGGCTCGATTGCTGTGGATTTCTGAGTGACTGTCTGTGATATGGAAGTGATCCTTCTGGCTGCTGTCGTTTTTGCTGAGGATATATGTAGTTTTGAACACCTAGATCCTCTGCCCATAGTTCATTTGCTTCATCTTCCTCTTGCTGTTGAGGCGCCGCTTCGAGTCCGAGTTGTTGATTGATTGCTTTGCGTGTAAAGGCAGCTGAAAAGATTAAGATGAGTCATTTATGATGAAATAGGGGAAGATAATACCGTCGTCTGGAGGAGATGATCGTTTTATGTGGTTAACAGCTAGGTTTGTTTGCTCAAGTATTGATTTATGAAGTCCATCCCGTGTCACGTAAACTGCTCGATTTTTAAATCTTTCTTCGAAGTTCATTATGGATGCATAACAAGATGTTTCTTTTTATATTTTATTAATCTATTGAGCCTATTCAATAGTGAGTGTTTTATATAACTTCTCAATAAGTCCCTTATTCAACTTATTTCCAAAAATGTTTCACGTTCGATACAGCGACTGGGCGAGAAAGCTGCGTCCTGTTCCTTAGGCTAGTGTAGTAAGAAAGTACTGAACTTTGAATTTGCGTCAAAACTAAAATAAAGGCTTATATGCTTAACACTTTCCATTCAATCATTGATTTGTTAATCATGATGATACGCTCTCTCATTATCATAGATATGCCATGGTAAATTCGATCTTTCTCACTTGCTTACTTGCACTTACCCAAGTGCAGCTTTAATTTTTTTTTCCCAGCATGTTTCTTTTTTTTTTGGAGGAGGAGGACGAGGGTTGCAGAAATAGATAATGAAAGTAGAAGTACTGAACCATTCTAGTTTTATAACGAACCCAGCGAAACTGAGTCGAGTGTTGTGAAATGGTATTCAATAGCTTGTTATACAAAACAGAAGCTTTTCTTCACATAAAGACCAGATCAAAGCGAAAATGAAGTAAATTTACTTTATATTAGTAGTTGTTGTGGGTATTACACACTGGTTAGCTAAGCAATGCAATAATTAAAAATTTTGTTAGAATGATATGTTGATCTTAATAATCCCTCCTTTCCTGCAGGTATGATTAGCGTTTATTAGTTTAGGGGATTGCGAATTTTACATGTGATAATAAATTTTATACTTAGAATCGTTGCTTTAATTGGTTAATTTTCTTCTTTATTATTTGATATAATCCGATTCTTGAGTCCAATAGTTAGCTTCAGAGTTAAGA
>ENA-UOTX01000649-UOTX01000649.1-compost-metagenome-genome-assembly--contig:-NODE-649-length-34312-cov-19.436746_pt1 | contig 34312 bp, 25 predicted proteins | sample MGYA00238143_ERZ746982 | MGnify/ENA primary metagenome ERZ746982 (study PRJEB28758, sample SAMN06268862) | compost metagenome | isolation source: single cell | place: USA: California, Emeryville, Joint... | reverse complement strand
CCAGCTGATATTATCACCCAACTTGTTTGCCCATCTCTTGAATATGCGGCACATATCGCTGAAATGAGGTAGGCTTCTGTGAGAGTGAAGAAAAAGAGAAGGAAATAATTCCAAGGGACCTTTCGAGCGAGCTTCTTGCAGAAAAATATCAAGATAAGCAAGAACGCAGTCACTCCCAAAGATGTCCAGAATAGCCATAAGTTAGTGGATTGGAAATAACCGAATCCTCCTTCATGTGTTGTCAGAATAGAGAGAATGCAAACTCCTGTTGTGATCAACAGCTGAATTGCTAAGAGAATGTAAACTTTTCGGATAAATCCCACTCGAGAAGTGAACGAAGCATCTACGAGTCTGGAACTCTTGAAAGTTGGTCTGACTGGAAGAATAGGATTATGTGAGAATATTACTGGATATACTGCGTTCCTATTAGCATTTACTTCGATATTAACGACTTGATTTGGACTCTGCAAGTTTTCTGTGGGTACAATTGCTTGTTGATTGTAATTGTATCCAGTCTGTTGAACGAATCTATATATAGTCTGTCGCTTAACATCATCTGCAGTAAGTTGGTATCGCTGAGGAATGACGATTGCGTTCATATTTTGAGATTATTATTTATTATGTTGAAAATATTGGGTTATGAGTGCCTTATAAATTGCGAGATTGAGCTTCTATTTCAGGAGTCATCCAATGAACCAATTAATTTCGTCAATTCATCAGAAAAGATAAAATTAGCCTACTGATATAATTTCTGTTTAGAGGCGAGAGAACCAGCAGGGTTATGGCCTATGGTCTCAGTTTTGTGTCCAGAGAGATACTCTGGCAAATTAGACCTTTGTTCTTTGAGGGTAGAATTCATTTTTCCTGTTTCAATTCTGAATATACAAGCATTATTATGACTATTGAATTAATGGTGAAAGTGATGACAAGGAGTTATTATCGATAGAGAATGATCGAGCGACTATTTTCTGTGAGGTGTTGATGCTCCAATTTCGAAAAAGTCGAGCAGAATAGATGAGGATTTTTCAAAGATACATTTGATTTTTCATCAGAAATCAAACTGACACTTGAGTGAATGGATATTTGCAAGATTTACTGGAATTTTCTCAGATCAGAAATTCGCCCATTCATGTTATTAATAATGATCCAATAACTGCTTGCTCTTTCATGCCTTGAACCGACACTCCCATGCCTCTTAAAGCATGCTAATCAATGGTAATGGGAAGAACTGATTTCGAAGTTAATCCCACTTTTTGAGTCTTTGGAAAAATAGTCTAAATTACATAGTTATAGACCGAGTCTGGGTTGTGAGGAAGCTTGTTTCTCTTGGATTGGTATATTAGATTGGTCTAGTATAAGAGATCTTCTTTTTTGAAAAGGTTTAACAGCGAAACTGCAGGATTTTACTTTTTTTCAATTAGCTCTGACCTATCTCTGTCTCCTCAAACTCAGAGAGTATTATGGAGAACAATCTAATATATCAGTTCTCTAACCACTTGGTAGGTTTCTTTATTACTTTTAAGAGACTAAAACGAAAATCGGGTATAAAATATCTGTATGTTTTTCCAATTTTCCCTCGAAATGCAATGAAGTGGAATACTTTATGAACAAAAATCGAGAAGGATTCAAAATATTGTAGGTGAATTTTCCAGGACAGCAGTTAGTTCGGATAGATAACTGAACAATTGAGAACATAACTAATTTCTAATAAGTGAGGATTCTCTCTTACACGACAGATTCGCCCATGATGTTGACTTCTCATTATTTTGTCGCCTTGAGGATCCAGAAACGAAATCAGAAGACTCATGACGAAGAATTAGTCCTCAAATATCATAACACTTCACAGAAAAACATTGCGCCAACTAAAAAAATGAAAACGAGTGAATTATTTAATGAGGATTTGCTTACCGCCAGTAAAGAAACACAGCTGAGGATCGACTTGGAGAATAATTGACAACAGTCGTTGCAGGAAATGTTAATTTCATGATTCTTATACAACGAAGCTTGATCCTGAAGAAAATAGTTTATTTACGAATTTATTGTAATTGTTGGATCATGGCGCTGTCTATACAATGATATAGAGATGTGGTATCTCGTTTTTTCATATGTATATACAGTGGATTTCATCAACAAAAGAAAAGGATTTGCTACTAAATTTTCGAATGTGCCAATTTTTCAAAATTTCAAAATTAAATTTCTTGAATAAATAGATAGTTTTTGTTTTTTGAACTCAAAGAGCAGAGCTTTAAGCGTATTACTCGATTTATTTAAATTTTAATGTATAATTATTATTCAAATCGGAAAAATGATGACTTCGAAATCGGAAAGAGCCCTAGCTGAGGAAAAGAAGGAGTTAGAAGAGTGGCTAAAGTGCACGCAGAATATTGCACTGATTCATGAGTTTGTTATCAGGATAAGGGAATCTCGAAACGAAACAAAAGCCGATGAAGAAGATGAAAAGAAAAAAAGTAATCTCCACCGAAATGCACAGCAGGTCGCACCACAATCTACCAAACGACCTGATCGAGTTAACCAAATTAAAGAAGGATTAATGGAATCGGGTTTCGACATGAAGGTTGCAACGATCACAAGATGCACACAAAAATTCAAAAGCTACAAAAGAAAGAATAAAGTTGGCAAATTACCATAAATCCTCTATGTATGAAAGAGAGCCTTTGTGTTTATTTAAACTTCTCAATATTAATCATTCGTATGACTTTAAATATGGACTTTTCCGTTTTGAAGATCCATTATTATTACCTTCAAATTCTTTTTGGGTGTTTTCCAACAAAATAATCTATCGCAGATTCTATATCATGTTTGAACAACAAAACCCACACTGAAAAAACTCAGGAAAGAAACTTAATGATCTATAAAACTTTAATACTAACCAAAAAACTTTTGTTCAAGAAATACTTATTTGCAGATGCTCTAGTAAAAAACAAGATCTCAGAAATAATTAAGTGATAAGAGATTGGAAGGTCTTTATTTTAGCTGTGAGAAATTCAAAGTAGCTATTGAATGCGACGATAATTTTCATTCATCAAAAAAAAATTATCTTGAAATTGAGGAGTTAATTCGAAATAATTTATACTTTCGATTTTTAAAGAGAGATGTCCTCATACGATTTGGCTACCCCCAAAGAATGCGGACAACATTTCATTGAAGACAAGGTAATGAAGCTACGAATTTTATTAAAAGCTCTCGACCAAACTGAGGGACTCATTTCAGTTATTTTCTACTGATATACTGCAAAAAGTCCTCATTTTAAAGCTCATTTGGAAGCTTTCACCAACGATTCTGTTGACAATAAGAATTTCTTCGCCTCCAACATTAACGGAAATTAATTATTTATATTTTTGATAGGATATTCAAGTAGCTAAACTCAAAAATCAAGTTGAAGGTTTTCACGAAGACTTATTAAAAAGAGCAAGTTGTAGTATTCTATATAAAAGAGCTAATAACTTTGAAAGATGGTCTATTCTTCATTACAACAATCGCTATTTATTTGTGCTGAATGCACGAGCATTACGCGACATATATATAAATTTATAACCTCTATCAAACAACTAAATTAATTTGAATTAGATTTTCTCAGGAAGTAATGCGTATTTGCCTTGGAGAAAGAGAATTGAGTCGTCATCATCACCACCAGCTAAATCTCTTTGCAGCAAGCATCTCCTCCAGGAAACTTAGTTAATTGCTTTCTGAAGCATAGCAAACCCTACCGAACCTAATCCCACCAGAATTTTGCTGACTAACTCATATGAAATCTCAATTCCCAAAAATTGTATCTGCAGATTCAATGCATCAAATTCAAGGTTCTTGATTCCGTCTTCATTAACCGCTATCAAATGTGCGATATATTTCTTCACCGCAACCATCCCCAGTGCTGATTTCAAATTTACCCCAGCTTTTTCCGCAAGACGATTTATTTCCATCACGCCTTTCATATACACAGGGCTCTTTGTTTGAGGCGTTCTAGAGTCCCTTGGAAAGTAAATCTCACTAAATTCGAGGAGATCCGACAGAGTAGATCCAAACTTCATCAGCATCGTTTTGTGATCTTGAAATTTCTGGTTAATGGATGATCCCACAATGAGAACATTTAGTAATAAGAGTCCCATGACTCCAATCTCGAACAAGAAGGCAGTAATCAACGGAATGTTATTGAATTTGTTTGAAATCTCAATTCCGAAGTACTGAAGCCCGAGAATCGTTCCCAACGCGATGTAATAAATAAGAAAACCCGAGATATTCCAATTGATGCGTAGATAATATTTACGGCCGTAGTCCATGAATAATTTCCGGATGATAATCCAGGACTTCAAGCTGAATGGATCGAATGTATTTATCATGGGAAACTCCTTTGTTGAATCTTTCTTATCCGGAGTCTCCTCTGACTCGTTGTTGTTCTCTAGGAGCAAGGATAATTGATTAATGAGATAGGATTTCTTCTTTAGGTCAGACAGTCCTACAATCACAAAACTGAGGTTAGCGCCCCAGAAATACGTGTTTAATAGAATGCTCATCACTGTTACGTATGCTTGTGCTTTGGAGTCACCAAAAGGCTGCTTGTAGACTACTGAGCGATAGAGCAAAGGAATTATCGCACGAAAAAACCCTATGAACAATGCCAAGGGAATCACTTGTCGAATCGCTTGCTTTTTCGAGTTCACAATCAAATTCCAAGCTACTGAGATTCCAGAGACAAAAGATGTGTTCTTCGACCAGACCTCTTGGAGTAGCGTGCGAAAGAATACGTTTTCATAGCGATTTGCTGGGTCAACAGGCTCTTCTTTCAGGTTCTTACTTCTCGTCAAATTGATAGCAGTCGGATCCTTCACTTCGTCAAGTGCTAACTCAGCTGCTTCTTTAATAATTTCAACCAACGTCAGCGGTTTAAACAGCTTTGTTTTCTTAAGAGTCTCGATTTGAGGAGCCGCAGATGAATTTTCGAAGAATCTGCAGAAAAATAGTTCTGTATCGACAGTCCCTCTTTTCAATGCAGCATAGAGCTCTTGTTTCAAGAGTTGATCGTCTTGTTTGGTCCACCTCATTAGCATATAGTCCTCGGAAAGTTCGTCAAACGTCAGTGTTTTGCTCTTTAAGAGCTTGATTCTGACTGTATGCGTTGACCCGTATTTAGACGCTATCGTACACATTCGCTGAAACACCGCAATGATCACCAAAACGATCTCGACGTAGTCAATGACGCCTTGTTCTGTTAAAAACCAGACTAAAATGCAAGACATTATCATGGAGTATTGGATCGTTTGATTTATCATCATAGTATTAATTCCAAAAAAGCCCATATTCTTTGTAAGTTTGATGCCAGCGGTTGGAAAGAGGATAATAAATGAAAGAGGTCCGAAGCAAAAGAAGAAACATAGATGATAGAATAGAAACTCGAGGAATCGTTTAACGCTGAAAGTGATATCATATTCTTTCCCTCGAAAGAGCTCGTCGTCGTTTTGAGCGGGTTCGTTGTCAGGCACGAAGTGGGCAAATGAATCGACTATTTTGCCAGCTATTTCAGGCGTATTAGAGCCGATATTCTGACCTGTCGAGTCGTCGAGTTTCTGTGGGCTGGGCAGGCTAGGTGAATCCACGTTTTTCTCTTCACGTTCTCGTTGAATGCTGGGAATTCGTTTCACAAGTTGGTTTTCAGAGACGTTCGTTTGAGTTGAATGTGGGTAAGGACTCACTTGATCAAGATTTTGTATGTCGAGATCTTGATTCACAGGACGAAAGCTTACGTTCCAGGGAGGATCATTTTCTACGACTAAATTTTGAGAGGTGTTTAGAGAGTCTAGAATGTTGATTCGTGGAACATTTGTTTGGGCTGCTCGCTGATTAGAAAATGACATTCTGAAGCTTGAGTTTTTAATACAAGAAAAAATTTTTGTTACACTGAGTGAGATAGTTTTATTGATTCATTTAATTTCGAAAAACAACCTTGAATGTCTTTCTACTGAGAAAAATTGTTCGGAGCTAAGTAGGGCACTGTCAGGAATTAAGGATAGGTCCGATGAGTTACTCAGGCCGAACCGCTGTGTTTGCAATAACTCTGTTATTGTCACCTTCTAAAATGCAATTTCGAAATGTAGTAAGAAATGAAAGAGAGGGGGAAAAAGGGAAAAAAATTTTTTGTGTGAGCAATACATGAGACATTGATAAATGAAGCATCAAGGATAAGAAGAAATTTTACAATCATATTAGGGATTGAGACTCGAAGTAAGAGTTTTGCATCAGAAATACAAAGTCATGTTGTCCATTTAGATGCTAGAGCTAATTCACAACAATTATCGTCTTCAGTCATTGAATCGAGGCTTTGTAAGGAGGGCTATATCTACATTGAATAATTACACTAAATCTCAAAAAATTGCTGATAAACACACGGTATTATTATTGATAGCTGAGACTGATAAATACTCATTTCAACACTGTTGCTCCTCGGACTGATCGGTATTAGAAGAAAAGTGTTTCGATCTACAATACATAATACAGATATTCTCTGGAAGTCTAAGCGTGATATCAAATATTATTTTATCTGCACACTAAATTAAAAGGGATTTAATCGCTAAAATTTGAACTGATGCTAAGATATTTGTAAATATGAGCGTGATTAAATTCATCACAGCAGATGCTACACATATTTGAACTGCATTTGAATTCAATTGATGATCTCGCCTGTTAAAATAAAACAAGGATGTCTACAAACATAGAGCAGTATTCTCCATTTACTGCTTGCTCTTGGTGCATAAGTAAAATACGCACTCTCTTCCTACTTAATCTTTCAAGAGAGACCTGCAATTTCCGTAATCGAAGATTGTCAGTGCATTCTCTGTGAGTCATGCTCACTAATATTGAGTAAAGACGATATACTAGAAAACAGCCTTTACCTTAACGTCGGATAGTGAATAAATGCGAAAAACTCAAGCAGAAAGGCAGAATAAACGTAAAATTCCCTTGTAAATGCAAGGCACGATGCACTTTCTCTATCTCAGAGATCACAGTAATAACAACAAACTTATTGCTATGATATTAAATGCTCTTCAGAATATTAGATTTCGACATTTACTACAGGAAGAACTTCCAAAGGCCGATCCAAAAAGGCTGATAGAGGCTCTCAAGGTAAGTGGGACATTGATTTAACGGGTGATATTGGTGATTTTCATGTAGTTTAGGAACAAGCAAGTCAAGTTTATTGAAGAATATGCGAAAGGATTGCAAACTAAGCAACAGAGCGCTATCACATCCTCTTTAACAATGGTAACTGAGGTCAAAGTCGCGGAGGTTAAGGCAGCTAATGCTAAAGTAACCGAGACCAAAATTCCTGTCGAAGAGAGGAAATTGGAAGAACCCAAACACGAGGTTAGTAAGACGTTACTAAAACCTCAGGAGAGCGAGAAAGGTCGAGCTTTAAGCAATAGGGCGGTGCTGAGATCGATAAAATTGGAATCTCAAAAGTTTAAAGAGCAGATTGGCGAGAGTAGTAGTACCTTCCGAGATCTGCTTTATTACTCGTTGAAATTACAACAAAATGGTGACCAACCAGTTTTACCGCTCGTAAAACTGGGGTTGTCTTCGAAACCAGCTTCAGAGGAGAACGTTAATGACTCCAAACTACCAGAGGCTCAAAGAATTGCCATACATCAGAATAAACAAGAGGAGAGAGGGAAGATGGCCGAAAAAGATGACTGCTTAACTATGAAAAATAATTTATTGAACCCCATAGAAGTATGATTTTGTGCTCAGCTCCGATGGATAAACTAATACATTACCGCTATCCACTTAGGTCCAACCTCTAAGGCTAACCCAAGAAATCAATTATAGCCAACCTTTGCGATTCTCTCAATTCATAGATCTCAACCTACCTATCAAGAAATCACAAGCAGCAGAAGCACCAAAACATGATGAAATTCCAAAAGAAAAGCTCAAGGGCACTACTACTCAGATCACTAATCTTATTCAACAGCCCAGTGGAGAGCTCATTCTCAATGGCTCTTCCTTAGAAACGTTTCCTCAACTTTCTAAGCTGCCGATTCAAATGGTTAGGTTAAAAACGAGTGATCAAATTAACGCCCGGCTTGGGACTAAACCAATCACAACATATAGCCAAAGTTTATTTCAGATTGAGAGAGCATCGAAAAATCGTGACCCAGAACGCAGGTCTCATCGTGCAATTGTGCTTTCACAGGGTGCATTCCCATACCCAATAGACCTACATAATGAAAATTCTGAGGGTGATTACTATAGAAAGCCTTTACAGCACTTCTCACAACAGATTCAGGTAGAGCAGACTATTCCTGCCACCTTATCGAGCCAATGTTCTCTCACTAATTCGTGTTTTGGGATTCCAGCTCAGTAAAACATTATTCTTTTTCTCTCTTATCAATCTGTCAGTGTACAGCAAAATCGGATCGAACAGAAGCAAGTTGGTCTTAAAAAAAGTAATTACGTCAATACACAAACAATACAGAAAATCCTCTCTTTTTTGTTAGAACTGATAACGAGTCCAATACGTGAGATCATTAGTCAGGAAGAAATCGAAGTAAAAGCACTTCAAGCAAATAATTTAAAAGCTGTGAGTATTAAAAAGCAAATTCGCAAGGAAAAAGGTAAAGAGTCTCGCCATCTGATATACGATTTGATCATTTCCTTTTTTAGAAAGTGACGATTATTGGGGCTTTAAAAGGAAAGCGAAAAGGACTTTTGAAGATAGTCTATATGAGAAAATCGATATAGTTGCGAACCGAACAGAGCAATCACCTGAGACTGGAATGAGGACTCTAGGCCAACGGAAAATTGATTTCAGACAGAGAAATTTGCTGCAATACGCTAAAAACTATACTCATTCATTTAATTTTTCCTTCAAACCTAAATAGCTTATATCAATTAACTATCTGCTTTTATTGTTAATTTATTACTACATAAAGAGCTTAAGTCGTTAATATTTTATTCAAACCAACTCAAAAATGCTTCCTTCCGTTCCGTCTGTGAGCTGATTCCATTAATTTTGATTGCACGTAGATGCTGTTGATAAATAAAATAAATCAAAAATGGGATTTTGGACTATCAACATCCTTAAACGCGATTAAGGAGGCTAGATTAAAATATAAATAACTGGACATTTTAAGCGATGGAGACTTCATACAACGATTCAGTAAATGAACCCCTTGCAGTGAATACCAAGCCTCGGATGAAGACAATGCGGGACAGACCCGTCCGATGGCTGATCCTTATCCTTACTTGCTTTTTTGTAATCTCTCGATATTACAATTTCGACGTACCACAAGGAATCCAAAAGGCACTCCAAGAGGACCTTAACCTATCTTCACTCCAATACAATCTCCTCTACACTGTTTATTCTGTTCCAAACATCGTCTGGCCTCTATTTGCTGGAGCTGCAATAGACAAAATCGGATGCAGACTCTCAGTTTTGATATTCGGCTCTTTCGTGCTCTTAGGCCAATCGCTGTTCGCCGTAGGCTGCTTTATTGGCAATTTCCCTCTGCTTTTGGCTGGAAGAGTGGTGCTTGGAATCGGCGGTGAAGCCATTGTCACCATCAAGATCCCAATTATCGCCCGTTGGTTCCGTCCACATCAGCAAGGACTTGCCACAGGTACTGTGTTCGCGGCGTGTCGATTGGGATCCATCATTCAAGGGTCTCTTACCCCATTACTTCTCGAGAAAAGTGGAAGTATAGGCTGGGCTGGCGCTGCCGGCGCTATTTTATCCGCGATATCTCTGACCAGTGGATTAATCTGGATCGTGATCGACAAGAGAGCTGAGCAAGAAGACATTAGAAATGGTCTGCCGAGAGAAAGCGAGATTAATCTCGCTTCTTTGAGAGATTCTGGCGCTGCGAATATCGAGCCTTCTAAGCTCAAATCTATCTCGCTGCTGCTTGTGGTAATGGCGCTAAATGCTGGGCTTATCTGCGGTACAGTCTACACGTTCCTCGGAAACGGGAACAAGTACCTCCAAGAGCGAGCAGGGCTCTCTCCTGAATCTGCGGGGCAGTATATCAGTATTTTGTATATAGTTTCGATGTTCTTTTCGCTTGGCATTGGAAAGTTAGTCGATATTGTCGGAATGAGGGCACATGGTGTGACCCTCGCGAGTCTTATCACTCTCCTCTCATTTATTACGTTCCTCGTGCTGCCTGATTGTGATGGATGCTGGAGTTATCTCTACCCGATGATAGCCTTAGGTGTTGTAATTGGTATGTGGTCAAGTTGCCTGTTCCCTGCGGTCGCGCTGGTGTCAAAACCGCAGCTAATTGGAACGTCAATGGGGTTTGTAAACATCGTTATTAATATTTTCCAAGCAGGATATCCTCTACTATCAGGATCTGTGCAAAGCAGCGAGCAAGACCGTGAAAAAGGATACTATTGGCCCGTTATTGTCTATGCTGTGGGAGCTTTAGGAGCTGTTATCGCAGGACTCCTAATGACAATTTTTGACAAGAAAAAGCTGCTTAATACCAAAAAAATAGCAAAGAAGCTGCCTAGTATTAAGATTACCAGCGATTATAAATTTGACCCTAATTCTCCTTCGCAATAAATACCTATCTCTTCCATTTACAAGTTTCTTCACCTCTATCCCTCATTTAAAACAAAATCAACCTAAAACCGGAATTTTCCCTTTTTCTTCTCAAGTTAATGAGAACACAATCATTTTTTCGATCTCATAGAGATTGAACCTCTTAGTTCATTAATTATGCTTTTTGGATTTTCGAAATGTTCTTTTGGGAGGATTGATAACAAATGTTAAAAGAAGAGATCATAAGATCTATGAGAAGATTCCTTCTATCACCACCCTCTGCAATCAATAATCTCCTTTCTCTGACGCTAATTAATTGTTCGTCATCATTTGAGGAAATGCTATTTTTCTCAAACTCCATAGAGCTTGAATGTAGATTAAGCATAACCCATTTTAATAAAGTAAGCAACCACCCTGTTATATAACAATTAAGCTGCCATGCACAACTCGAAATAGCCATTGAAATTTCGCTTACGTTGAACCAAAAAAACAAGAATTGCCTTACTCGTTATATTTCTTTCCCTTACCCGGCAAGCCCGAAAGCGATTTTTGTTGAATTGTAATACTCGGACTCTGCATTTGCCTCAATGGAATAAGCGCTAAAGGTTTCTTCTGCTCTTGATCTTTCTGATTGATTTTCGCAAAATCTATCGCATTGCCAGACGTTGGTATGCCTGAAGCCATGGGCTTTGGCCCAAGTTTCATCCAGGGTCGGACCGTCGCACCATATCGCTTGAGCCTCGATTTATTCAACTGAATTGGTTGTGATCCCTTCCTCTCAATCACCTGAGCAATCAATTCTTGTGGTGAAGGAAGTTGAGGCAATTTCTCCTGGAAAACCACATACGAATGTTCTTTATTTACAGAGGTCGCTCCAGAGACCACGTCCATTAGCTGCGCCATCACTTTTTGATTTCGTTTCATAATTCTCTTTGGAAAGCTATTAGAATGGTCCTCAGGGTCAAGGGAAGAATTTAATAACATTCGATTGGTTTCACTGATTTTCTTGAGGCTTCTCACATCGGTTACAGGGTCGAAGGTCTTATTCGGCCTAAAAGACGTGTCCAAAATACTCTTTTCTGTACTGATGCGGGTTTGATGGGAAAGTCTTGGTATTTCTTTTTGTGTCACAGCAGTTTTCTCGGTTTGCTCTGGGCTTTGCACTATGAGATTGATGGAATACGAACTTTTAAGGGAGAATTTAGGAGATTGAATCTTCGAAGAAACAGGTTTCTCGAGGATTTTGGGTTGAGGTACTTTAGCTTTTAAATTATCAGAACGGATGAGCCTAACCGTGCTCTTTCGTAAAATATTCTGAGGGAGAAGAGAGCTGGCGGTGGCAATCGGAGGAGATTTGTTAGTAAAAACTGGAGAAGCAATTTGATGATTAATGGGTTTATATTCGCTGTTTGATGGCTTTTTAGGAAATACAGTAGCCTTTTCTTGGACTTGCCAAGGACTCAAGCCGTCAGTACCAAGATCAGTTTTAAAGTGTGCGACATGCATTTCTTCATCTGATTCGGAGTCCGGTTCCCTCATTGGATAAATATATTAAAAAAAATTAACTTCGTTGTATGCTTACACAGAAAAGAATTAGATCAAAGGGTCAAAATTCAATTCTAACTCAAAATTATATAGAGCCATGAAATTCAATAACTTTGTGAAATAACAAAAAAAGAAAATGGAAAATATTTTTCAAAAGAAACTTGCTATTTCTTCGCCCGAGCGATTCAAAATTCTCGAGGACACAAGAGGACGTCTAATTCGACTCTGCTTATTTTTATTTTGTTTTTAACGGCAACAATCGAATTGATAATGATTTTTCTTTTCTCAGGTTGGTAACTAAATTAACAGAAAATTGAGGAACATCAAATAATTATAGAATGCGTTCTGTGAGATTCAGGATTCCAAAAATTTAGTGCTTTTCGCATTTGGTAATCAATCTTCAAAAGGAACTGTTTGTAAGAAGTTACTTAACTGCGAGAAGAACGTTTGTTGAAGAAGCTAGTTATTTTTGGACTCTGTGTACGATTCACATCATAAGAATTTCTGTAATCTCTAAACGCAAATAAGTTGTTTTATTGCAGAAACACAAAGTTCTTAATATTAGTGCCAATTGGCTCATCATTGCGGAACCTTAAATCTAAATGCTCGGTCCAATCAGTTCCATAATCTCATCTTTATTTGGTGATGAATCCTTAATCTCATTTTCAGCATCTGAAACCTCTTCTGACTTCACTGTCGGACAATAGAGCTGAGCGATCTCATGTGGGTTCAAATCCTTGGTTTCCTTCACCTTCCACACAATTACTACCAATGACAACAAGCAATAAATCCCGAAGCACATAAACGCTGATGGCATACCAACAGCTTCAGAGAAAGGTTGGAAAAACTGCGCGACTGCGAACGCGCCGATCCAGTTCAACAGAATCGCCACTCCGACTCCAATATCCGGAAGGATCTCAGCAACGAATATCCAAAGGACAGGCCCATAGCTCAAACCAAACGCTATAATATATAGCATAATAAAGTATTTTATTGCTGTGTACTGCTCGGAGTATCCGAGTATTCCGATAGAAATTAAACATGATGCAATCGCAATGTCTCCCCAAATAAGGATGGTCTTTCTTCCAAATCTCTTGATTACTTGGCCAGAGACTATCGTGGCGAGCAAGTTAAACACGCCAAAGAGCGTTGTAAGCAATACAGCACTGCTTCCTCCATCACCACTGTCGCTTTGTTGGAAAATTTGTGTTGAATAGAATATCAAGGCGTTGACGCCTGTGAATTGCTGTAATAGAGAGACAAAGCATGCGATGAGGAATCTGCTTCGATATTGGGGTCGGAGAAGTGAGCTGTATTTCATTGGACCTTGGCGAATCTCTCCTTCGGATGCTTTTTTCAGAGTGTCGTATTCTTCCATAATGGTTGAGCCTGTATAGAAATGAGCTAAAGCTTTTTTGGCATCCTCATCGCGTTTCACGGAGAGAAGATAGCTGGGAGTCTCAAAATTCACTATATTGAATAGAACAAACAGCCGGATCAACGAAATCACGATTGGAAAACCGAGTATAAGTCTCCAAGAAGATGTTTCCTCCACCTGAACCTCAGCACTAACGGTTGGTAGCAAAAACCCGAAAGCGTAAGCTACTAAACTGCCAATACAGCATTGCAATTGAATGAATGATCCAGCAACTCCTTTGATTTCTCGAGGAGCGATCTCTTGAACGTAAAGCGGGACCAGTGACGAGTGTAGACCGACTGATAGACCGGCTACGAGTCGGCCAAGTATCATAATAGGCACATTGGCGAAAAGAGTCATCAGAACAGCCACAATTGAAATTAAATCAGTGAGGATCATCGATCTTCTTCTGCCAAGACTCTTTGCGATGTTTCCTCCCAGAAAAGCACCCATTCCGGCTCCAATCGTGGCAACTGAGTTTAGAAAACTCGTGTTTTGAGTGGCAGTTGCGGTGTCCCAGTTGAAAACAACGAAAGTTAAGTATCCTTGGAGAATATTTATAACTGAGAGCATGTATCCCATTAGAAACATGCCCAGCGTGGCATTTACCACAGCAACCCAAGCAAGACCTCTGTTGATACCTCTTTTCTGAGAATTTCCGGGCTCAAATTTCATTTTTTCCTGAAAGAATGTTTATTGACTTATCGTTTTCGATTGAATCTTTTATTATATTCGTCGAGTAACATTTTAAAAGCCAATTCGCTAAATTCAAAATGTAATGAATTATCAAGCGTCTGCAATTTATTATTTCAAATTCTCACTGTTTTTGATAGATTCAGAGCAGATATAAAGAATTTGAAGCTCAAAAGCTGACGGATTTACATATCAATATTCTATCATAACATCTATAGCCAAGGCACATAAACTACATTGCTTTGAAGTTCTAAAAGGGGTTAATTTGAGTGTATGAATGAATTAGTGGTTACTTGCTGGGAGTTTGTAATTTTTGCTTCTGATTTCTGAGCTCTGTAAATCGACAACAACAATGTTTCCATCAGAGTTCACGTAGCCTATATATCTATCATTCTCTCCAAGCAGGAACGAGTTCCTTGGATTTTCGAACTTTCCTTCGGCTATCAAAAAGGTTGTGTCATTTATTCAGCAATATAATTGCTTACGCAACAACGACGTGTCGATGGTTTTGACAATAGTGGAGGCTTCTAAACTGCCGACCTTAATTAACCCATCGGATCCGATAGTGGCGAATCTTTTCGAATCTGAAGTGAATCGAACGCATATCTTGGTATTTTTTCCTAAGCCAAAATGAATACACTCTCCCAGTTCCATTTAAGCTTACCGCTAGATATGTCAGTAAAAAAAGAATGCATTGCGAAATTTTCGGCGTAGCTGAATATCACTCGGCCATCAGGGCAGCCTAGGGCGAGCAGGGTATAATCAGGAGAGATAGCCGCAGTAAGGAACTCGTCTGATTACGCAAATATAATATAATTTTCAGTGAATCGTTGAAAGATTTACTGGTATAATATTCATCAGCAAAGGCTGGTTTGTTGAATTGGGATTTGTCCATGAGAGGGTTTATCCGTGTTATATATGTTTTCCATACAGCTATCAGCATGTGATTTGGTAAGAAAAACAATTGGACTAGCGGGCTGATGGCTGGTTTTAATCCAATTAGTATCAGTAAGTAGGACACATATTTTTACGATCATTTGAACCAAAATTGGACTTGTGTACTAATACTGTGTCAGCCGTTACATGGTAGACTTTTCCTTGTGTCGCTGTACTCACAGCAAGGTACTCACCATCAGGCGAAGACGCCAAACACTCTATCTTACCCCCTTGTAAAACGGTAAAATTTCAAATGTGAAATGAACCGGTACCTAAGTCCGGATAGATAGTTGCCGTGAACGTTTTTCTTTCTCTCGAATAAACTCTCACTTTATTTCCTCCCTCAGCAATTGCGATTAGACCATTATACAAGTAGCATATATGCCCATTCTGCCAATCTACCGAATCAATTAGCAAGGGACGGCATGAATAAACATATTACCTAGACCTTTGAATTCTGTACTTGGAACCTCATTTTCAAAATCATATTTCTCGAGAGTTTTCTCACCAGCGTATATCAAAAACCCAGGTACCTTAGAAATAGCATTATTTTTTGCAATAATCTCTTCTTTGCTTTCTTCTTTCTCATCTGCATTGTTTTGAGGCAACTGGGCTGGTGGATTGTGCATCGTGGAGACAGGAGACTGCTGTACTAGGTTCTTTTCAGCGATCATCTTCATTAAATCTTGAATTTTGACTTCATATTCTTTGACTTTTGCTCGCTCTTCCAACAGACTCTTTTGCAATCCACTATTTTCCATGGTCAAAAGTTTCACCTTCTCTTCTAAGGTTTTCACTTGATGCGTGTATGAATGCACCTGCGTTTGGTACGCATTGCAATTGATCTCAGCCATTTCTCTGGCGTCCTTCTGCTGTAAATATAATAACTTGATAGCGTCTTTACAATCGTCGTAGTAATGGAAATCAAAGTCGACTGCGGGGATCTTCTTGTTGCATCCAGGACACTCTTTCAGATTGAATTTGCAGTTTTTTTTGTGCTCAAGTACGTTATCATAAGAGATAACTTCCTCACAACCAATGGGTTTGTTTTCGCAGAAAAACTTCATTGCTGAGAGCGAGTTTCTGAATTTTCTTCCCACCGGTTGACAAGTGAAAGGTGTTTTCTTGCAGTTAGGACAGCGATTTTCTTTGAATTGTTTGATCCAGGTGCCGATGCAGGGTTTACAGAATACACCTTCGCAATCTTTGCATTCTTCTGCTTCGATGACAATGTCTTGGTGAATGACACAAATTGAGTTATCGAGAACGACTTGCACTTGCTCTTTATTTGCAATCCGATCCATTAAGCTATCTGGGTTTTCCATATCAGGTTTGGATTAATGGTTTCTGGTGTAAAAATTTTGTAGATCTGGTTTCTCTAATGAGTTAAATTTTATTAATTTGACTGAGCGCGCTGGATACATCTTCTGAGGTCACTCTTTGAAGTAACAGTAATTCTGATTTTCAATAAAAAGTCATGAAGAAGGGTGGGAGTGAGCTGCGAGATCTTTATTCTCTCAATTGGAGGCGAATTGCAACAGAGATTTGCATTATTTAGGCGAAATTGACGATTAAACGGCGTTAAGAAATAAGGTTAGCAGTTATTGGTTGCCTCCCAATGTATGAGGATGACTAACCTTGAAGAAGAAGGAGTCAATGCCGCAAACTAGGAGTCAGCAAAGTCGAAATATATTTATCACGATAGTTCGGATCAGGTGGCAATTTTTCAGCTAAAGCTATATAAAGATTTGAGACCTGATTTCAAGAGCAACAAATTCAAAACTCTGTCTGAAATGTTTTCCAGAATTTCTCGAACCTCCTTCACCTTGAAATTCATTTATAGAGCTCGTTCAATTTTCTGCTGTTATCTCTCATTGCTAGGTGAAATAGTTGAAAAAATTTTTCCAGAGATCCAAAGGGCCATCTCTTCTATTTTGGCTCTATGTTTATCTTTTTATCGAAAGTGAAGATATTCTATTCTTGCATAATATTGTAACAATGAAAGAGAAATTTTAGCTTCGGCTTATTTTCATTGAGATTATTGTATTTGACCCACCCGAACTACTCACCCTCATCATTGAGTTGAAATAAAATCTTACTGATTTTTGCAAAAAGCCAATCAGCTAAACCATATCATCGGATCAGAACTAAAATTTAACCATGAAAAAAATACACTTTTGCTCTAACTGTTCTTACTGAATATCAATTTTTCAAATATATATTGTAAAAGCAGAAAGCTGCTGCTTTCTTTCATACAGATGCATTACTCATCTGAAAATTGATCTTCGGCTTCAAACGTCCCCTGATTGTTGATGCAACCTGCCTCATCTCAATGAATGTCTTCAAAAACCACATCAAATCGCATGAAAAATATCTCTGACCAGATAAACATCCAAATCATATGACCATCGAATCGTATTGCTTCCATAGAAATTTCTTCGGTATTTTGTACATATAACTTTAATATATCGTTTACTGAAAAGAAATTGATAACTTTCTAGAATTCGAATTAGATTACTACTCTACTGGATCACAGTGTTGAAAAGGAGCTCGTACTGCAGCTGTTAATTACAGGTAGTTCTGTTAGAATTATAAATACTTTTCCATCTTCCAACAAATCATATGCAACAAAATCGACAAGACCTTTATATTGTTAACCAGCAAGACAGGATGGGACCTCAAGACGAACCTCCTATCATCGTAGTCCACGCTAATCCAACTACAAACACGAACTATCCAGGCGCAAACATCGCAACCCATGATAACGGCCCCAAACCAGATTATCAAGGCCAAATGCTCGTTGATGCCACCTTCATCTCTCGAGTTAAATTTATCCGCAAGGTGTACGTTCTCCTCGCTATCCAGCTCTTGATCACGGTAGGAATCTGTGCTCTTTCCGTCGCTACGAGATACCCTGGAGGATTTGGCTGGTTCCAAATTAGAAATATGTGGCTTCTATGGCTAGCAATCGGATTAGGGATTTTCTTGATGCTCTTAATTTTCTGCGTCAGGAAGATCGCTCGGACAGTCCCAATAAACTATATCTTCCTGACCTTATTTACAATAGTTGAGGCTTATCTTGTTTCAGCCTTATGTGCTGTGGCAGCGAAAACTGGGAACGCGCATTGGTTGATAATTTCAGCGTCAATGACAGCTGGAGTAACAATAGGGTTGACGCTGTATGCTATGTTCACGAAGAGAGATTTCACGGTGATGTACGGGATGATGTTTGCGCTTCCGTTCATTCTGTTGATTCTTTGTTTGTCTATTTGGGTATTCCCATTCGGAGTCCTTTCTTCGATATTAAACGCGATATTTGCACTGGCGTATTGCTGGTTTTTGGTGTATGACACGCAGCTGATAATGGGCGGGAAGAGGCATCAGCTTGATGTTGACGACTATGTGCTTGGAGTGGTTATTCTCTACATTGATATTGTGGGATTATTCATTTCGATTTTGGGAGTTGGTGCTAGAAATTAGGTGGCTTGAAATTAGTCTGTGTATATGTTTAGAATTTCAATTAATGACAAGTTGTTTTTTTTTCCTCTATGAATCTGAAGCAAAATATCATGTTTGGAACTTATGTGTATATATCATAATTGAATGTATTTCAAAATTACAAGTAATATTCTAAAAGCTGGTGTTGTGCTATTTGGCAAAAAGGGGCAGGAAAAACTGCATCCTCAATACAAAAAAAACAACAACCTAAGGCCTGGGTCATGTAACGTTTAGATTACTGCATAATATTTTTCTGCTGCTAACCGATAGAGATGTGAGTAAAGAGTTAACCTGCTCTAAGAATTAAGAAGAATGCGCATGGACTGGTCGTGATATGTGCCAAACGATATTAACACGAATGATGGTTTAAAGGCAATTGGAAGAACCTAAATGCTCATTGATCTCATCATACTTAAGTGAATGTAAATACAAATTAGTATTAAATTTGGATACGTAAATCCGTTATATTACCTTACCTTTACATGTGTGCCGGGATTATCTCTCTGATATTACCATATCTGTCCCTACTCGCAGGAAAATTTGGAAAAGTCAAAATTTGATTGAAAATCGCAGAGGAAGGAATTTCTACAATATATTGAATTTATCCTTCCTTTCTCGCTCTTCCGCATAATTCAGTTAACGCCCTTTAACTTAAATGTTCATTGTGAAAGATGAAATTTTCAATCGTGAGGATAGAACCTTACAGTCTGTATATTTTTTTGTCTGAACCCAGAATGTTGTTTGAGATTATTGATTATCTTGGCTTAGATTGCCAATCAGGAGCTTTTAGTTCGCTTTCAACACAAGCATCACACAACTACTCTCAAAAACTGAGATCCCAATTATTCGTAATTATCGATTAGAAACAAAAATTAATTGAAAAACTAAGTTTTTTATTTCTCAGAAGTTGTAACAATGAGTAAATATTCAGGAAAAAAATGAAGTTGTAGCAGAAAACAGCGGATTGTATTGGATTTTGTGCTGAGTGCGTGATGTTGAAGTCTAAGGAATTAGCCACTCATCATTAAAATCAAGGAGTGTGGGTTTTTAGCGTTATAGACAAAACTATTTGCGCAGAGGAAGGCGAACAGCTTGCAATCTCTTTTCTTAAGGCAGATTCTGTTTCCTTCCAGGCTTGGATTACTTGTAAAACATTCGAATTCGACACTAGAGTAAATTGAATGGCTCTGACTTATTACCGATCTGAATTCAAAGTAAGATAGGAATATTAGCACAGTGATATCCCGAGCTATCGAAGCTTTGAAGAATAGGACAGTGTAGTATGCTACGAGTGCATTTTTCTATAAATTTTTACAGTAATAAAAGCAAAACCAAAAAACAAAAAGCAATATATACAAGAATGTGCATGATGATGATAATATGGATTCACTCATCCTTAAAAGATGAATTGCATAGCGAATAATGCCTTTAATCGCGGCGCTTCTTGAAACTAAATTGAATTTTACACTTTGTTAAGATGCTACTGATGCTTACGTATAAAAATACCGACGCTCTATTTCAATTCAACTGACATTGAGAGGCTTTCCAAACGAGCCGAAAATTTAATAGCCTTATATCGAAGAGGTAAGTAAATAAAGACTTTATAATCAAATTAAGGAAGGTTGTGATGTATGGCTTGACCCGATAAATAAGCCATCAAATTTATCATTCCAGAAATGTGATCAAAAACCTGAGGAAATGTTCTCATATTTTGGCTTATTCGATGAAATTCTGCAAACACAGAGCTCAACGAGTTTGGCTTCAATGCTGGCAGTTCTTGGCTGAATAAATTTTGTTGGTTGCTTTTTTCAGCCTGTTTCATTTCAAACCTGCCCTCAGCGCGTGTATTAGCTGGAAAATCCGTTTTGTGCGCTGATTGATTCATTTCACTGCTTATATTCTCCTCTTGCTTTACCACTTTTTCAGGTTCAATTTCCAATTTAACTTTAGATTTGAAAGTAAAATCTGCTGAATTAGCTAAGAAAAAATAAATTAGTATCCCAATTAATAATTATCACTATACTTTCATCGGAAGGACTGGTGCCATTGTCATTTGAGCCAGAAAGTAGTTTAATTTTGCAAGTTAACGCCTCTTTGGATTTATCATCAGTGATTTTCACTCTCTTTCGAGTCACTGGAGCTTCAACTCTCCAATTTGGCTCGGCTTTCTGATATGATTTTCTCCTCTTTAGATCTGAATGGCCTTCGTCGTGCTCATTATCAGCTTCTTTGTACTTTTTCTGCTGCTTTTGCTTCGAAGGAGCTAATTCTGAGCTCTTACAATTTTTTTTAACACCACCTCTATTTGATTTCTTCTGTTTTGATCGTGAATATATCGTCTTCGCCGTAGAATATCTCAATCCAACCTTTCTTGAAGCCTAGAGCAAGTCATATTATTACATCACAAGTGTAGAATTACTTTTGCAATAGAGTAGCCTTGGTCATTGATAAGCGAGATAAATAGCTTTCGTCTCTCTTCTGTTATTACCTGATGCACATTTTTGAAGTTCGTGCCAAGTCCAGGGTCATAATCAGACTCTTGAGAAGCTACTGACTCATCTGATCCACTTATGGATTCAGAATCAGAAAACTCAATTTCATCAAGTTCTTCCATTGTTTTGCTGGTAGTTTTGAGTTCCATTGGCGGTGTCTAAGCTGGGCTTGAGTCTGATTTAAAAGTCTGTCTTTGATTTGTTTAGAAATTATTAATTCAGAAGAAGCTATTTAAATTTGCTGGCCTAAATGATTCAATTTGGTACTCAGATATTTGTTATTTGCGTTAATTAAATAGCTCATATTGAACTATTTTTGAATCAACGCAGAAAATATTGCTTGGAAAATTATACTTTAATTTGACAGACAGAGACTCACGAAAGAATTGAAACTAAGAAAGTGCTCACTTGAAAAATAATTTCCAGCTCCATCTACTAAGGACACTTTCTGTTAGCTGAGGCCGTGGACTAAATTATCCTGAATCAAGAAACCGCGATCGAGCGTACTGTTTAATTGCTAGCTTTTCTTTTGTTTCAGCGATTGAGAGAAGGTGCATTTATGGCTCCAAAAAAAATGAGGAGAAATTAATGAAATTTGTAAATCCTAGTAGAATCTCAAAGGATTTATGATTAGAATCAGATTGTGTCCTCAAATCAACTCAATTTAGATCCCACAATTGTAATCCGCTATAGAAGAAGTTTTTTCCAATTTCTTTCGTTTCGACTTTTCTCACTATTTCATCTGGTAGTAATTCAAATTCTTCTGTGGAGGTGAATTTAATTCTCACTCCTGAAGCTTTGATTATATTTTTTTGTTAAGTTGAGAGATTGACTGTGAAAGCTAATTTAGTTGCTTTATTTAACAGTCCAACAAAGAAAAAATTGAAAAGACCTCTAGACTTGGCTGTTGGTGCTTGTGAAGTCTCTGAGCCACTTGTGTATAACTGAGATCTAGTGTCTACATGATTGAGCTATCAAGTCTGCTGGAGTAAAAGATAGAAAACGCTTCTCACTATAAGCTCATAAACCAAGAATCCAGATAGCAATAAATGAACTTTCGAATTAATGTGTGCATGCGCTTGATTTGGAAGAGTCCTTGGACTTCTTTAAGTTTGGTGAGTGAGGATCAGGAAAAATTTTCACAAATTGATGGACGACTTTGTAAAATCACTCCCAGCAAATGAAATCTTTTCCAATTTGCTCATTGATTCATTTTCTACTTGTTAAATGGAGCACAGTAAATGTTAAAATTGCGGAAGTATTTTACTCTGAACTTCACTTCTAAGAGCGTGCATAGTGCGAAATAGCTATCTCGTTTTAAATCTACTCAGTCAATGTAACCAGCTGGAGTTCAAGAGAGATTGATTCGTCACAAGCATTTTTCATAAGAGCAAAGGATAGACTGTCCGTTTATTAAACTACCAAAAAGCAACTGTCAATCAGATTCTGATTAAAACAACTATCTTTCTCTAACTGCTTTTTGTTGCATTGGTTTCGTGTTTGAGCAATACAATTTGTAGACTTAAGTCTCAATGATCAGTACATAATAGATAAATCAACTAAAACTGTCAGAACTTTACAAATTAAAAGCCTTTTAATAACGTAAGACAGATATTGTTTTTCCATCTGTCCTTACCTTTGACCAAATATTCTAATCTTTAATCGATATTATCTCCTGACATTCACCTGAAAATTCCCATTTAAACGGTGTCCTTGTAAATTCCTTCTTTGAAAAGCATGAATATTCTTGGTAAATGAAAGAATGCCTGCTTTTGTTCGGTTTCTTAATGAATAGAGTGTTTTTCCTATTTATGGAATGAGAGATCGCACTAGCTTTGCAGTATGCTGGACCACAACTGAATAATTTAACGTTCCTTATAAAAGGCAATACGTCGCAGCCTCAAAACTTAATTTAATAATTTACCAATTAGATCAGATCAAAACTTCAAATTATGAGTCAGAAAGGCTTCCCAAATTTCTCTAATTCCGGCCAAAACGCAAAAGAAATCTTCAATACTTCCCAAAAAGGCCAACCTACCCTTGAGAAGCGCTTCCAAGAAGAGTTCCCACCCCTTGTTTCGGACGGAAAGGACGATCTTCCAACCCAAATCGCTGTAGAAAATTTCTTAAATCGTTCTCCGCTCGAAGCACTCGCCGGCACTGAAAATACCACTGGAATGCTGTCCCAGCAGTCGTTACGCCAAAACAAACAAGATTCTAATTTTTCCCTGAAAAATGAAGCGCTTACGGGTCAATATAAGAATGAGTTCGCTTTCTTCAGTCTGAATCAACGTCCTCCCCTAAAAGAAGTAATAAACCCACTCACCAAACGGTCTTTTCTTATACTAATAAACAGAAATCTGCCTCTCCTCAACAGTCAGGCGAAGCGAGCAAATTTTTCGATCAAATTCAAAATGGTAAACAAAAAAATCGTTTCTTTGTGATAATATTGTCGCTAGCCAATAGCAAAGGAAGCCCAGACAAGTGGGACATGATAACTCATACTTTGAAGCTCCTCCCTGAAGGAATGAATGACTCTTCAGATTTCTTCGATTTTTCCAAAGGGCAGGTGTTTGGTCAAATCAATGTCCCACAATCAAAAGGAAGCGCAAGTCTCGAGAAACAGCTCGACCCCGAGTTTGAGATGATTATCCCTATGGTTGAGAAATTCAATAGCGAATGTAACATCCCGGACGAGCAAGAAGATGAAGAAGAGCCACAGCCTTGGCTCATTCCTGCCATTAATAAAGAACTTAGCTCTCATAGTCAAAGCACTTTGGGAGTTCAGAACAAAGCCTTTATTAATTCGGGAGCAAAGCGCTCCAATGGCTCTTTCATGAGCAATGAGTCAACTATTGATTCTGATCAACTCATGAATCACGACTTGATCAACACAAGCTTGAGTGCGAACAGCAATTCCAAATCGAACGAGACGAATACTCCTACAAAAATGGATTCGTTTAGGAAATCTCAGCAGAATGTAACTACCTTTTCTTATATGTAAACCAAAATCCCTCGAATTCTTTAGGCTTTTACTGGAGGCCAAATCACCTACATGCCTTGGATGCAGCAGCAATTCAACTCGAACCCTCAAGCTCTCCAAGGAATGATGCCTTCTGGTTTCAACCAAGGTGGACTGCCTCCTAACCTCAACTACAGTGGCAACGAGGCTCTAGGTACTGAAGACCCATCGTTCTGGGGTGTTGCTCAAGGCTACCAACAGCAGCAATTGATGAACCAAGGGGGATATGCATTTTACAATGGCTACATGGTAATTTTTAAAATTTTTTTCAATATGGGTTAACAAACAAATTATCGATTTTTTTCAGGATCAAATGCAATTTTATCATCCAGCCTTCATAAACCAAGGAATGATTCTGCCACAGTATATGAATCAAGGAGCAAATATCGCTTACAACCAAAGACAAGGAGGATCTCAGCAGAAACTCAAGGGACGCAATCAGAAAAAGATTCCCGAGAATGAAGAGTCTTCCCAGTACTACGATGTTATTCTTGAGAACGTAACATCAGCCCCTCGTGAGCGTTTTACTAATATTCCAACTGCCAGCTTAAAACGGATCCCAGAACGACCCTCATGATCAAAAACATCCCTAACAAATACGATCAACCGCTCCTTCTCCAAGCTATCAACAAGAACCACCAAGACAAGTTCGATTTCTTCTACCTTCCCATCGACTTCAAAGTAACCTCACCTTCCCCACCAATCTCTCATTTTTCAAGAACAAATGCAACGTTGGGTACGCGTTCATTAACTTCTGTGATACCTCCTACATAAAGGACTTCTACGAGGAGTTTAATGGGAAAAAATGGAACAAATTCAATAGTGAAAAGGTTGCATTTTCATGTATTAATAACTGAATTGACTCGGGAAAATTTTTAGATTTGCAGAATCAAATACGGAAGGATTCAGGGCTTGGAGGCTTTAGTCCAGCATTTCGAGGCTTCAAGCGTCATGAATCAGCAGGTACTGCGAACTGCATGCTTTGTTTATTGACCTGTTCGGCTAAAATAAAGGACAAGAAGCTTAAACCTCTGATCCTTACCAAAAACTCGAAGAACAGCAAGAACGGCAACATCTTCCCAAAGCGTGATCTGCAAAATATTGAACAGCTCGTCCGGCACCAGGTACACACTTATTTGCATGAAAAATGCTAAAATATCAATGTAGAAAGCTAAGATTGGTGTTGAGGGGAAAGCTAAGCAATGCTAGCCCGCATCATTCGAGAAACCTAAACTTGAGCCGGACGGTAAAAAACAAAACAAACAATTATCTGTCAATATAAAGCAACTTTACCTGGAAATTTTTCAACTGTGACTTATTCTCAGGCAGGTTTAATTATTGGATTAGCTGCAAGGGGACCTAAAATTAAAAACCCGAGCCAGTCTACAAAGAGGCTGGTGAATTCTTTTTGAAAAGATCAAGTGACTTTAAACACATTTTCATTTGGTGTTTTTTATTGTTTTGATAGATTCTGAATATTAGTTCTCTTTTCCAACAAGCACAGGAAATTTTTGAATTCACTGTGCAACAAATATTAGAAATTTTGATTTTATTTCCGTCATTTTTCGTGCGTTACGGCTTAAGTTTCAAAAACTTCACATCCATCCAATCTGGCTTTCAGGTGCTTTCTTTTATTAGCTGTAGGAATAAAACATCTTATGATTAAACTAATCTAAACAGCCGTCGTGAAGACAGCAAACCACAGCGAACAGGGAGAATCTCTAGCAATAATAAATATTCATTTAGAAGCAAAATGAAATGCACACTCTGTTTATGATGGTATCTCAGCTCTTACAAAGAATCCTAAGGAAATAAATGTCAATTTTTGTTAATTTTAAGTGACCAACATTATGGAATATGGTAATGCCTTTTCTGTCTTAGTCTCATGAAACATCATAAGGTTGCTTGAAATTTCATTCAATTCATCTGGCTTCGAGCAATTTGTGTGGGTGATTATCATAAGCAAGTGACTATCAGAGAGTTTCGGTTCATTAAATAAACACTTAATTGATCAAAAGTATTTATTGAGCAAATTAGTGCAGATCAACGCGAATAACTAAAGCATATACATTTTGCAAAGTACGGTGTTTCATCTAAGTCAAACTTCCTTCATCAATCATATTTCCCTGTTTTATTCACCTCTATCATATAAATCGAATTCAGAATCTCCTTGCTTTTTCACCTTCTGATAGCACTGATACATCCCAACCGCTGATGAACAGAGTCCTGCTACTGCGATCAACCCATAATTAAAATTCGTCTTCAGCAGCATTTTCGGTAAATTGGTTCCATTCGCTGCAATGGCGATATCCCCAGTGTTTCGAATCAGATTAAACAATATCTTTTGCCGATCTTTTGAAATATTCATAAGGGAGTCGTACGCTTGCTTTGGGGTTTTATTATTAATCACCGAATACTTTAGATTTGATTCCAGCGCATACGAGATTCTTAGCAGAAATACATTGTATGAGAATGACGTAACCAGACCCAGCAACCAGAAAATATAGGAGTAAAGTGCGAGTTTTTTGCGATTAGCGACGTTGATTAGTTTGATTTTTGCAAGGATAACGAGGTTGTCAAAAAGAAAGTACCCGATATAGCACAGTCTACTAATAATAAAGCTGGTTTTTGCTCCTTTTCGGTTGAGATCTGACCATTTGAGGTGCGCGTTTACTCTTTTTATCTTTCCAATTTCACCGATGATCGCAGTCACCAGTCTCATTAACTTTCGGCAATCTCGGAAGGAAACTAGCAGGGGAAAGAGCAAATTGTGAGTAGAGTTCCTGGAATTGGGTCAAATTACATGCCATGAACTTGAATTCTTTCGCGAGTTGAATATTTTCAGAGAAGAACCAATTGTAGAACAAAGCAACGTATTGGAAGAACCTGATTAGTTTGTCTCTGCCCTCTGGAAATGATAAGGAACTGTAAGTGAGAATGAGGATGAATTTTACCAGCCAAAGAGAGGTATTGAGTGATGAGATCTATGTCTTTGGTTGACATTCACTGCGGGAAGAAACTTTAAATTTCGAGTTGATCGATCGAACTAAGTTTTTTTTTTATTTATTGATTCAACACCAGAATATTTGCAATGATTTTCACATTATATGAGGAAAATATCAAAAGATTCTGATATTTTCAGCTTTGAGACTGTTGGGTCACGCGCGGTGAGCTCTAATATGCTAAGAGAGGAGCTTTAGGAAGAGATCATTCAGAGGGTTTTAAATGGTTTTTTGGATTGTAAATAGCCAGTGTTTTGCTAATCAGAACTCTTGTTACACAACGCCGATGTATATAAAGCTTTAAAATTTGTTACCGCTGAAGGTGATACTCTATGCAAACAATATTAAATCCATCGCCTTATCATTTTAAAAAAATTTGAAATCCTCCAGGATCTGTCGAAGGCTAGTTGTTTTTTAGATACTCTCTGCAAGCACTTTGATAATCTCCGAAAGCTTCAATATACCCGATAGCTGTGGCTCTAGTACATTGAAATTTGGCCATAAAATTATTGATGTCTTGCTCTTTGGCAATAGTGGACAGTTTCATTGAGGGAAGAGCGCTCACGTTCTGAGAATAAGTCATTTGGATGTTATCAAAATTCGACTTTATTTGATATGTAGAGGTACGATTCTCAACGTAAAGGCCGTTATTAAAACCTGAAGGGTTTGGATATGAGTTGCGGGTCTCGTTTCCATTGGTTCCAGGGAATCCAGTCTTTTTGTCCTCTCCCAGTGGGTTTTTATTGAAGCCCAGACTCTGTCTTGGCTTGGGGATGGCCCCGTCTTTTTCAATGTCCCAACCCATAGGTTTGTGCTCGACTTCATCGGCTCCGATGTCCCAGCCCACAGGTTTATGTTTAACCTCATCCTTACCGGTGTCCCATTTGATCGCTAAGATGGCGTTGTAGTTTTCTTCAACATTACTGCATTGTTGTATTAGCTCTGTGTAATCCTTGGTTGATGCTGTTTGAAGGCTCTTATATATCTTAATGATATCAGCTCCAATGGCAGCATCCTGGCTGGCCTGGAACTTGAATGGATTGTTGTAGTTAAAACGAATATGGTGAAGGGGATCCTTTGAAGCTTGTTGAGACATGCCGTTTTGATTATGTGTGTACATAGCGAAGGAATTAAATTCGAGTTGAATTGATAGACGGTTGTTAATAAAGGAGAACTATTGATTTTGAAGTTTTGAACCGAAGAACCGAGACGGTAAGAGCTTTTTGCCTGAAAGGAAAGGATTATAATCGGATGTAAAAATTGAAAAAATAAATTTAATTGCCTGCCGATTTTTATTATCAGACGAGCTTGCGAATTTCTCAGAATGAGGTATTATGAGAGAAAGTGAAATGAAGGTTTTATGTGTGATTTACTGCTATTAATAATCGAAACCTTTCACAAAAAATGTGACACTAAAGCTCTGAATTATTTTTACGGCTATTGATATCGATTTCCGCTTGGTTTATATCTATTTATGTGCATTAGCAATTCCAATCGTGAATTATTGAGTTTCTTTGCTTAAGAGATCGATTTTTCGTTGATAGCATGTACCATTATAAAGTACTGCTTGATGGTGAACTCAATTAACTTTCAATTATATTTTTTCGATTTTGCACCAGTTTCTTGGGCTCAAATGATTGGTGTGAAGGATCTTGCTTGAACTATATTGTAGAACTTACGTTCTATTTTAACTGAAGAATAACTTCAATGCTCAGTAAACATTATCATGAATATTCATTGATCTTATTAAAGGTGTTGTTAAGCGTCGAATTGCCTTGCAAAATGAAAAATACTATGAGAAAATCTCACTCTTGTGTTCGAATCCTCGTAGTTAGAGTCAAGAATGTCCTATCTTGAAATATTTGATTTTTTGAGAATGGAAGAATGATCCTTTGAACCAGCCAAATCAGTTGCTGATATCGCAAAACCTATCCGTTTAGCAAACAATAAGGACTCTTTTTCTGAAATTATGAAATATAATGGGGTTCGAAATTTTGGCATGAATGGCTAGCATTCTCAAATCGTTCTTCATTCATAGCCACTTGCATCAATATCGCGTTCAATAGCACTGGTATCTCGTCCATAGACGCATCCTAGTCTCTTCCCCATCGTGTTGAGTATACCAAATTTTATCTGTTTCATATATTGATCTTGAATCAGTTGATTCCGATTGGCTTTAGCGAACTGATCTTTTTTCCAGACTGATTTTAATCAGTTCCTTGATTAATTCTGAGCTAGCGCAATCAATTTCGCAAGGATTTATAATTTATTCACAATAGACAGAATAACGCTAACAGCTCTCAAAAACTCAGCAATGGATAATCAATTGATCCCAAACTTTAGATTTACCGACCCTGAAGTTGTCGGTCTCCAAAAAGCCATGGACATACAAGGCCGTTTAAGAGATTCTGGTGTTACGTTCCCAAGGCCGGACTACACAAAAGATCCTGCTGACGTAAAATTAGAGACAATTGCTATGCGATCACGGGATTTAGAACAAGAAGACCAGCACATGATTAAGTACCGTAAATTGGTCAAGGTATTTTCTTCTTTTAGTGGCCTTTTCTTATAATTGTGTCTACATGATAGATCGATGAGGAAAAAGAAGTTCCTTGCACATCAGATCCTGCGCTGTATGGTTTCGAGATACCACAGAAACCTCAGAAGAAAGTAGTATGTTTGGACAAAAAGAAAACGAAGGATGACAGAACTCCAGCATTTTTCTAGAGCATTTCAAAGAGAAGGTAGCTATGAAGCATAGACGAGGCTCGAATGGGCTGGCTCGTGGACCAAAAGTCTGAGTCTACTTTTTTAGAGATATGGTCATTTAAACTTAAAGAAAGAAATTCACTTAAGTTTGTTTATTTGTTACTAAAAAGCTGCTTATCATCTATAGTAATCACTACAAAAGAAAAGAATTATCACTACAAAAGAAAAGAATTATCACTGAGAAATTTTCTTCTGATTCTTTGCTGCTTTTCAACGATAACGACAATCGTGCCAATAAGTGAAGCCTGAAGGAGTCGTCGAATTGGTTCATGTCAGTTAATTATGCCAGAAGTAGTCGCTTTACATTCATGTCATCATCTATTTGAAGGTATCTATATATTTGCACCAGCACTGGTAATAATGTGAGACTGTATTCCCACTATCTTAATGCTTGGCATCCAGAGTTTATTTATAATGTTGGCTTTCGGACAGGCTTGAAAAGAAATTCATTTAAAATTCTTCAGTAGCAATTTAGCAAGTACTTAGCCTTCCTTTTTGTCACTTTATGAACTAAAATCGTTGAAAGATATTGATAGAGAAAAATCCCTATTATTATTAAATAAGTTACTTCGGCGAAGCGCGAGACCTCTTCTCGATGAAAGCCACTGCTCAGCCAAGTTGGACTATAAACGGAGAGATCGGATTTCTCTTCAATAAAATAATTCAGAGACTTTATATTTCGAATCAAGACTCGATGAATTTTTTGATGTAAAAGATTTATAACGATTTCTCAAACTACTTTATATAATTTAAAAACTTTTTTTTCGAAATTTTTCATTTTTCGCAAACCTCCACCATCACCGCTCTCTTTGTTCATAGTAGTGTGAGTTTTTGTTTACAGACTGAAATCTAGTTTCATTTCGCAATATATCGGTCAGCTCATAGTAAACTTCAGCTCTTCGAAAGAGTAGAGTAAGAATCCCATCCATATTGATGAGTCTTCAAAAAAAACAATTTAACTTCTTAAAACGCATTAATGAGTACAAAACAGAGTACTTCATCACCTTGTCTCTGAGTCATTCTTTTTGAGAGAACTCTGTTGAAATATACCTTTTGAAGGTATGCTTTATTTGATTAAACACGCAGGTTTTTCCTGCTTATATCGAAACTATCCAGTTTTCCAAATAGATTGGCTATTGATTGATTGTTTAAATATTTTATTGAAATAATTTTATTTACTTATTGAAAAAACAAAGCCATGAATAATTTGCTCCGCCTTAGATTTGCTTCGAGGAAGATCCACAGTTCGTATCGAGAGGAAAAATATCAAGAGTGCAGTATTCATGTCGCCACTTACAACCAAATTATCACTCTAACCGTCCTCTTCTACCTAATCAACCAAGTTGTGTGGTATGTCACCGGAAGTCTATCATTAGAGGGTTTTGCTATCAAAATCACTTTAATCGCCTCGCTGGCAATAATCAACTCCATCACGACGATATCAAAGCATTTCCAAGCAAAATTAAGCGCAATGTTTAAACAACAGCGAGAATTTCTCATATATTTGCCGGTTTTTGTCGTGATTACTGCGGTATCGATCTTCACCTTGAAAGATGATTTGAAGCTAAGTCTCAATATCCAGGTCGACCTCTCCGCTCTCGAAGACTTTTTCAAAGCAACGGAAATCCATTTCGACTTTCTTTGGATTTATATGATGTTTGGAAGCGTACTACTTGAGTGGTACAGCAAAATCTTCTTTTTCAGCTGCTTTTGGACTGCGTTCTTAATATTTGCTCTGATATATAAGCTTAAAAGCCCAGCAGCGATGTTACTGCTATTCCGAACGCTGATTTGCATGGTTTTAGCGATTTTATACCACGAGAGACGAAACCGCGAGATTTTCACGAAAAAATATCGAGCAAAAGAAAACCTCTCGTCTTTTCAAAATATTCTCAAGCAGATCCGAGAGGACATTATCATCATCAATCAAAAATCAGAAATCAAATTCTGCAACATGCCTGAACTAGAGCACCGCAGAAATAGCGACAGCAGTCCAACATTAAACGACCTCACGCTGGTGAGTCCTGGACTGAGGCTGATTCAAAAAATCGAAATCCAAAACGAGGAACAAATGCGAATTGAATTCCCGCTTTGCACGGAAAGCACGCAAAAAGCAACGAGTTTAAACGCGTTGGTCGCAATGCTATCGGGAGAAAAAGAGCTTTATGCGGAGCTTGAGAAAGGCAACGTGTTTACCATCAACGGGACTATCTTCGACGACGAAGGGAACGAGTCTCGGTGGATCGAAATTAGGATTTCGACGGGAAGATTTGATGAGGAGCATTGTCTGATCGTCTTGTTGAGAGACATCAGTGATAGCGTCTCGCAGCTTAAGCAAATCAACCAATCTCAAATGAATCTGCTCTCCTGGATTTCCCACGAGCTGCGGACCCCGATGAACACGAATGTAAATCTGCTCGAAAACGCCTGTGAGCGTGGTGAGGTTTCTGAGCATCTCAAAAAGGCTGTGATACTCCCAGCGTTACAAAATGCAAAACTGCTCTCTTATTTTATAGAAGACGTGATTGATTTTGTTCAAATGCAGCGAGGCTCTTTTCATCCCGCAGTCGTCCAAGCTAACCTCACGGAAATCGTGTATGAATGCGTTGAATTTGTTAAAAGCAGCATTATCCGACGGGAGGTGTCGATAGAACTGCTCTTTAACCCTCGCAAACAAATATTTCACGCTACTGACGCCGAGAAGTACAAGCGAATCGTATTAAATCTTCTGTTAAACGCCGCGAAACACACATTCGAAGGCACGATTCAGGTCGATTTATACATAAACCCTCAGAAAGAGGCAACTTTTACTATCATCGACACGGGCATCGGCATCAAATCGAGCGAATTGGATGAAATTCGAAGAAATCTAAATAAAAAGGCGTTTCATTACAGCAAGAAGCTCGGGGACCCTGGGATGGGCCTTACGATTTCTCACGCGTTGATTACACGACTGAACCCGCGAACGAGCCGTGGGTTAGTGGTTGATTCTAACGATGGGAAGGGCTCAGTGTTTTCGTTTAGTATTGAAGAGTTAAACGTGAGTCCTAGTTCGTCGCCGGAATCAAGGAGAAAGATGAGAGTCCATGGGTTAAGATCAAGCATTGAACTGGATTTGATTTCAAATACTTCAAATAATGGTGAAGATGTCCACGAGACGGTTGTTGAAATACAAAGACCAGCAGTGTTAGACGTGATGAGGTCCAGTCTTCACGAATCTCCAGTCCTCATGCATCAACAAAATGATAGTATGAATTGCTTAATGTCAAATAGCATGATCGAGTCTCCAGAGCTCACAAAAAAGCAAAAATGCAACTGCGCGCCTGTTCTCGTGGTCGATGATAATAATTTCAACCTGATAACTATGGAAACATTGCTAAAAAGCCTCGACGTTAAGGTAGCAACAGCATCTAATGGTCTCCAAGCGGTTCAGAAAATTGAAGAAAGACGGCTTAACCCTTGCGGGTTGAATTGCAGGGATTTTGTGCTTGTGTTTATGGACCTTGATATGCCTGTGATGGATGGGTACGAAGCGACGCAGACGATCCGAGCGAAGTACATTGACGACGATCTAGCGAATCTGATGATAATTGGATGCACAGCCAATGAAGCGAGGGAGAAACTTGATCGGTGTTTGGAAGTCGGGATGGATAGTTATCTCAAGAAACCCGTGGATAAAGCTAAACTTCGAGAGGTACTAGCTCGAATTAAGACTCTCTGGTATAATTCCTAGTACTTTGTTTGATAACCTTCTAATTTACCTTGTGTTTTTTTAGAATTTAGAGGGCCGTTGTGAAGAGTTTATAAAGGAGAAGGTATAAGCCATTGAGGCCGTTATCGAAATTTTACGAAAGAGATGTGTATCTATCTTTTTATATCATCTTAGGATAATTTTAGGGATACCATAATTCGATGCTTGTCAAAAAAGATATTAAATCTGTTTCATTTCTCATGTTCATTTCTGTTGTAATTATTTGTCAAAAATCTTTGAATTATATAAAAAACAACTCAAAGTGAGAGATCCATTCTTGATGATATTTGGTAGTTCAGTGAGAAAAAGGAATTATTGTACACACTTTTGGAAATGGCTTGAGTTATGATACATATCAATGCTGACAATCAGATATACAGTAATTGAACCAACTGTTTAATTGAGAAAACTGTGAATTAATACAAAAGAAAAAGTTCATCTAAATTTTTGATAAATTGTCAATATTATCACTCGAATCAAAACGGCCTTAAAACAGCTCTAAAGACAAAGTTTTTCAGCAATGGGTCCTTCTTGGCGATATCCAAAGGTTTCTTTTTTTTTGGATCATTTCTCCATTTCTTGATTTCTGTGCCTGTTGCTTGCCATGTTTTCATCACCAAAGCATGGAGCGTCTC